>Ga0065711_1049616_pt1 | contig 11213 bp, 10 predicted proteins | sample Hoacrofraction12_FD_59098 | JGI IMG/M metagenome (GOLD analysis project Ga0065711, IMG submission 59098) | Hoatzin crop microbial communities from Cojedes, Venezuela - Epithelial fraction 12 v2 (version 2) | ecosystem: Host-associated > Birds > Digestive system > Esophagus > Crop | place... | reverse complement strand
CCCCGCCTGGACAAGGTCCTGTGCAGCTTGCTGTAGGTGACCCTGCTTCGGCAGGAGGGTTGGACTAGATGACCCACAGAGGTCCCTTCCAACCCCTACTATTCTGTGATTCTGTGATTCTGTCTAATTGCTTCTGTAGTTCTCAGCACTTAAATCGCTGCCGTTGTATCACTGTGCAAAAAACCTGAATGATAAGAACTATTAGGAGCGTGCTGGAGGACTATTTTGCCATCAGTTTTAAAGATAAAAAACATTAAAATATGTCAAGTAACAGAGCAATAATGATGGTTTAATCACAGTAGTACACAGTAGGCTGAAAGCAGCAATGGTTACTGGCTAGAAGCAGAGAATTTTCAGTAGCAAAATAACAAGTTCTTTCTCATGACCCTGTCTTGCAACCTCTGCTGTGAACAGAACTATTGATCCAAGAGAGGATGTTTTGCTCAGAGGCTTGAATTCCGACTCCCTGTAAGCAGGCAGCTCTGCTGCAAGCAGGCTACCCACCAGTGCGCTCCAGCCAAGTAGCGATGACCTTGTAATTCACAGTCTCCTTGTTTTCCAACAGATAAATGCTAGCCCAGCCCAAGTACTAGTTTTCCTTTTGGCTGCATATGTACAGGTACTTTCTTGAGAGTAAATTCAGAAAATACAGTTCCTCTCTCTCTTGCATCCATCCAGATTTCAGGCCAGCTTTCGCTTGCCTTCCAGCCTGCTTAGCATCTGCAATTGAGTCATCTCCCGTGTTTCCTGTACCCTGGATTAATCCGTTCTCCGGCATATGGGATTTCCCCTCCCACTCATCTTGCTCCCCTGCCTCAGCTTTTCCATCTCTAACATGGGAATTGGTACACTTCCCCTCGGAGCTCATTTAAGAACAAATCCCCTTCAACCTGCAAAATACTGTGATGACTGCCACAGAAATCTATAGAAGCAACATAATCCGTAGCGTGCTTTCACAAGGGTATCAATGAACGAAGAAATGTATTGCGTTTCCCTCCCCAGCTAACTGCATCTTAGGAAGGGAAAGTTACAGTCACACCAAGCAGATGCTGATGAGCAAGTATCAGCTGCTCCACAGACAGGGCTGGTGTGGCAGGTAAGGGGCAAAAAAAGAGGTCTCCTATATGGAGTTGAGGATTTATGGGGCTCAACCTCAGAAGAGAGAAGACGTTTAACGGACCGTGCACAGGCAAGCTGGTTTCTGGGACAGGGGTGATGGTGATGAAGAGTAAAGCTTGGAGGCATTTTTAGAACCTCATGCATGAACCAGCCTGAGATTTTAGTGGACAGCCCTACTAACCGTTGTTCTTCTGCAGCCCTGGGCGCACTACGGTGACAGAAAACACAGCCTCACGAGAAAAACTGCAGCGCCGTAGAGAGTGCTGAGGTTAATGAAAACATCATCCAGCTCTCCTCTTGGCGCTTGGACTGTGCCAATATTGACCAAAGCGCTGATGTTATTAAGTAGACTCCCTTTCGTTTGAAATGCAAACAAGTAAATATTAGTGCTACCTCTAATGAGACTTGGAGAATGCACATACCAAAAAACCCCACTGTTCATTATCCTTACGCATTGCTGAGAGCGCACAGAGCGTTTGAAGGTGATCTGCTGTATCTCAGCTAGATTAGACCCAGCTAGAAGAAAGCTGAAAGCAGAAACAGCTTGCCGTTTATGCTGGACACCAGCTTGTGAATTGAAAATGGTACAAAATGCTCTGTATTCCTGCTTCATGTGTAGTTTCTCAGCTCAGAGCTAAGGTCGGAAAAGCTCTTCGTGCAGTCACAGGCGTGGGAGAACATTGCAATGCTCCCAGGACAGATGCGCCTGAGAAACCTCACGGGACCTCCCTGGGATGAGTGGGATGGGACCGAAAGACACCTGAGCTCTCTTGGCTTCCAGGGACGCTTTAATTTATTTCCACAGCCACACCAAATTGAATAGGACCCAACCCTGCACACATTTTGTACACATTCTTTGCTACGAGTATGGACTCCTTCTTGGGAGGGTAAATAAAATATTTACAGTCTATAAATCCTGGAAAATGGTTTCTCTTTCAGCAGCAGATCTACTTTCCCGGTCTGCTGCAGGGCAGATTGAGTAACAGTCTCCAATTCCTCTCCTAGCCCACAAGGTTTAACTCCTCTCCTAGCCCACAAGGTTTATGTATTCATAGAACATCTTGGAAAAGATTTTGTGATTTACATGCGATTTTCTGCCGGAGAGGATACTGAACGCTTCTCCTACAACACAAATAATATTCTGCATAAATTGTTACGGGAGTCTTTTGTAATACTGCTTTGGAGTACACAGAGGTTTGTTGTTGGCTTCGCTTACATCTGGTATCTTCTATAGGCTCTGAACCACACACATTTCTGAATCGTTTGCATTATTCTTAATACCACTGTGGCTGAGATGAGAAATGGACTTTCACATGGCACTTTACTAGCAGGACGCGCATGTTGAAACAAATCGTAATGCTAGGGATTTGTATCTTCAAAGTGCTGCTCAAACACAGCACAATAAAACTTTGCACCATTGGGGTGAGGAACCAAGAAGTATTTATTCCCGTTTCACCGGGGACTGAGAAACTGAGTCGCTGCGGTTGACGCCGTTCGCAAACCAGCCTCGTGCACCGCGCGAGTGGGACCCCGAAGCTGATCCGCACCTCACAGTCCCTACCACGCTGAGCAGGGAGAAGGCTCCTTGTCATTTGCAAGTGGCTAATTGCATTTGGAGAAGCCCTGATCCTGTTTTGAACTGTAGAAACACAACCTTCAGAGCATGGCAGGAGAGGGGACGTTCCCAAGCAGGCTCATAAGTTACTGGGCTAAATTTCTCTCTGTCCGACACCATGGAGCTGGGCAAAGGCGAACCTCCTCCAGTGCTTCTTTAGTTGCACACACAAATATATAACGAGCTTACGTACGGCTTTCCGTCTGCCTTCTGGTCACAGCATAGAAAAATAGATAACACTTAGATAACACTTAATCCAGTTAAGTGGAATAAGAATAATGGAGGTAGCGGTTTTCTGAAAGGAAGTACAGGAGCGCAGCTGGCTGGAGAGATGAGTTGAGTAGTCTCGTTCCCCAGTTATCGGCATTTAGGAGGCCGATTTGGTCCTCATTGAAATGGAAAACAGAAAAACACTCATCCTCTCCTCCTTGATAACTGGGATCTGCTCAGTCTCTTAGTTACTCTTGGTTTTTGTTCACTTAACTGATCCACCTGCAGCCAGAGTCACAAGTGTTGGCGTATGCTACGGAGTACAAACAGGTCAGCCTTTTCCCTTCACCTTCATCACATGAAGCAAGCTAACGACGCATTTGCTCTGGCTCCTCCAGGCACCTCAAAGCCTGCCGTGGAGTAGGTTGGCGTAAAGCAGGCATGTGAAGAGAGGGCAAGAGGGAGAGAGGATGGAGGGGGTGTCCGTGCAGACCACACCACAGCACGGCTGAGCGACCGGCGCAGGCCCACCACTGAAGAACACCTTCAGACATGCTGCTTGCAGCTAATCCTCACATTTCAGGTTTAATCAGATTCTTCAGATCAGGAAGAAGAGGAAAAGAGTTATGGGGACGAGCAGGGACTGTGAGGAAGGTTTTGAACAAAGCTGATGGCACAGTGTTCTTTCATTTCTGAAAGGCTTTGCTGGATGGATGTCGGTACTGAGAACTACCTTCCCCTTTCTGGTCAACAACAGAAGTCACAAATGGTGCAAGCTGGAGGTTGGGGTTTGCTCCACACCTTGAACGGCTGACAGCAGCTTCACGGGGGAGAGCACAGCCCCACGGCAACGGAGGGAGGAAAGAACGCCTTGTGTATCTTCATCGTAGCTGCGCAGAGCTGGGAAATCTCCCTTTACCGTCGCACAGACGAGGAAAAACGAGCGGTTTTGAACTCCGGATTAAAAGCTCCACCTCCGAACGTTAACAGACGCTTGTTTAAGCATCTTTGAAGCATTTTCTTTCAATCTGGGCTTTTCTTTAGCATTGCACCTGGCCCTCAGTCACAGCAGCCTTCAGAGACTGGCAGTCCTTTGCCTCTCCCTGCTCCGCAGAGCACAGACATACGCGGACACGGGCACGATGTTCGCACCGTCTCAGGCGTAGCACGCCGTAAAAATGTACACTGCTACACTGCTCGGAGGTAGGTTAATATTTAACTCGGCTTCTAGTTTCTTCAGGCTCCCAGGGCAGTACTCACCTTAGGGGAGATGTCTCTGTGTTCCTTGAAGCCCGGAGCACCCCATCCCACCGGCAGCAGGCTGCAGGTGTGGGAGCTAATGCAGAAAGGTTGCAGCTCTCCTTTCTTCTCCTGAATCACTGTCGGTAAGGCTTTCATCTGCTACCCTCGGCCCAGAACAGGCTGCATCATCTCCAGATTTAGCTTGATCACCTGGGTGAGTATTAATACCGCACGCTTCACATAGTCCTGAGCCTGACTGCTGCCTCCGCGGTGGCTCAGCAATTTAAGGAAGCTGCCAGTGACCTTCAGCTGGTTTTGCAGACCTACAGTAACGTCCGCTGTCACAGGTTTAGGTTGTGGCAGAAATGCCTGTCTCTGTTTTGGTTTCCTAAGGTCAGATTCCCTTCTGTTCCTCACGGCCACTGGAGACAGACATTACTCTGGGTATACACTCTCTTTCCGCTGTGAACAGCACAAGCTGCCCCACATGCGGTCTTGCATCTCTCCTCCTCGCAGAGGTCCAAATTTGGACTTTTTTTGTGATGGGGCATGGCAGGAGATGGGCACCCCAGTCGATCCATTTGGCGTCCTGCACGAGAATGAGGGACACCAGTAGATCTTCTGCATGGTCTTTCAGAGACAGGTTATACCAAAACAGAGTCAGGGGGGGCTGGGCAAGACATTCAACCTTCCCCACATCCGCCTGTGGACCTGCCTTGGCCTTCCCCTCACCCGTCCTTGTTCAGCAACAGCAGAAGCTGGTGAGAAGACTGGGCACCCACCCCTCTTCACAGAGGTCTTTGGACTTCAAAAAAAGCAATATAATTGAATTTTTTGAAAACAAATACCCCAGAACTACTTTTTGATACTGCCCTTCACTGGTTTGAGAGGCCAGAATGCTTTCATGCCATTTTTAACCAAAGATGAGCCCCACCATGACCTCTCACTGGGATGTATAAATTTTTGAGCTGGACATTGAATCTGAATTTCTAGATCCAAAACAGTCTCCATTGTTTGGACATTAGCTCAAAATGATGGAAAGCCCATTTTTCATTCTGCTTAAACATGTGTAAATAACACGCAAACTATGTGTCATATTCTAACACAGTTCAATGCAAACATTAATTCTGACTTGGCCTCAAACCAAACTAAACTTACCTAGAGTGAACTCCTAAGCGATTTCCAGTTTTGAATCGCCATGAGTGTCTATTACAACTTTCTTGTAGATTTTTCCAAAGTGTACTCTCAGATATCTGCTGTTTAATTCCTCCCATTGCTTTCCCAAGTCCTCTCTTAGCCTCTAAGCTACAGAAATGATTCAGATAAGACTGCTGACAGTATCCCCCCTGCCTTTTTGGAAGGAACATCTTTCTTTCTACTACCTTTTTTTCTTCTTCCTCCGAGACAGAAACTTTTGAGCAGCGTAGGAAGCAAGCAAGTTTGTTTTGATAATGAATTGAAAACACCTTTTTTTGAGCAATCACTGCCGAGGTAGTAGTATTTCCACTTCTCCCCGGGTTGAACAGTGTCAGTTCGGGAGGAGGAAGGATAAATAGACACTAACGAAGTAGGCAAGCAAGTAAGGCAAAACTTTTTACATGTTTATTGAGGGAAAGCTCCCAGAAATGACGATGGAATGATTGCCTTCGTAAGGGCTGTTGAATTGCCCCCTGAGGATGGATTCACCTCACATGGTTTAGACAGCAGAACTCAGGTGCCTGTGCTCGTGCTAGTTATCCCGGGAAAACACAAGCCTTCGGAAGGCCATTCATTTCGTCTTCAGATAAATCAGCCTTTGGAGGTCCTTATTTCTCTCCACTGATTATTTTCTTCTTCTGACTTTAAAAGGAGCCACGGATGACTATATAGCACAGCCATCTAACTCTGAGATGCTGAGGGTGAGGCAGACAAATTCTACCCTACAGCTCCATATCATAACCTATGTATAAAAATTACAATAAAAATGCACTTGTGATTAATCACATATCCACACAGGTTGTGAAATTCGAAGTAATAGTTCCCTTCTCAGCTGTAATACACACTTTCTGTCAGCTTAATGTTTTTTGTAAAGGTGTGTAGCAACAATTGCTCCAAAAGAGCTCAGTGTTTTGGACCAAGTTACAATTTCTAAGGGAATCATAACTTTGCCTTGATTTGAATGCAATTAAATTCTCTGCCATAACAGCGGCATAATAACAAAGAATATTTTTTCTTTATTTCCTCAGGTTGGAAATTAAAAGGGAATAACACACAACATTGCACAATGAAACAGACCTTCAATTGCACACGTACAGCGATCTTCCCAAGTCAGTGTCTTCTCCTTTCTGGTCTGAGAAGTGATGCAGAGAAATCCATTTATCTACTTCTTTTCAATGCTCCCTCCCAGCGCAGGAAGAGGAGGAAGCTGTGCTAGCAGCTAAATCACGGCCTCTCAGCAATGGCTTGTAGCTTTCCTTCTCGTGTCCGCTCTGTGCTTTTGGCTCCTTTACTGAATCATTTTTTGCCCATCTGAGATCTTGAGACCCAAGACCTTGATCTAATAAAAGCTGTGTTCAGAATTAACTTTGCACATGGTGCACAGTGCCTTGCTGCAGTGCTGATAAATGGCTTGGGTAGAACACAGATGACGACTTCACCCATGCCAGGTTTTACTGCTCAAAGCACTCCTTCGACTGGTTATGAACTTGGAACGTGGTTTGTTTTTTTTTTTTTTCTGGTATATTAAAATACATGAAAGATCCCCTAATTCTTCATTACTGTTGTAGCCACCAGTTTTTGCTTGGTGTTCTTGCAAATGGTATTTTTCAGGGCGTCCCCCCTGAAAGACTGATTTAATTTAATAATTTTATTTTATTTAATAATGCTTATCTCCTAATGTAGTATTCAACATTGGCAGTTAAGATCTCATCGTAACCAGTAAACTGCTATCATTGTATATCACAGCTGTCCTGCCAAGGAACCATTACACAGCAACTCTTCTCTCCCATCACACCAACCCAACCCTTCCCCAAACATCCAGACAGCAAAATTCAACGTAAAGTACCCTGTGTAAAGGATGGCTGCCCAGTAACCCTTCTCACTGAAGCCAAGGTCTGGGCAGCTTCCTTTGAGGCATTTGCCACAACAGCACGTCCAAATGGACGTGGTCTGTAGTCACTGGGAGCCTGTTATGAGCTGGCAGTGCAGACTCCTCAGTACTGGTGTACAGGGGGTCACCGCGTGGGACATTCTCCCTTCTTCTAACTTAACTTAAAACTGGGCTGTAACCTAAAACTGTGTATATTCCTGATGGAGGTGAGGAGTGGGCATGGATCTGTGCTTTGCAAACACCTGAGCCAGGAGAAGTCCCTCGCGAGCCGTGTCCCTCCACGCTCCCAGCAGGAGATGGCCACCTTGCCAGAGGAGGGGGTAGAGCTGCTCACCTAAGGGTGAGCTACATAATTCAGGGTCAAAATGAGCTGTGTTAAAGCTTAAGAGGCTTAAAGAAAGTCATGTTAGCCTAACTGTACTGAGAAATACGTGCAGACGAGATAAAAATGTTCCCGGCTTTTTGCTGCTAACCCAGTGATGAGCGTAACTCAGCACGTGCTTTGGGTCCAGTTCTGCACCACGACAGTCAGAGGGATCGTTTGCTGGCGACACGAATGGGACCACAGTATCCAGTCCTTGGTTGTCACTGATTTCCTGTGGTTTCAGATCGTGTATGGCCTCGTTAGGGCAATCGTCTAGCAAATGGTGGGGGGTTCTGACACAGGGTGCCTCCAGGAACGCCAGTCAAGTCGATCTTGGTTGGTTTATCTTATAGTATGGACACATGGCCTACAGCTCCCATCCCACCGCAAAACGTATTTTAGGCTAAGAAACTCAACGTATTGACTTTAGCGGTATCAGTGTTGCACCCAAATTGTTGAACAACTGAAAACTCCACTTCCTGCTTACCCTTTCCTCCCCGTGCCTCTGCCTGAAATGAATAGGCAGCTTTGCTGAGTCATTAATCTGGAACCAGGACCTCAGAACTGGATGCTCTGATCTTCTATCATTGTTTATACAGCATCCAAAATGTGACTGGCTTATCTGAGAGCTCATCTGTCTATTTTGTCTTATCTTGCCTAATTGCGAGCCCAGGTAGAAAGAGAATCATTTAATCAGAAGAGTAAACAAACAAACATCGCATATAGAACTGGGATCCGTCAAGATTTTCTGAAAATTCCCGGGGGTGCCTGCAGGTTTCTCCTGCAGCTGGACTTGCTTTCTATCCCAGGTTTTGAATGCAGGCCCTGTTCTGGGATGAGAAAAATGAGAAAAAGAAAATTCAGGAGAATCATGCAGCTTCAAGTAATGCAGATGAATTTTTTAAAATATTTCGGACTCCTTTTTGCCCTCTGAAGAGGTATATTGCTCAGCAAGGTGAATGAGAGCAGTTCATGTTTCCAAGAGCATTATTTATTGTAAGATAACTATTTATTGGTTAAAATGCTTTCTCTAATACGCCAAGAATTTGAGATCCATTTTTTTCTTTATTGCAGATTAACAGCATGTTCATTTTAATGATGATAGTGAACGGAACGAGCAGGGCCAGACTGTGCAAAACAAACATCCGCTAATTTGTAATCATTTACATATGTAAAGTGAGGCTTTGATGTTAATGCACCACTGAAAAGGAGCCAGGAACTTCACACGTCTGCTCCTGCCTTGCTTGTCGAGCAGCAGAACAGCTCCGAGAGCCGCTCACCGATTTACAGCATCAAACCCACCTCGGCAAGTTTGCCACCTTGTAAACACTTTTGGTACGTGGAGTCTGCACATTTTACAGGACACGGAAAATCCATGGGAGGAAACGGAATCGACAGAGCGGGTGCCTCTCTGTGCCCTCCCTTCGTTAACCAGCGGCAGCTATCTGGTCCAGGCGAGCCTGGCTCCGTTCTCCTCCGGTCCTCCGGGGTGGAGGGACGGCTTCGTCACCCCTGCCACCACAGCGACTGTGTTCTCCAACCCCAGAGATCATGTTTACAAAGACCTTTGAGTATCAGCACGTTTAGGAAACAGTTTGAGGTTTTGGAGCTGTTATTCTTAAAGGGAAAATGAATTTGTCAGTGTGGAGTTGATGTTAGCATCTCCCAGGCAGGGTCTAGATGACTCTGATTAATCAGACTCTTTAAACTGTTCCTGGCAACAGTTTGTACAGCTTTTTAGTTTTCCTTCCAAACTCACTTTAATTGGGAAAAATGTGCAGTAACTTCACCTATTTCTCTGTAAACTGAGCCATGACTTCTCTTAATTTCTCCCATTTCTGAAACGCAGAGCTTCATGAAAGTGTCAGGAAGTCACCAGCGAGAGCAGTAGACAAAAACCTGATCAACAAACTTGTGCATAAAGAGGTGGATTTACGTGTAAATGATTACATTATGAATGCTAACTAGCTGCACACATTGCAAGGAAAATGTCCGGGAGGTTTGTTTGTGGAGCCCGAACAAAATATGTTTGCTCCGTGCTGGTCGTTTTTATTGGAAACGCAGTTTCTGGCGGCACAGCAATCGTATGTTTTTCGCTGTAAAAGCTCCACGTGCCGTTGGAAACAGTACCGGGCTTGCGGCAGTGAAAGGGGGGGAAAACAAAGTTGGCTGAGTTCAAAGTCATCAGCCTAGAGCTGGAAATATTTCCTCGTTTGGAATCTCCTGATGCCGTTTGTGACCACCTTTCTGGTAGTGATTTCCAACGCGGAGAAAAATAATCAGGTTGTTAGAAAGATGAAGGTAGGAACGGCTGCGAATGGGATCTTGCCCAGGATTTCGCAAAGAAACTGTTCTTTAACATTTTCACAATGGTGAAGGAAAAATATCCTTAGATGAAAACAAATCTTCCTGGATTATTGAAGGATACTAAACCTGTAAGCGATGAAAAGAGTGCAGGCTTGCTGGAGCCTTTCCAGTTCACATGGTGGCACTTCCCGACAGAAGCAATCTGAAAACGGTTTTGTGACCTGGTCTTCGAAGCAGCTTCCCCGCAGCCTCCATTTTTTTTCAGTCAACAGTCATTTGCACGAAAAAAATACGCCTCTGTGAATACGAACACACAGGTTTGCTTGTGAAAATTTGGGCACGTGTGGCAATAAAGCCGCTGTGTATCGTGTCCTTGGGGAAAACCTCTCCTCCGTGGGGTGGAGAACCACGCTGCTGTCCCATTGCTGGGCGGGAGGAGGATGCCAAAGGCACAGGGGTCTGTGTCGTCACAGCTCTGACCTCACCAAGGCGTCTGCTGTCCTCCCACCCCCTGCCCGAGAGCTGCTGCGGATGCTCAATGACCGTGGATGCTGGAGATGCTCCGCAGCGGTGTGGATGCTCGATGACCGTGGATGCTGGAGACGGTCTGCAGCGGTGGGGATGCTTGATGACCGTGGATGCTGGAGACGCTCTGCAGCGGTGGGGATGCTCGATGACCGTGGATGCTGGAGATGCTCCGCAGCGGGCACGGAGCCTCCCGGCTCCACGGAGCAGACAGCCCACCCAGGGAGGTGGGTGCGGGCTCTTCGGAGAGTGAGTGGGAGCCTCCCCGTGCCCACCGTTGCCCTTTGAGGGCACCCAGCTGCTCGCCCACGCACTGCGCACCAACCGAGGCGGCGCGGTGACGCAGCACACCTGTCCCCGCACCCCAGAGTTGGGTGGGGTAATTAACAACCGCAGCGCCGCTAATCACCGCGGCCTCGTCCCTCACGCTCGGCCGACACGGACAAGCCGGCGAGCGGGGAAGGGTTTTGAGGGTTTCCAGCACGGCTTTCAAAATGATGCAGCGCTATCCCTGCCGGCAGCTGCCTCGGAGACCAGGCGAGCCAGTGGGCGCGGGTTTAACGCTGATGAGCTGCGGGGTTGGGAGACCACGCGCTTTAATTAAGGCCACGAGCTCCTTTCTCAGCGTCTCCCTCAGCACCCATCCCACCGGCACCGGCGGGAGAGCCCCGCGGCCCCCGCACCGGCCCCGCGTCCGAGCCGCGCCAGGATGGGCAGGGCCGCAGCCGGGCCCCGCAGCCCCC
>Ga0065711_1049615_pt1 | contig 11214 bp, 11 predicted proteins | sample Hoacrofraction12_FD_59098 | JGI IMG/M metagenome (GOLD analysis project Ga0065711, IMG submission 59098) | Hoatzin crop microbial communities from Cojedes, Venezuela - Epithelial fraction 12 v2 (version 2) | ecosystem: Host-associated > Birds > Digestive system > Esophagus > Crop | place... | reverse complement strand
ATTCAAGACCCACCTGGACAAGGTCCTGTGCAGCTTGCTGTAGGTGACCCTGCTTCGGCAGGAGGGTTGGACTAGATGACCCACAGAGGTCCCTTCCAACCCCTACTATTCTGTGATTCTGTGATACCTGCCGAACAGCTGTGTGAAATGCACATTAAGGTGTGCCTTGCCAGCAAGTCAACAGGGTTGGCTTTTCCCCTCAAATTTAACCTAGCTCTGTGGGTCAGAGGTCCTCAAATCTTGGCTGGCCTGCTGGATCATACTGCAAACCATAGGTACTTCAGTATGATAAATGTTCCTGTGCTTTTGAAATGTTTATGACAAATGTTCCTGTGCTTTTGAAATACCAAGATATTTGCCTTTGCAACTCGAGCAGAAGTGTTTCCTTCAAGGTTCTGGTTCTGTTCCAGTTTGCACAACTGCGCATTCCTTCCAAGTCTAGTGGAATATGTCCAGTCCGAAACTGGCATACGATTTTAGTGCCTTACAACAAGCTACATCACCTTCTCATATTTCCAGGTTTTTCACTCTCAAACATGTTTCAGAACCGGTGCAAGTGGTGTTTTGACATGTAAATGGGTAAGTGGCATTAATAAGACTCTCTGATTGCTGTAGGGAGACAGTGGCTGAAGCTCTTCTCAGTGATGGATTTCTCATCCCAAAGATGGATTGTCTGAAGATGCTAAATATCAAGTATGAAGGTTAGTGTATTGGACACCCCATAAGTAAAAAGTACATAGCTAATGTTATGTCCAAGTCTGTTCTTTTTTTCTCATTTTATTGAAATTTGTAATTCTCTGCGTATTTTTCATGTATCTGGGTCCTTAACCATTGTTTGACCTGTTCTCAGACCCCTTTATGGCCATGCTGAGCTACTGCTTTTGCATAAATCTCTTACATGGAAGGATAGCTCTTCAGCACTGAATGCTGCCTGGCCAAAATGTCATTTGAAGCTTGCGTCTCTGTCCTCATCTGCAGTAGTCACTGATTTCATGAACTCCCACTAGTTTCTTTTCAACATCAAAGATCTGAAGCAAATCTGAATGTGTTTTTTTGAGCCTCATTCACCAATTACATCTTAGTTCCATGCTGTTGCCCGTATGTGTGGAGTTACATGGATTTTCTGCAAGAGAATTAGGTACCTAGAGGCAATGAAAATTAATAATTTGTGTATTTTGCTGGGACCTCTTGGAAACACCAGCCAAAGAACTTTCCAAGAAATATCCTAAAATTTCTGTGACTATGTTACAGCAGTAAAAATTCAGGAGCTTTTTCATTCTGTGTTGCTTTGCTCAGTGTGCCTTCTCTTTGCAGTATATTTTTAGACAGAGTAGCTCTTCATTATGTGTGAAATAAGCTGAAACTCCAAAGGGATTAGCAAAACAGGTGGAATTTCCTGTGGTTTACCATATTATAGATCAGGCATTGTATTTTTTGCTTTTCTTGAGTTGTTGTGTCATCAATTTGCTGCTTATTTTACTTCCCTGGCATAAGAAAATAATAGTTCCAGGCTCAGTGAAGATAGCAGGAAGTACCCTAGAACCAGTGATCTCAGAAAAAGCTGCTTTAGTTTGGAACAAGTGTCACACCCATGGTTCACAAGAAATTACAAAACAGTGACTTTTGGCTTCTCTTTTTTTTTCTTGTTATTGCAGCAAATAAAGAGGTATGGCAGTTCAAAATTCCCCAGACATTTTACTGCTTTTGGCAACCTTTGCTGACAGGCCTCCTTTCCCGAAGTTTTACACAGATACTAATAGAGAAAATGTTTATGGAGTTGAAGGAGTGTTCTGACTCTTCAGAACTCCGGCCTCAGTTCTTGATCAGCTGGATTTCTGAGATGCTGACTGGCATTGCCAAAGTAAACACTGGTGAGTATATCTGGAATTTCTGTGTGTAAGAGACGTAAGAGTCTTTTCTGTGCTACTGTGAAAACTGGGAGAGTGGTGTGACCTTTAGATGGAAAGTACAATAGCCTAATTATGACATTTTGTCATGTGAACAGAGAGCTTTTATTATTGGATTTCTTACACGTTTCAACCTGCAGCTATGTATGTCATGCATTTCTTAGCAAAAAAAAAATTGAAACTGTTATTGGCAACTTTGCTGCAGCCTCCTCAAAACAGGAAAAGCCAGTCTGTCCCATGAAAGACCAGGCCCTTAAGTGCTATTTTTTCAGATATTAGTACTTGTAGGAAATAACAATAGCAAATAACAAATAAAGATGTTATAGACAAGCTGTTATGAGTTCCCAGCTCCCAGTTCTGTCCTCAACAGAAGCTTGCCTTCACCAGATACTTTCATAGTCTTGCTGTCTTTTTTTAAGCCTATCACAGGATTTTGATGCCTTCTAAACTTACATAAAAGTAGTATTTTGTTTTCTGTTCCTAATTCCTTAGAACTGTTTAAATTGGCAAACTGTTTTAACTGGCAAACTGTACGTTTCACTCCAGAGGCGGGGGCACAGAAGAACTTTGATTATTCAAAACGTGTCACAGGACTTTTGTTAACAGGACTTTTATACTGCAATGTAGTGTATCCTTGAGGAGGTTTCTAGCTGATTAATTTTGCCACCTCTTCTGTCCTCTCACGGTCTGGCTCAGTCTGCACCAAGATTTTGCCAGTATCTGTGGCGGTCACTGGTCCATGTTTGATGCTTTCAGTCAACACTGAGCATATCTATTATGTACCGAGATCTCCAAGTGCTAGGAGTTCCTAGCTGTTAAGTCTACTCATGGCACTGCTATCTGGAATGACCTCAGGTCCCAGAAGCAGTATACTGCATTTGTTTGGGACAATACTGTATGAACACGTGTTGCGGCTTTCCTGTCTGGGATGGCATGCACAGAACGAGCTTGGGGAATGTCTACATCTCACTATGGTCACATCTTGTGGAGCTAATCTAGCTGTCAGTGCATTGGCAAGTCTCTTATAACAACCTTCATGTGTTTGGTCAGTATATCTGGTCTCGGACTCTGATTGGAATGCCAGCTTATTTGGGGATGAGTGTTCCAGTAAAAATGCAAAGGGATGAAGGGCATGTTTTTATGAGTTTTGAGCACCTTGTTGTTTTAATTATCTTCTTTGAAGGGAAAAAAAGACAACATTGTAACAAACAGGTGTCCATGAAGGAGCTGTTCCTCCGTAAAGTTCCTTTGCAGTGGATAAGACTGACTGATAATTGCTTGGAAGCTCCCTGCTGGGCAACACCACACCTTCTTCAGCTGTAAGTTTGATCCTGTGACCTAGAAAAGGGACAGCAAACAGTGCTCTGTAACAGTTTTGGTCCTCTCCCTTGTGATACGCAGAGTTATAGCTGCTTTCCCTTCCTTTGTGTCTAGTAGAAGTTGTGGCAGGTGCATATAAAGCCCTGCTTGTTGCTGTTTATCTCCCTGTTGATTCTACAAAGAGAAGAAGGAGGAGAATTTAAAAAGATTGCACCTTCAAAATGAAAGCAGAGATTATCTGGGAAGGTATTAAAGAAGTAACCTGGTCAAAAGAAAAGTGACTTGGTAGCAAAGATGTGACTGCTTATACGGGTGATACAAATTTAGCACAGGTGGTAAATTTTCACATGAAAACAGCAAAGCAGGAATTCAGTCAAAATATCCCAAGTCCTCAAATTTAAGCACAAAGAGGGAGTATTTCAGCATCCACCCACCAGGGAATAATCAGATTTACCTGTTAGGGGAGATATGTGAGCAAGCTGTCCTGGAGGAAGCTCACATTTAAAAGGCTGCTGAGCTTGATAAACCTTCGTCTGGAATTTTTTTTAGTTTTAAGACTTTTACGTTGCCCTTTTCCTTTCTAGGATCCTCACAATCATGAGACCTCGCTTGCCACTTTCTTCACGGAAGAACCTTCTCTATCTCGCTTCCGTTTACACGGAAGGAGGTGGCCCTTTGTCCAGCCCAGGCATCTCTTCAGACTGCAGTGAACAGCCAATTTACACTATAGAGAGCTTACAGTGGAGGGCCAGGCAAGAAAATCAGGTTAAAAATCAAGGGCAGACTGTAGAGAAGCAAGAAGAATTGCTGGAGGGAGATGATGGTGTAGAGGAGGTGGAGGAGGAGGAAGAAGAGATGGTAACTGAAACAAATCCTTTGGAAGGACTTGCTCATTCTGGTGACATGGTGGCTATTGCTGAGAAAAGGGCAGCACTGCAAGGGTCCTCCTGGCAGATCACTGCAGGTAAAAAATGACTTTGTAAGACTTGACAGTCTTCATCACTGGCAAATGTTACTTGAAATGCAAAGGCTTCTCAGCCCTCTGGGCCTGGCCAGAATTGAAGTGTGCTTCAAAGTCACGTAAATGCCAAATCACTGAAAACTGTTTTTTTGCTGATGTTCTGTTTATGTGCAGGAGTCATTTCTCTTAAAATACTGTGAGTGCTTTTTCCAGGAGCATGTTGTTACTAACTCATTAAATTTTTTTATCAGCCTTTTCCAAACTGTTTGATATTTCAGTGTATCCAATTGATGGGGCAGCATATGTGCCAGCTGAGAACGGCAAAGAAAATATGATTGTTTCTCGGATTTCTGTTTGTCAGTCTTGGGGGGTATTTGAGTTTGGCTGTGCTGGAAAGCACCGGTCTTATGCTTTTAAATTCCATGCTCCAGGAAAATTGCTGTCATGACATGGTGGCAAGCAAAAGAAAGGAGCAAGGCCAGTTTTTAGAGGGAATAAACAGTATGTCCAGTGTTTTTTTAGCTTTATACGGTAGCTGTGCTTTCTCAGTGGGGTGGAGGGTTCTGTAGCTAAGAAGATTTTTGGAAGAGTGATTTATGGAGGGACTTGAAGACAGGAGGAGGAGGTTGATGGAGAGGAGTTGGAGGCAAAGTGATGTTTAAAGGATTAAGAAGAAAAGCAGCTGTTAGAAGACAATGAACTCTCTTACCCCACTCCCAAGGATATTTTCCCAAGTCAGGAAAAAAAAAAAAAAAGAGATCTGTCTAAGATGCTTGGCTTGGTTATGCTGATGTGAGCAGCTTTTTAGAGCGGGACATGTTGAGAAGAAGGATAATTATCCTCTATTTCAGTGACTTTGGTTCAGATCAATCAAAGCTTTCACTAAAGGAACATGCATTGTGTCCTGAACCACCTAATTTTTGTGAAGATTCTGTTTATGTAGTTGTTTGTGGCTAAACTTAATTTCTGTTTGAATAAGATCTGTGTAGTTACCATCCTTAAACAATTTGAAACTATAGCCAGTAGGTATGTACAAACCCGTGACAACATGTGGTGTATCAACTGTTTACTAGGTTGTTCCCTAAAGAGAGGGCTTAGCCTGATAAATATGTATAATGGTAATTTGCCTTACAGCTGTGTTGGATGTTACCAGATGCTATTTCTGCACCTTTTTTAATTGTAAAGTTATAACACGTAGAAGGCACTATCCTACGTCAAGATTTTTTTGTTCTATTAAATGCTCAAGAATGCTACAAAAGGATAAACAAAGAAATCTCCTCCTTCTTTAGGGCAGTGCTTTTGGTTTTGAGCAGATGGGGTACACAAATCAGTTTCAGGCAAAGGGAAGGAAGTGGCCAAGTTGTGTGTGATTAGCAGGGATCTTAAATAGTCTGTGTAACTACTGCTGGCTCTCTGGAGTGGAGTGCCTTATCTTCTGAAGGCTTCTGTCTGCTGGTCTTTGCTGAGCTAATAGTAAGCATTCCAGAAATAAGTGTTCTGGTGTCAAGAGAGCACATTGGTTTAATAAATCTTATAGTCAAAACAATGACACATAATAATTTGTATCTTTCGTTTAGTCAGATGTGATGTAAGAATGAAACTTAAAGGAGGATTAACTGTGAGCTGCCTTTGAAATTTTGGCAGCACAATACAAAGGAATGGGCTGACGGATGTTATCAGTTGTGATGGATGGTTTGCCATTGTGCAGTTTCTCTCCCCCACTGGAAGCCAAATTTAACATATGTGAAGTCATGGAGAGAAAACAGTAATAGGTGTTTGTGAAAACAAATAACAGAATTTCCAAGACATTGTTATATTCTTTCTCGTTTCCACCTCATCCCAGCCCACCTGTCTGTCCATAAGTGCTTTGTTGGTTACTTAGGCTTCCTCAGCCTTATACTCTTCTACTTTTGTGGCTTCAGCTCTTCTTTTGTCACTGTTGCACTGTTGCTGTGCAGCTGCTCATCTCAGCGAGTCGTTAAGAAGCTGATGCTTAATCTCACTGGAGGAATGAGCTACTGGATGCAAAAGTGCTGTTTTTTATCTTCAGATGTGTACAAATGGCTTTTTCCAGTTACAGAAGTATGCAGAGTAATTTTTAAAAATTAACGTATGTAAGTCAATGTGTATGTTTCGAACAAAAGTATGCTTAAAAGAGGAAGGTAAATATGAAGGGTTGCTGTAGAATACTGTGGGGTTTCTTTTAATGGACATTGTCGCACAGTGGTTTGGACAAGCTGCACTAGACTGCATGATGTTACATGACTCCAGAAGTGTCCCTATTGTCTCATGTACTACAGTGACTTTCTTTGGAAGAGATAGTAAGGTTAGACATAAAATTAATTAAAGCCGTAGTTTAAATTTGGTTTTGCTGAGTACCTGAGATTGTTAATTTTTGCTGAGTTGCATAAAACAGTATTTGTGGACTTGGGGGGATTTTTTTTTTTTTTTTCCCAAATCTGTCTGAGGAGCTCAGACTTCTTGTTTATGTACTGTTTTTACCCAGATGAAGTACTATGGAAAGACTTTCCTCTTGGGAAACTCCCAGGTCAGACAGATGACCCTGATGGTCTCATGTTGGATAATTATTCCATGATGTCCCTGCTTGATCAGCCGGTGAGAGATGAGTGGAAGCCTCCCAGTACAAAGTGAGTAATGGTGTGGGCAGGACTTTGCCCGTGAAGCATGAAATGCATTTGTGTCTCTGTGCCTTGTACTATATGATGTGAAAACTTAAGGATGAGATTTCCTTTTTACTTCTATTTGACTGACTAGTTTGACCCAGATATCTACTACTATCTTTGGTATCTACTAACTGCACTTCTCATGGTTTTTTTCAAGTAATCTGTATGTTTGGAAGGACCTTTGCAGTGCTGGTGTAGTAGCATAGCAGTCTGCTCTTCAGACTGTGCTGACAACTTTCAGTGTTGTCTGATGCTGTTAGTGAGATACAGTCTGCTGATTGCTTAGAGTTACTAGTCTGGAAGTGCAGAATTTTTAAAACAAGCTACTGAGAGCTGGTGCAGAATCTGCCTGGTGACACACTGGGATGAATATCTTTAACAGGAAGAACTGTGGCCTTGCAATTAAAGCATTTGGGACCAGAAGCCTGGGAAGTCATTTAACCTCCCCCACTGTCAGTTTTCCCAGACTAGCTAATGTTGTATAAGAAGGAGAAGTCATTCTAAAGTGCACAGTGGTGGTGCATTAGTGGGAAGGGCTGAAGATGAGGAGGTAGCCACAGGAAGTGGTTGTCTGAAGGTTACTTTTGTAACACATGAGGAAGGAGTTGGCTTGACATAACTGGGGTGTTGAATATGCTGGGAGTTTCACATCAGGGAGTGTAAAAGTGTCCCTTCTCTGTATGCTTGAAATGGAGACTGTACTATGTTTCCTGAGGAAGGTCTATGTCACTGCAGTCTCAGTTGTTCATCCTATGGGTAACCCAGCATGAGATGAACTCTCTATTCCTCACCCTACCACACTGCAACAGGAAACTTCCTGCTTGTTTGTACTACATTAGTCTGATAGTATGCTTTGCATTGTTGATGGACACAGTCAGACAGAAGTTATTGCTACCCGTGTTGCTGGGACAACTTACCGGTAACTGACCTGTTTTGACACTGTCTCCTATAACATCCTCCTAGGCAAGCTCAGGAAATGTGGGCTAGATGAGTGGACAGTGAGGTGGATTGAGAACCGGCTGAATGAGAGAGCTCAGAGGGTTGTGATCAGCAGTGCTGAGTCTAGTTGGAGGCCTGTAGCTAGTAGTGTTCCCCAGGGGTCAGTACTCGGCCCCGACTTGTTCAACTTATTCAGCAATGACGTGGATGAAGGGACAGTGTACCCTCAGCAAGTTTGCTGATGATACAAAACTGGGAGGAGGGGCAGATACACCAGAAGGCAGTGCTGCCATTCAGCAAGACCTGGACGGGCTGGAGAGCTGAGCAGAGACGAACCTCATGAAGTTCAACATGGGCAAGTGCAGGGTCCTGCATCGGGGGAGGAATAACCCAATGCATCAGCACAGGCTTGGGGCTGACCTGCTGGAAAGCTGCTCTGTGGAGAGGGACCGAGGAGTGCTGTGGGATGACAAGTTGGCCTTGAGCCAACTTGGGATGCATCAAGGGGAGTGTGGCCAGCAGGTCGAGGGAGGTGCTCCTTCCCCCCTAGTCTGCCCTAGTGAGGCCACATCTGCAGTACTGCGTCCAGTTCTGGGCTCCCCAGTTCAAGAAAGATGAGGAGCTACTGGAGAGAGTCCAGCGGAGGGCTGCGAAGATGTTGAGGGGACTGGAGCATCTGTCCTATGAGGAAGGGCTGGGGGAGCTGGGCTTGTTTAGCCTGGAGAAGGCTGAGAGGGACCTTAGAAATGCTTATAAATATCTGAAGGGTGGGTGTCAGGAGGATGGGGCCAAGCTCTTTCCAGTGGTGCTCTGCGACAAGACAAGGGACAACGGGCAAAAACTGAAGCATAGGAAGTTCCATCTGAACATGAGGAAGAACTTCTTCACTCTGAGGGTGACAAAACACTGGAACAGGCTGCCTGGAGGGGCTGTGGAGTCCTTTCTCTGGAGGTATTAAAAACCTGCCTGGATGAGGTCCTGTGCAGCCTGATTTAATTGACCTTGCTTTGGCAGGAGGGGTTGGACTAGATGATCCCCAGAGGTCCCTTCCAGCCCCTACCATTCTGTGATTCTGTGATCATAGGAAGTTACTTCATGAAGCGCTAACAGTCATCCTTCAAAGCTGAAGAAATATGCTCAACACTTACCTTTGTCTCCTCCATCTTTTGCTGTCATGAAGTCTGAGAGCTGCTGTTTTAACTGCTGCTGTTCTCATTCCCTTCTGGAAGTGTACTTTTGCTTTGCACTCCTTGGGTGTTTTGCACTATCGGAAAGTCAAATGCAATGGCATAATTTGCAATCAAAAATGTGATCTCCGTGGTATCTTTTGAGGAAGTGAGCTTATAATCTTACCATCTTCACTCCTCCTGCTCTTTCTAAAAGAAATGATTGCAAGGATTATGAGATACTGCTGCTTAGCAGTTTGGAAGTTACTAGCACAGCCTCAGCAGGCTTGAAAACTCAGTTTCTGTTAACTGGGGCTCTGACAGTCAGCCACATTATATTGGTCCCCAGTGACCTTTTCAGAGCTAGTAATTTAAGCTGCAGATCTGACCTCAGTAAAGAAACACAGGTTGTCATGGAAATAATGGTAGCAGTCTATAAAGCTTTAGTTAGATCACTTCTGTTAGTAAATGAAGCTTATCCAGTTAAACCATCCTATTTAAGATGCTTTAATAGGTTCATTGTTTCACCCTTTGAAGTCAAAGGAGCTTGAATGCTGTAAGCTGTCATATCAATTTCATCACATACACAATAGGAGATGGGCTTTTATGTACTTTAATCCAAGGAATGCTTCAGAATATAAATGAATGGCAGTTGTTTTCTTAAACACTTGGTAGGATAATTTTCTAATCAGTGATTCTTTCCGTGTAGTTGATGGGCACAATCTAGTAGCTTCCAAAAAACATGAGTAACAGTGACAGTCATGCGGCCTGGCATGTTGCATTGGGAAGAACTCTTGTACATATTCACATTTTCACATATTCAGAGTTGTCTTCAGATTAGCTTCCAGTACCAAACCTTCCAAAGAGCAAGGTTTCCATTCTTCTCCATCCTCTTGGTCATGCTCCCCGGGACTAGTCTGCTCTTTTGTCGGTTCAGGCCTGCTGAAAGTGTATTGTTTCTGCCTGATTCATCCAATTGAAACATGAAATTAGCATTTCGGAGATTGCTAGGTAGTCAAAAAGAAACTGTCCTTTCCTATGGTTCTTCCTTCTAATGATCGAAATACTTGATGAAGTCCTTGGTTCCAACACTTCTATGAGAGGCAGGACAGACCCTGCCTCTCTTTATACTGAGAGGTTAAATGAGTTACCCTTTTTGAGTCCTCTTGAATGATGTTAATCACTAACAAGATCTATGCTTTGAGCACTGCATGAATTTTTTCTCGGACTGTGAAGAGAGCAGGTAAGCATTTGTCTTGTGATAGTTTATCATCCCAAAAAGAAGAGTAAATCTTTACCAGATGCAAAACCCTCCTTTTGATGCAGCAGAAGAGCGCTTTGGTGTCAGCCAGCCATGAATCATGTTTCTTGCAACATGTTCCGTGTTGGGAATAAGGCAGATTCCTGGAATCTGCAGGTCTACTTCGTCTGCAGAGCCCCGGCACTCTCACTGTAGTCACAAATGACAGAATACTTGATCTCAGAGACTTGAAATGTAAAGCTGTTTGACCTGATGTTTAGGTAGGTGAGATCACTGAAAAAAACAGGAAGCTACAGTAGAATTCTAATGTGCTACAGTAATCAGTACCATTTGGCATCTAGCCAGCAGGCTCTGACAAGAGATGAGTGGGGGTTTCTTAATCTGATCCTCGTTGGCTCAGCTGATATTTCTATGCACGGTAGCTCGCATTATCATTACGGAGGCTGCAATGAAGTGTATGTGGAGTAGTGTGATTCACTGTTCTGGCTTGTTTGTAAGCTGCTAGTTGAAACCAGCTGTAGCTTGTGTCCTTTCTGGCTTGTGTGTTGTAGGCTTCAGGTGTTCTGTAATCCCAGTATATTTCTTGGGGTGGTTTATAGAGTAACAGGAATTAAAAATCACCTAATTATTCGAGGTTCTGCAAAGGAATTCCTCTAGATATAAACTTTATATCAAACCACTGATGTAGATGTTAAAGGAGCTAGAGCTTGGCCATACTAAAGTCTGCTGTTTGAAAAATCCACAGCACATATTATTCAATTCATTTGTTAATAAAAAATTACTAAAATTACTAATAAATGTTTTATTGCCATTTTGCTTTGGATAGCAACGAAATCTGTGCTAGTGTCACAGAATCACAGAATAGTAGGGGTTGGAAGGGACCTCTGTGGGTCATCTAGTCCAACCCTCCTGCCGAAGCAGGGTCACCTACAGCAAGCTGCACAGGACCTTGTCCAGGTGGGTCTTGAATATCTCC
>Ga0065711_1049605_pt1 | contig 11214 bp, 7 predicted proteins | sample Hoacrofraction12_FD_59098 | JGI IMG/M metagenome (GOLD analysis project Ga0065711, IMG submission 59098) | Hoatzin crop microbial communities from Cojedes, Venezuela - Epithelial fraction 12 v2 (version 2) | ecosystem: Host-associated > Birds > Digestive system > Esophagus > Crop | place... | reverse complement strand
ATCCACAGCTCTCCCTTCGTCTACCCAGCCAGTCATGTCATCGTAGAAAGCTATCAGATTGGTCAGGCATGATTTCCCCTTGGTGAATCCATGCTGACTACTCCTGATAACCTTCTTTTCTTCCACAGATAGCTTTTTGATACATAGTGCGGTAACCTAAGCCATCAGGTACTGTTCAAGATATGTCTAATATAACTTAGAAGGATTTTGCAGGGAAAAATGACTTTCTGTGTTGTCACCGTATGTCAAATTCCCGTGAGGTAGTCTGATGCATTCAGAGATTGTTTTGTTATTATCTTAATGCAGTTTCTTCTTCCTAATGAAACAGTTTTGCTTCCTTGCAATGTAGGTTCTTCAGAATGAAGATACGGAAAAACCTCTGAAGAAAGTCGATCCACAGCTCTTAAAAATGGCATTGGCTCCTTACCCCAAACTCAAAGCTGCTCTCTTTCCCCCATGTACTTTGCATGGAATTTTGCCACCTGACATCTCTCTTTACCACCTTGTTCAGGTACACAGAATGCTTCTCAGTAGTACTTTTTGGCAGAGCAGAAGTAAACTAAGAGGAGCTTGATTTTAGCTAAAGCCTGGAGGGTGGGGACCGTATGTTGTTTCCTTGGAATCCTTAATTTGGAGCTAAAGGTTGTAGCTTCATCCTGAACAGGTTTTTTAAGTGGTGTCTAAATATTGTGAGTTTGGCTTCCCCCTGTCCCCCCAGACGAGTAAAGACGTCTGCAGTGTTGAACTTCAGCAGTTCTGGAATAACAGAGAAGTGATATTCTTGCCGTGTTCCGTGGGCAGGTTGCTCAGTATTACGATAATTAAAATGTTTTTAATTGTCTAAGGGAAATTGAAATTTAGAATTTAAGTATAGTGTCTCATGGAATGTCATGGCACGTGGACAAGGGGTGATAGCTTTGGACTGAAAGAGGGGAGATTTAGATCAGATATAAGGAAGAAACTCTTTATGATGAGGGTGGTGAGGCTCTGGCCCAGGTTGCCCAGAGGAGCTGTGGCTGGCCCCTCCCTGTCAGGGTTCAGGGCCAGGTTGGATGGGGCTGGGAGCACCCTGGGCTGGTGGAAGGGGTCCCTGCCCGTGGCAGGGGGTTGGAACCAGATGATCTTTAAGGTCCCTTCCAACCCAAACCATTCGATGATTCCATGATTTTGGGGCAAATACTTTGTACTTCGGATCTGTGGTACGAGATACACGGAAAGTTGGAAGGAACCTGATGAATTATTCAGTATTAGGAAAGTGTTAAGTTTGCTAGGGTCACAATGTAGCAAAATACTGAAGCATGGTCTTTCCTTATTTCCTTAGAGCAAAGTCTAAGCCTTTCCTTGTACTTGTTTGTGTCCTGATCCTGCAGAGTAGATAAGTATGTACCTTTGAGAGAGAACTTCACAAGATACATCAGGGCTTGGTAGCAGCACAGGCCATTCCTGGTTCTCTGCTACTGTAGCTCCCTGAAATGCTCTGTCGTCTGGTCTGATGCGAAAATCTTAGCTGTCTCAATATATTTTGTTTCTAATCTTTCAGTCATTAGTGCCCTTTGATCCCACTAAATTATTTGGCTGGCAGTCAACAAATACTCTTGCTGTATCAGGTATGTTACTTTCAAGTTTTATATGCTTTCTTAGCCTGAGCACCTAGGATAAAATACCTTCCAGTGAAATGATTTGACAGATAAACTTATTCAAAAGGTCATTTCTTTTACAAACAAACCAGTGTAATTTACTAAAATTTTGTTTTCAAACTAAATCCTGGATAGGTTACCTTTTTCCTTTAGCTCTTCATAGACAGAATTTTTTCTGTATGTATTGTGAGATAGAGGAGCAGTATTTTCTTTTACAACCAAGTTGAGGGCTGAAGTGATCTAGAGTTCTGATTTTACAGTGAGAATTGGAATTTCAGTGGAGTTTGGCTATGCTGAGATTTGAATTAGAACAAGAGGAGAGGTGTTGGATTGTCGTCTCATGTTTTGTAGCCGAAAGGCATTTTCTGTGTTTAATTTATCAGCTCGTAATAATGATGCTATTCTTTCTAGATGCATCAAGTGACTTTCCTCATTTTTCATCCCCTGAACTGGTGAACAAATATGCTGTAATGGAAAGACTGGATTTTTTGTACTATTTGCACCATGGACGTCCATCATTTGCTTTTGGTACATTTTTGGTCCAGCAGTTAGCAAAGAGCAAATCCCCCAAACAGTTGTAAGTCTTCTCAGAAATGACAGTGGAGTAGTTCTGTTGAAGTTGTTATCTAGTACATGGAGTAACATCAGTCCTCCCCAACAGCAAAGAAGTGGTGTGCAGTGCATGACTTGAAATTTTAGGTGCCCTAAGAGTCCATTCAGTCTAACATCGAGTAGGATAGAAATCAAACATCACCTAAAAGAGGGGGAGCTATGTTTTGAGTTACCTGAATAATATCTACACAATGAGAGCAAGGAATGAAAAATGTTCCAGTCGTATCAAACACGGGTAGGCTTTGCTTCTAGGGAGCTGAGTCTCTAGATCACTTTGTAGAAAAAAGATGCCCCTTTTCTTTCACATTTCCTAAGGATGACACTTCTTTATTTAAGTTAATAAGACACACAATATGCTGGAGATTGAAGGAATTAAATTTTCTGGCTGAAGCTTCAAAATCATGTGTTCAAAAGGATACACATCTTGCTCGAGTATATTAAGTATATTCAAAATTAGTACAAGTTATGTCGGAACAAGTGACTTTGTTTCTAGAATGTCTCATTTGTGTGTTGGTCACTGTTTGTTTCTTTTTATCATTTCTATACAAATCCGTTTCTCTTGTGTAAACAACCAAGATTTGGGCAAAAAGGGAAACGTGCATTAAAGTAAACTGAAGTACTTAACAGTTTCAAAGACAGGCAGCATGCATGATTTTTTCAGTTACTGCTCTGGAAGAATCTCAGATAACCAATGAACCAGCCACCTTGCAACCCTTTAGGGTACGTTTTTCGCTTAGCGCAATCCGCAGACGAGTTTCAGGTTCTTGATGCTTCAGTGCTTGGATTGTAGGCTCTCCAGGGGGACTTTCTGCACTAAAACTGTGACAGGTGTCTTTTATTGATTATAATAATTGGCTTTAGTTTTTGGTAAAGTTTATTAAATTGCAAACTCTGTGCTTGTCATGTGTGAGGCTTTATTTTCACGCCTACGTTTTTTTATAAATATGAAACTTTTGGTTTGTAAATAACTTTCATGCTAATGAAGTCTGTGAGTGTAGTAAACATTGTGGGTACTTGTTTACATGGGGAATATTCATATTTGAACATTGGTTAAAAATCGTGTGTGTTACCTGGCTTTCTTTTGGTTTCAGGATTCAGCAGGCAGGAGCTGAAGCCCATATTTTAGCTCTTTCTGCCTTCAGTGTACCTTCAGTAGTGGCAGCCTGTGTGTGCTTTCTAGAATTACTCGGACTCGACAACCTCAAACTCAGGGTCGATATTAAAGTTGCAAACATAATTTTCAGTTACAGAACTAGAAATGAAGAATCTCAGCACAATCAAATACGAGAATCTTTGGGTAAGGATGTCTTTTGTTTGTTTTAAAACAGGGTACAATGTATTTATTGGGAAGAGAAGCAGAGACAGATTGAAAGATGGTGCCTGACTTCTCAGGAATGCAGCAGAAGCATCTTGTTGTTTGAAGAGCTAAGAATTTTGCTCTGCTTTTATTCCTGCTTCTTACTAATTTTGGAGGTGCATTTTGAACCTGGCAGATCAAAGAAGGCAGGAAGACTGTAATATGACATGCAGCCAGAATTGCAGAAGTGTCTAACAGACACTGTCGAACAGCTGCCTAAGGCTCTGTGTAACGTTTAGTAAGGTTCAGCCTAATGTTGTAATAGTATAACTAGAGGATCAACAAAGGGGCATTACCAAATCTCTTTTCTCTTTCGTACTTGAAAACTTTTACAGCTGCAGCAAAATCAGATATTCAAAGCTGTAAGGAAATTAAATTTATCCTAGGAATAACTTTAGAAAGTTTAATTTTTAGCTAATAGGTCCACAGGCATCTTTTTGTCCTGACTAAGGAACCGCTGGCATTTATTTGTATTGTCCTGATCATTCTAAAAAATATATGTTATTTAAAACTGTAGATAGAGCTCATTAAAAAAAAAAAAAAAAAGTTATGTGATCTGAAAGTTGAAATTCTTTTTCAAAAATCACATAGTCACGTTGATGCCTGGCTTGGCAGAGTTATCGAAACATTTACATTACTAGCATTTGTTCTGCTTGTTGGTTCTGGTACTTTTGAAAATATTACCCTTACTCTAATCCTAAATAGCATCTCAGAAATAGTAATACGTGCTTTTAAACAGTTGAAAAGTTAACAAAATTGGCTGGTGGAGAAAAAGCCGGAGCAGCAGAAGTTCTTATGTCCTTAGAAGAAGCCTTTTGGGATGCAGTTGAGCGTCAAGGAATACAGAAGTAAGTAAAACATGATTTAAAGGATTATGCTGGCACATTGAGATTAAGCACTGAATTTGTGTATTCAGATAATACTAAATCACAGAATCACAGAATGGCCCTCTGTGGGTCATCTAGTCCAACCCCCCTGCCGAAGCAGGGTCACCTACAGTAGGCGAGAGATGTGTGTGTTTTATTGCAGTAAACTGAACAACAATATTTGAATTTAGAATATAGTCTTGGTATTTCAAACAGTAGAGGTAACAGATGTATATTGGCAAGAATAAGGAAGTGCAGGTAGCGTGTTGGACTCGCTGTTCCACAGGGCTCTTGCAGCACGCTTAGGAGCGAAGATTGCTGGCTTCTGTTCAAAGCCTGCACTGTCAAGGGTGTGGGATGAAAGCTCCCCCAGTGGAATGTGGCCCAGTCTGTAGAGAAGTCACTGGAAGTGCTGGTGTTGCCATGTGCAGCCGATGGATCTCAGGCCACAGGAGGAGTTTATGCGTTTTTAACAGCGTTTTGAACATCTGGTATAAATACCAGTTTATTACAGCGGAAGCTCTTTAAATTCCCCACAGGACGTCTAGTGACTCTAGAAGGCAGTGGTCTTTGGTAATGCAGTTCTGTAAACTCCATAATATCGGACTGAGCACATCTTACCTAAAGGAGTGTGCCAAATCCAACGACTGGCTGCAGTTCATCATCCAAACCCAGCTGTACAGCTACCAGCCGGATGAGGTAAGCTATCTGTGTATGATTTTAAATGAAGATAGAGTTTATCATGAATATTCTTTGTCTGTGATGTTCAAAATAAAGGGGAGAGGAAGGAAAAAATGGATTCTTTTAACAAGAGGAAATCGCATTGTGGAGAGAACATGAAATCAAAGCCTCCTCAGTTTCCAAGGAGTCAGAAGTATTCTCAGGGTGCTCGATATCCTCTGGGTATGATGGCCCTGCTCTCGCAGCTGGATTTCCCAACTTTCCTACTTTTCTGCTTCGCTCTCTCTCTTGGTATGTGAAAAGCTAACACAAGACAAAGGAAGTTGACTCCACAGGGAGTTGACTGTTCAGCAGATACAATAATATGCTTCTAAGAGCATGAAAGCTAGCTATTAACGGAGAAGATTAGGGGGAAAAAATCCCTGTTTGAAACATCGCCTGTGATGTTATTGATCAGTAGTGGAGAAAACAATTTTCAGAGAGGAGTGATTTGAGTGTCTCTTTGAAGTGAGTTGGACACAAAATTATTTGCCAAGAAGGGACTCAATTTTCATTTAAAATTTAGTTAAAATTGTGACATACGCATACTGTTTGTAAGTTAAATTTAGAATCATGTAGTTACTGTTTTTTTATTGGAGAGTTACCATATGTTCAATGTAAGTTTTAATAAAGCCACTCATCTTTCACAGAACCACAGAATGGTAGGGGTTGGAAGGGACCTCTGGAGATCATCATCATTACTTTGAAAACTTGCATTGATTTTTGTGTAAAGATACTTAAACTTTTGAGAATCCACATATTCCATTTTTTGTTTTAAATGTAATTTAGAAGTTAATAAAGTATTACCAGTATGTAAAAATTAAAAGCAATTTGGAAAAAATAATGTGAAGAACGTAACTGAAAAATTCCAGGCAAGGTGATACTTAGCAGGCCTAGGATTTTAACTTGGATCTTATCGTTGTTGAGAAGAAAAATATGTAATTACACAACAGTAGCTAACTGGACACTTTTCATGATACACTCTTAGCAGTACGAGAGATATGACAGAAATGAGGGTCTCTAGGAGGCATTTTAGCTTCACATAAAAGGATGAGCTTCAATATTTTATTAGAATAATTCACACATCCAGAACACTGTTTCCTCTCTAGGTCTCCAAAAACATTATAAAAAACGAAGTTTGAAGAATGTTGTGTTTGTCTTTTCTGTGTATTTAATGCTTCAGTCTTTCTTCCCCCTCGTGCTCCTTGGATCTCAGTCTCTGTAGATGCTTTTGGTTCTGTTCTCCTAGGTCATGTCTATCCTTCAGGATTTCACTCCCATTTTACAAGATCACTTGAAGTTGGCGTTGGAGAAGTTGCCACGTGTATGTCCCGATGCAGAGAGTCGTGAAAACAGTGCTGCCAGTGTGTTGGAGAGCAAACCCGCAGACAGTCTCTTTCAAATCCTTCTTCAGTGCCAGGGCAGCTCCAGCCCTTCACGTTACCTTTTGACCGAAGGACTGAGAGAGCACGCTCCCGTTCTGAGTGTGTTAGCAGCATGTTTCCAAGTGAGTATTGATGAAGTGATTTAGCTTTTAGAAGACAAAGTAATAAAAAAGTGATGGTTGTGCAAAATTATGGTAAGTGGTAGATATGTAGGTTGGATCCATCGAGGTTTATTCTCAGTTTTGTATTAATTGTGAATAGTGTGACACATTTGGCCAAGTGATATATAATGAGGTGATGTTTGTCTCTGGTTATTATAAAACCGTCATTTCTATGATTTGACAGGATGCAAACATTGTTCATTGTCTCTGTGTTTGGATAATTACTACTGTGGATGGTACTGCCAGAGCTGAAGCAACAAACCATATTCAAAGCTCAGCAGAAAATCACGAATGGGATCTTCGTGACCTGTCAGTTATCTGGAAAGTCTTTTTAAGAAAGCAAAAAAGTAAAACACTCCTAAATGGCTTCCAGCTCTTTTTAAAGGTAAGATAATGTCTTTTTAGTGGTATATTTGAGTGTATCTCAGTTCATCTTGGCAAGGAGATGGCGAATAGATTCCCCTTCTGTCTTGCTATTTATGGCCTAGGTAGCCTGGGTGTAATCCACTGAAAATCCCAGTCAGGTGAGAGACTCTTTGAATGGAAATTCTTCTAACTGTTAGAGATTTGTGGTTCATATATCAACCTTGCATGCAATATTAATAAGTGAAAACTTCATTGTTCTAATACTGAGGAAGACAAATTCTACATTTATTGAAGTACTTTTAGGAAAGAAGTCTAACCTATTTTTGTGTCTTAAAGGATTCCCCTTTACTGTATGTACTGGAGGTGTATGAACTATGTATGAACTGTAAAAAATACAATGAAGCTAAAACTAAACTGGACAAGTTTCAGGAGAGTCTGACAAAAGTAAGCAAATTCATTTTCTCTCAATGTCTTTGCCTAGGTTTTCCTGTATTAGAATGTGATAGGCATCTAATTTCGTATACGAAAATAATGAAAAAGAGTTTGCTGGAGTGATCTAAGGGCTGATTTGTGAAGCGATTGGTTTCAGCAGATTCTTTTTATTGCTGGCAGTTAATGAAAAGATGTTTCTGACAACTCAAAACCCACGATGCATTTTTGTAAATCATTTTGTCTGAAGTTGATATGGGCAGATTGAAATACAATGTCGTCCTCCTTGTGTGAGCCGCTTACTGTTTGAAGGTTGGCGATGACTCAAGTAGGACCGCTGTTGGTAAATTGAGTTGTTTGTGGTGAGTAAGTGTTCTCTGTTGTGTGTTGGTGAGGGCAAGTCAATACCGAGCTGATAAACCCATGACTGATAGCGAACATCTGTTTAAGAAAGACAACTTTTTTGGACAAGTTTCAAAGTTTCTGAAGAAGTCTGTGGTATTGCTTTGGTTTTGGTAGTTGTGTACTTGTCTTTGAAAATGACTCAGTGAACTGAATTGCACACTTAGATTAAAACACTGATTTAGTAGTTGTTTTAAGAGGACCAAAGCATCTTCATGCAATGTTCCTTGTTGGTCACACACAGATATTCTCACAAATTATTTCAGTTCTTCCCTTTCCATCACAATTTTATGGTTCCTGAATATCTTGGTAACTAACATTCGATGTCCCTAGTGCTTTTCCTTCCTGCAGTTCAGGCTCAGGCTGGATCAGTTTCCTTCCCCTGTGTGCCGCTCACATGGCGGATATGCTTATAAAGTATACAGCAGCATGACAGGAGCTATTCATCTAGCAATTTATTTTATCTATCCATTTCTGATCCTTCTTGCATCTTTTATCTCTTCCATGATTATCAGGAGTAATTGCTGGTCACCCTGTCATAAAATTGGCTACTTTCAGGTCAAAGTCAAATGTACATCAGTGATGGATCAGTGTCCCCTTGGGAATGACAGTTAATAGTTTCTTAAAGAAGGAGGTAGAGCTGGTACAGCCTCCATTTCCAGTGATTCCCACCAAAATGCAGAATATATTTGCAAAAGAAACACCAACACTTAAAAATCTTTATCTACACAGCTTAAAACTGAAGATAAACCAGCAGCTTCAGAACTACCTGTGCCATGGTTGGAATCACAAGCACTGTTTCTTCTTGAATTGATGATGCAGCAGTGTAGAACGGACTATGAATTAGGAAAGCTCTTACAGCTGTTTGCTGCAGCAGATAATCTCCTACTGGATGGTAAATACAGCTTCCTCTGTTAGATGATATTACTGCTTTAATCTAAAGACCACATACAATGTTTTTGGAGTAACTGTTTACTTTAAGTGTATTCGTACTGTTTTATTTGTGTAGAAGAATTTATATAACGAGAGTTGGTCCCTGTGGTGAAACCTATCTGTGTGTGCAAGCCTGGCTGGGACAATGGTTATGTGTGAGTGTTAATGTGGAGTGCAAAGGTGACCTGGAGAAGTATTTTAGTTACGGATTTAGAGCTGATTTTCACTCCCATGAAAGTTTTGGAGTGTAAAATCTGTGCTCCTTCTCTGGCAGGGTTGCATGTGAAAGAAGTAGCAGAATTTCCTCAGGTTTAAAAACCAGCTGCCTTTAATTGTTTGTACTCTGTTACGACAGGCCCTTACGTGAAGAAACTCTGTGCACTCAGTGAGACCCTGAAGGATTCCTCCATATCAATCAGTCGCTCCACCCTAACCAGTTACAATATGGAGACATTTCAGAGTGAGTGCCGATCGATTCTGGAGCAGCTACAAGAGAAAGGAATGTTCTCCCTGGCTCGGGAGGTCGCAGCACTAGCGGAACTGCCCGTGGACAGTGTGGTTACGCAAGAGGTACAGTATAGTTAGATAATGATATTCACCTCTTAATACTCCTGTTACTGGCAGTATGGAGAATGTTATTTCTCAGCCTTCCTGAAACACGAATTTTTCTTCAAATCACTTTTTATTTTCAATGCAAGGACACCAAACAAGTTGGCTATAAGTGCTGAGCTGAAAAGGACAGTATAGGTTTCCTTGTTCTCTTGCTATTTTTCCTTGCTATGCAATCAGTTTTATTTGATGAGAAAAATAGATGGATTTGTTGCATATTTAGACACTTAATCTGAATTCAGTTTTTCAATATGCTGACCATCCAGTGTGATTTTTCTTTTTTTGAAAGACAGTTGTTTAAAACCTCTGTGAATTTTGCAGGTTCTAAGGGATCTGCTTCATTTGAGAGACATCGGACAGTGGCATCAAGACCAGACAAGAACTGAATTCTGGAAAAAATGCAATGACAGCTTCATGAAAAATTCAATCTCTAGCAAAGCTGCATCTGATTTTTTTTTTGATCAGGCAAACACAGTATTTGAATCTTTAGCTCCTGAGAAGATAAGCAGCATTATGGAGAGACATTTGTTGCTTACCCTGGCTGGCCATTGGCTAGCCAAGAATGACTCAGTGTCACTGCACAAATTAGAGGAAATAGAGAAGGAGATCTGGATTTGTCGCATCACACAACGAACATTGTCCACAGATGAGGGGTCAGGCAAGTCGAGATTTTCCTCCCACGTTGTAGTGAACAAGGATCTTACCTTTGATAACTTAGCTAAGGAGTTTTCTTTTTCGAAGCTACCTGCTCTGAACACACCAAAGTACTTAAAACTAGAGGGTCTTGCATTCAGAGAGACTCAACAGACCTTGACTAACGATGAGGAGGAAGCACTCAAGTTTCTGATCGGCTGCCTTCTTGATGAAGGAAGCGTGCATGAAGCCAGCCGTGTTTGCCAGTATTTCCATTTCTACGACAGAGATGTTTCGCTGGTATTGCATTGCAGAGCCCTGGCCTCGGGGGAGACTGATCTAGACAAGTTACACGCCGATATTCAGACTCTCCTTGCAGCAAGAGAGCAGCCCTCTGAAGGCGGTGCGTCTCAGCAGAGCAGAGCCCCGAGCGGTAAGGAGCGCTAACCGGTTCAGCCACTCAGCAGGTAATGCACTGCTGGGGTTCCGCTGGATTCTTCCTCTTCTGTTACAGTGTGAATTTCCCCTCGGATTTCTGCGGGAGATAAGGTCTGCATGACAGTGGGTTATCTCCTTGGTTCGTAAATCCTCTGCTGAAAGGAATTTGAAGCCTAGCAGTGTACATTGCTTATATGTGCTTCAGGCAGGGTGTTTCTGTATGCAGTTCCTGTAGTGTCTTAACCGTTCATTTCTGAGAGTTCACAATTCTGTTCCAGTGTAGTGGCACTGAACTTCATCGATGTTCCTGCTTTTGAAGTACACACTCTAGCAAACCTGGAGTGTGTTTCTGGAGCTGAAACAAGGAGATGCTTTTACTAATATATTTCTCTGAATTCTTTGTACCTCATAAAGGATTTAGTGTTTCTTATTAATAGCAAGGCTAAGGCTGATAATATTCATATATAAAGTACTCTCTGCATATGTATGAAGTCTGAATGAGAAAGCTGTCAGCTGGAACATTACTTTCTAATACTAACATATATAAAGCTTAGTTAGAAGTAGAAGAGAATAAATGAAGCCTAACCCATCAGAAAGACTGCTGAACCCTTATGCTCTCTTATGCTTAGGAATTTTACATCTGAGATACTAATGTGGATATTTTGG
>Ga0065711_1010765_pt1 | contig 11214 bp, 4 predicted proteins | sample Hoacrofraction12_FD_59098 | JGI IMG/M metagenome (GOLD analysis project Ga0065711, IMG submission 59098) | Hoatzin crop microbial communities from Cojedes, Venezuela - Epithelial fraction 12 v2 (version 2) | ecosystem: Host-associated > Birds > Digestive system > Esophagus > Crop | place... | reverse complement strand
AAAAAAAAAAAAAAAAAAAAAAAAAAAAGCCAGACGTATTTTCAGGCACAGACTCCAGTCATCTCATGTTGTAAGAATCATGTTACGCCATGCTTTCATAAATTGAAGTTCTGTCTTGAAAGCAGTTCTTTTAGTCCCTCCTCACCCTACCTGCTTCAGAACCACATTCCTCTAGGGTGATGATTTTTCTTCAGATTTCCGTACTCACTTTATTTACAGCCAACATCTTCACATTTGCTCCTGGAGCAACACTGACATCTATCTCAAATAATTATTTTTCTTTCTGTTGCATTTACTCCCGTTCTACAGCAAAACCCAGCAATTACACCTATCTCAGCTACTACTTTACTAGATGAAATGAATTGTACCAATCTGTTCTTGTAAGGCAAATATCCATTCCCTTAATAATCTGAGTATACCTCTTTGTACCTTCTCTAGTCTTGTCTTGTTAAGTCTCTGCTTAACCAATACTGGCAGCAATTCTAGTGTCAGTACTTCAGCAGAAGTTTCACCAGCACTTTCTACCATGGTGACAACACTGCCCTTTCCTACTGACAATACATTTCCCAGGGTATCCAAGGGTCATATTTGCCTTTCCACAGCCACATGACATTAGTGACACAATCATCCTATGATTCAGTATAGTCCCTAAGTTCAAACAACAAGCAAGCATCAAACTTCAGGCTGAATGGTTTGCTCTACAGAAGGTTTCAAAATTAGTGTAATATGAGGATAAACAAAAGGAAATACTGCCTCTAAATACACACAGCAGTTCTCCACTGCTAAGAAGCAATACAGATAATATTTAAATGAATAAAGTTATTCGGTATTCAGAACGGCAGCGGTATTATTTTATTTATCTTCTGTGGGAAAGACACGAAATGGGCATTCAAAACAGGAAAAGGAATATTATAGTCAATGGCACCAATGACCCTGCAGATGTGGAACCAAGTTTCTAACTATGCTGCAGTCTTCACAAAAAAATAAAAAACCCTCACACAAAACAAACAAAAAGCAGGTATGTCCTTAAGAATCCCATCAAAGACAATGGTGATAAACCCTGTACATTATTTAAGAACAGTGGTTAGCATAGATAACTGGTCACTGAAAATTAAATGGAAGTTGGATGGATAATTCACAGCCCAAATGTCTACAGTATTTTTATTAATCAAGCTCACAAAGCAATAATAAATAATAACAACAACAATAATACTCTCTTTATTCTCTATCTTACTTAGTTTTTGTTTTTAAATCACACTTACCTTGGTTGGCAAGTGGCAGCTTATAATATAGAAAATAAAAACATTTAAATATTTTAAATAGATGGATTTAGTATTTTTACTGGCTATATGTAATCATTGAAAAGGCAGGAACCAGCGCAGGCAGGCTCAATCCAACTGTGTCAGACATTCACTCTGCATTTTATTTAGTCTCATGACATACACTGCTCCAAAGTCCCAAAGTTTGTTATAGCAAAGGAAAAGCTGAGAATTTCTTTATATGAAAAGCAATTTTTTTAGGTCCTTTCCATGCACATTATTCACAATACTTCATGAACCCTCTAAGGTTAAGATACCTAAGTTCAGAATAATCTACAAATTCTAAACTCATTTTTAGAAAATCTTCATAATTTCCCAAGACATCTTTTCCACCTTCCTCAATTGAAATCTCTCACATTTTTATTCTCTGCTTTTTCTATGTCAATTATGCCCTGCATTCGCCTCCTTCTGCTAAATCATCTACAGCTACAACTGTGATGAGCAGCTGAAACAAGGACCACCCACTATCTGAGTGGATGCAAGCCTGGAACACTGAGCTACCCTGAGGTTACCTGACTATTTAGCCAAGATCTTTAATAAGGTTTATTAACTTACGATCTGCAGCTCAGTAATGCTCTAAGTCTTCCAAAAACCACAAGCAGAAAAGTCAGTGTATAACGAGAACACGTACTTTACAAATTAAACACATTTGCCTCTACTTTTGCTAATGATACAAAAAACTGCATGTAAGTTTTGGTGATGAGACCTGAAATACTACAATCTTCTCTAAATAGTTCTCCTCATGATTATTTTCCATTACGATCTTACGAAATACACCTCTATTCTTCTGAATTAGCTTCTCTTACATCTAGATACCTATCAACCAACTTCTATTTTTAACTTTCTCTGGTAAGCTTTTTTCCATCTTCATCCATCCTCATCTCACCTTGCTATATCCACATTGCTATGTCAGTTTTGCTCCTCTACCTACCAAACAACTCTCATTTTTTCTTCTATCATGCCTTGTAACAGTCTTGTAAATTAAGACTATGCCAAGTAATCTATTCCTTTCCCAATATACGAAGACCTTTCTACTCAGCAAAGCATCCACAGTAATAAAAAGGCATCATTGTCGTAATTGCAACCTAAACCAATGCAGGTTTTACTATGCTAGTGCCAGAAGGATTCTTAAACCTGCCCTATGACTGCAAAAGTCTGAGTCTTCTGAAATCAACCCCTGTTATTTGCAAAATATGACACCTGGAAAGCTCAATTATGTTCATTAAATTAATAACACACTCTTCTGCTGTTTATGAAATTATAGAAATGATAAAATATCAATACTTTTAATAATCTTCAAAACCGATAAGGCACAACAGAGCTGAATGCTGCAAAATGCATGAAAAAGCAGAGAGAGAAAGACTGTGGTTATAGATTCATGCAAAGCAGCGAGATGAAAAGCAAAGTTTGTCAAATTCTTCCACATGATATGCCCGCGCTATTTTAGCTATAGTCTACTTGAAGCAGTAACCTTAGAGAAAATGTTCAAATATACTGATCTAGGTACAGTAACACACTTAATATATCCAGACTGCACAGTAGCTAAAATAAAACCACGATAAAGCACACCTTCTCTAGGAGAAACAGATTCCTAGATACTAAGACCAATGCATCTGCATGGCAGGCACACAAAGTCATACTTTAAGCTCCCGATATATTCCAGAAAATTTGCTTATTTATAAAGTTTGCTAATTTACAGGATCATAGTTCCAAAATAGCTTGCCATGGCAACTAGGAGTAAGTGTGGTGTGCTTTGTTACTGTTACCAGATTAATTCTGCTTAAGTGTGAGCCCGTTCTGTTCCCAACTTATTTCAAGTTATAGTTCTTCCATTGCAACGATATCAGAATGTCTCCCAATATTTCAATATGAAATACAATTAACGTCTAGCTTGTGTGCATATTCTGAGTCATATATAAAGAACAGGCATTTTTCTTTGCCTAATCTTTCACCAGCTGATTCAATTACACTATTTCTGAGGCAACCAACATCAGTGACTTCTCATGAGTGGCATCTCACTTGAGAACTCAAACCACGAATGTATAAACCTGAAGTCCTCTGGCTTCAGAAAAAAATCTGAATTGTATTATCCATCATTTTTTTCCTAGCTGACTCTGTATCACACATTAAATGCATACACCTTATTTCTGAATTTTAATATAGTTACTTGCTTTGGGCTGTAAAACATAATCAGCTTTTCCTCAGTTCTGCTGCATAACTTACAAGCAACATATACTGTGCAAATGTGTTTTGCAAATATAATGTTGCAAAGAAGCTCCTGCTACATTTCCAATACACTGGAGTTAGTGCATATAGAATGGTAGCAAAGTTTAAAACACCTTCACAATGTAGTGTGCCTGTCTTGGACAGAGAAGTTTTGATAATGCAATGAAGGCCTAAGAAAAACAAAATACTTATAGATTTGAGCTAATATTTTCCAGGCAAGGTTTTGTTTGCTGTTTAACACTTACTGGTCAGTTATTAGTGCTCTCTCTTATTGGAAGAAAAAAGAAGACCATCAAAAATTAAATTCTACCTCTGTGTCAAGAAATCCAGTTGTACTCAGTGGTCTTTTTTCTTCCAGCACTAGTGTAGCAGAATTTATAGCCCAATCTTTTACTAAATCTTTGTGGTTCTCGCTGATAACAGGCCTATTATAATCCTGGCTGTCATCCACTCCAAATACCTGAAAATGAAACAAACCATTACATACATTAACCCAATACCAGCCTGATACAATGTTCAGTGTTAATGGATGGATGGTGACATGCTGGATAGTGAGTTTAAATAATTTTTGTTGTACTATGCTTATCTATCATCTTGGTGAAATCTACAAATTAAATGAAAGAAACATCTACAGCAATTAAAAAAAGAGCAGAAGGCTATGTCAACACTGAAAATTCAAGAAACTGCTAGTTGGAATGGTCAGATATGAAAAAATGACCCTTTGATGAAAGAAACAGAAGGTTAAGCCAAAGTCATTACAAAAACCATTTTACAGTCCATTTCCCAGTTAAGGACAAAACCAATTACTAGAACCATCAAACTGTCACATTTTTGCCATTATCTAGTGAAAACAAGAAATACAAATGCTTACATCTGCTACAAACATGCTTTTTGAATTACTTCTCTAATACAAACAAAATTTCAGTTTTCCATTTGTCAGGGACTTAGCAGATGTTAGAAGTCCACCAGGTCTCAAAAACCATGTAGCCTCATCTCATTCAAGACGTGACTTGCCATACTTCTACTACACTGCTTCCTGCTGATACTTCTACTAATCCCTTCTGCTTGTGATAGAATAATTTTTCCATTATATTTAAAACCATTGTTCAGAGAAAAATACTAGAAAAATGTTATTAGCAAAGCAATTTAGTAATAAGGACTTAAGCAGGAGAGCCAATATCTTCTCTGTCAAATTAAGTAATACGAATTGGTTTCAGAACTGATGTATACTTCAGAGCTATTTTAGAGAACATTTTGTATCTTGGAAACATATAATTTATAAAATGTATCAATTTCTGCCTAAGAAATAATAAATTCACTACTACTGAAGATTTGGACATTAAAAAAGTTACAGAATAAAAACAGAAAACCCCCACATATTAAATCTGGCTACTAAAAAGAAACTGTAACACGAAAAATTGTTTTGTTTTAGAGAAAGGCAAAGAAAAGGAAAGAAGGAAATGACTTTCATAGATGTTTTCATCCTGTCAAAAAGAATTACTAGTCCAAAACAGAACAAGACATACAGAATTATTTTTTTCCCCTAAAACTGTTCTGTAATTCAGTTTTGTACAGTTAAGCTAGAGGACTGGTTTATTCGAATTCGTAACAAGGTTAGTGTATTTAAAACGGATTCACCACTAGATGGCCACAAACCACAGTGGTTCTTAGTCTCTGAGAAGCAGATGGAGAAAAAAAAAATAAAGCACCCTGTCATTCAACTCCTACTTATGCTCTTCTAAATGTCCAGAAAGATGTTCCTATAGTATTCATACATTCATAACTGAGGAAGCTTTTTCAAAAGCGTTGGAATTGTATTTTGCTCTCAAGCAAAAAGTCTGCTTTCTACAATTCTAAAATTCAGGCAATGCTCCCCAGTTTTCAGTGAATACATAAATCATGTCTAAATTCACCTATGCACGAGTTGCTTGACAGTACTGTATAAATATTTCTGTTCTTAGAAAAAGTGTGATATAACGTGATATAAAGTAAGTTTTCTCTTTAATGATGTACTTTTGATTTGTACAGTTGTAGCAATTTTTGAAGATATAAACCAGTTATCATCCACTGCCTCCTTTCTTTGAATGTATCGCTATTCTGCAGCCACTTTTTTTTTCTTGTTTAATGTAGTTCCATTGATTACAGAGTTTTACATACTCTTCTAAATGAAAGCAAATTCTAATTTTATCGCATAAGCACCTGAAGGAAAATATGAATTCAACACTTCCATATCTAATCAGGACTACAGGAGTAAAACGCAGCACGTAAATTGCTTCATACAATCTGGTGGCACATTCATTTGCCATACCAAATTTCTTTACTTGTATCACAAACAACAGCACCTAAGGCTTCTTTCAGTCTCACCTTTTCTAGTACTGAAGTCCTATTTAAGCAAATTTTGTTATTCTTCTTCTATTGCTGAAATGACTGCAAAAACAAATTTGAATATTGTCTATTTTTCTGGGAAAGGTAATATGGTAGCAATAAGATCCAAGTAAAAGATTTACCTCCCAATACTACTCCTAATGCTCCCTCTGTATATATAGTAGGGATATCATAGGCCAGAAAAGATAAGCAAAATATCTGGGGACACTATTAATATCAAGAAAAGGAAAGCATCTTCTTCTTTAAATGTATATTTTTGCACTACACGTACATTTTACATTTAGGAGTACTGGTATGTGCATGCACCTGCACCTTCCATTGCTACACAACTGTAAAGCTCCTCTTCTCAGCAAGAAAGAAGAGATTCATCACACAAGTGTGATTTAGCCCAAAGACTAAATTTCTGAACTGTGATATGTAAAACCCCTTTGAAAACAATGCCATTAATACTTTAAATATTAAAACTATGCAAAAGATAAAACAACTCACGTCCAATATTTGACAAAATTTAGAACATCACTTACACACCCGTCACACATCTGCAGAAAATTAATACTATCAGAATTTCAGGATTAACCAATCCACTTGCGCTGTTCACCAAATAATGAGAGTATACCCTCAAACAGAAACAGCCATGGAATAACCTGAAGGTTTCTGGCAGAAACCATCTCTCTACCAGTTAGAAAAATGCAATATGTACTTTATGGTTTGCTGTGATAAGGTATGTGTGCCAACAGTGGGCTGTTGTGATTGAAACCTGAACCGACAGAGACCTGCATGTTCCCGTAAAGACTGAATGACATTCTTCAAGGCTTCCAATTCTTCAGATGTTTCTGTTCTGTAAATATCTTCATGATTCCAAAGTAATTTAATGGAGATAACTTAACCAAACCAAAAAAATCCTGAGGGCATGCTGATGTCACCAATCACTGCATCTCTTATCTATTTATACAAAAAGACTGAAGTTTCTTTCTGTAAAGCTTCTATTTGTCAGAAGCAACTACCACCTGTATTTTGATTAACCGTGTTTTGGGGAAGAAAATGATGAAGCCAGATTCCAAGATACAGGTTTGGACACAGCAAGTTGTTTGAAAATGAGATGAATGCTTATTTTTTGTTTTAGATTTGATAAAGCAGGTATATGGAATCTATGACTTCATTTACGACTTCAAGAACTTTGCTAAGCATCTCGAATCACATGTATCCAGCACACACCTGTCAACGAAAAAAAGAAGTTTCCTAAATATTTTACACTTTATTATGTCACTGTAAACAATAAGGACTTTCAAAAAATAATGATCTTGCATTTTTGGAGAGAGTCTGGGTGATGGGGAGTAATACATTTGTTTTTTAACTTAGGTAGCTGTATGCAGCATGAAGAAAATAATTCCTAGAAATCTTTTTTTTTAAAATAAATCCAAAACATATATTAATGCTGTTTTTTAAACAGATGTCATTTAAAAACAAAACTATCAGAAAAAGGTATTTCCAAGCTAACAACTTCCTATAAACAATCATTCTGGGAAGTTAAAAGTTTTCTGTGTGTTTAAAAAGTGCTTAAAAACAGCTACTTTATGTTTAAAGTGTTTCAAAAACTTTATGAAGCATGAAACAATTTCCATTACAAATCAGGACATTTTGAATGGCAAGGGAACAACAGCTGTAGAAAGTCAAGCCCCATTTATGAAATGCAGTCAACATAATTTTGTTTAACCTGCAACCCAGTTGACCTCTTAAGCAAATAGATTAACAGGTGATAGACAGACTGCATCCAGTTTTGGTCCTCTCAGTACATGACAGACATTGCCTAACTGGAGGGAGCTCAGCAGGGGCCACCAAGACGGTCAAGGTTGAAGCACGTTGCCTGTGGGGAGAGTCTGGGAAAGCTAGGCTTGATGAGTTTGGAGTGTTGGCTTTGGGTGTGCCTAACAACAGTCCCCAGTACCTATGGGGCATGTAGCAAGATGACAGCCAGGCTCTTCACAGAGGTACGTGGCAGCAGGACAACGGATAACTTGCTGAAGTTGAAACAAGAGAGGTTCAGACAGGATATAAAGAAAAGGTTTTTCACTCTGAGAACAGCCAAGCAAGGCTGCCTAGTCTCTGTCCCTGTAGGGTATGAAGACCCAAATGGATAGTGCTGGGCAACCCGTCTGACCTTAAAGCTGACCCTGCTTTGAACAGAAGGATGGACTAGAGACCTCCTAAGGTCCTTTCCAGCTTACATGATCCTGTGATACTTAATAACAGTGATTCTAGACAATAACTTAGCATCTCAGGTCAGCCTTCTAGCTCAAAGAGTCAGTCTTGAGAAATCCCAAAGGGAAATCCAATAATTTCTCAGTTGCAAAACTGCCAACACAATGGCTGACCTATAACGACGTCTCCTAAATCAGGGGAAAAGGGAGTTCCTGACACATACATTTCAACTTCAAAGCAATGAACGGTAGGCTCTCCAAACACCCCTCTGTGATATTCCATTTACATCCTGTAGTGCCACCAGTAAAACAAAGGGACAAACCAGCAGGCTGAAAATAAAGCCAGCCCCAAAACATCACGCTGTTACTTGCTGGAATGCAAACTCAGCCTGAAAAGTACAGAGGCGAAGTACAAAACACCTGATGGCAAAACAACTGCACCTTGATGTAGATATTAATAAATTCCATCACTTTATCTCAGCAACAGTTTTCCCAATATTGTAGCTGAGAATATAACTTTATCTACATAAACCACTAATTTTTAAAATTCTTTATCCAATAACGAACAAGATTTAACAAAATCTATGTAACACAATACAAGCAAGATGCAAGCATTGCAAGAAGTAGTGGCATAGTTTTGGAGACAGCACGAGTTACAGGACCAAGCCTGAGCACGTGCCTTGTCCTCTTCTGCAAGGGCTAATTTTGTAGAAAGCAGAGTAATCTGTTTTGGCAGGCCACAGGCATTTCCCTGTGAAAACAGTTCATGACTCAGAGCACACCTGCTCGTCACCATAGCTGAAACACAGCTTTAACACAAGCTAGCTTTAGTGTTCAGGAATTGGTCTTGTTCACTCTCCTTTCCTCCCTCTCCTGCCCCCCAGCAGATGAATTAATATCTTTATAACACAGATGAACTATACTAGAGGTCAGTACAACGACTTCAGGATTAATTATGTGCAGCCTGCTGTAGGTGACCCTGCTTCGGCGGGGGGGTTGGACTAGATGACCCACAGAGGTCCCTTCCAACCCCTACTATTCTGTGATTCTGTGATTCTGTAATTATCAAAAGTGATAACTCTTTCAAACCACAGAAGACATTTTTCTTTATTGACACATATGTGAGATCTAGAAATCAAAATAAAAACTGGTCAGAAAAATTAATGGCAACAGAATCCATTTTTCTGAATCAAACGGAAGAAAATGGGTTAGGTAAAAAAAAAAAAAATCCACCCCGCTTGATGTTTTCTTTACATGCTTTTTATAAACTTAAACGTTCCTGAGTAACAAAAACTTTTTCCATTTGTATCTCTTTTACGTGCCTTTCCCAGTTCCTGATGTTCGGACTTTATATTTACTTTTATTTAGTTTTAGGACATTAATTTTAAACTATTTCATGGTTTATAAAGACCATACTGCAGTTCTACAATATTACAATTACTCAGTACTTAATGTCCATAGATCTAGGTCCTCTTTCACATCATTACTGAAGATACTGATACCAACGGGGAAAAAAGGTCTTATCTGAAACTCCTAATAGAGATGCTCACTCAGTTTTATAGCAAGTCATGTATATTAGAACAAGGATTCTATTGTTCTACACACATACTTACTACACAAAGCATTAGAAAGCATTTCTAAGAGCACTAACACAAACTAGGAGCATAACTTTTATTCAAAACAGAAATCTGAAAAATTCTATCTAGCTTTAAAATTTTGAGTTTCTAAAGTTTCCCCAAGTCTTACTGCTGTAGTCTTCACCTACAGGATATGCAGTAATTACTAATAATATTATTAACAGAAAACCAACAGATAAGTAAGAAGGATTCCAGTTGCAATTCAGAGAGCTAGAACTAGGAACCTATCCATTAATGATGGTATTTGTAAACTAGAACTATTTGAATAATTCTCCTTCTTTTCCTTCAGATCCTGACAACAGTTACAACCACAATCTGCAGAGGTATTTGGAAAGGATGATGACTTAAATGCTATTAATTTCAGTGCAGGCAATGTGTATACAAGGAGCAGAACAAAACCCAAAGACAAATAGTCTGTAAAAGAGAATGCAAAGACGAACAGTTAAAAAACCAAACTAAATCAAAGTGGAGCACAGGTAAAGGACAAGGGGCTGTACTGCACAGGGCACTAAAGACCACGGCAAACAGATCCTGTCAAAATAAAACATGGAGCACGTGTTTAAATTTGAAACAAGGTATTTGCCATTGTAAAGTGATGGGAATGTAAATTACATTAGCAATTATGTTTCTTAACTTTTTTGGGGAAAGGAAGATGATGAACATATTTGATTGTCAGGAAAGTCAAATAAAAGTAGATTTCAGAAAATAAGCTGTGAACTAATACAGTCAGATCAGCAAGAAAAAAAAAGGGGGGGAGGGGAGAGAGAGAAGAGAGAAGAGATGCGAGTTTGGAAACACAAGCAGGATTTCAACAGTTTGGATGTACTAAGCAAGATAAGCCACACTCAGAGAATGCTTGATTCACAGCAAGAGAGGATTCCAGGGAGCCGGGAAATGAAAGAGGTTTCAGATTCATATCGCAGATCATCTTGGCAATGCTGCGCTTAAGTGTTCAGACTGAGCTCCTCATAATTCTTCCAGAGAAGGTAGTCCAGACATTCATAATATACAGTAAGCTGATTGTTGAAAGTCAGAGTTACTGATCAGATAGGACAGAAAAAAGGCAAACATTTTCCTCCCATCTTTAACAGAGTGATGAGCCAGGGTACAATGCCTACGATCAGTCTGTGTGTAGCTAACGCACGATGTGTGTTTAACCAAGTTGTTCCTGAAAAGTCTGATTTTAATAGTTTTTACTTGTTCTCAGCAGTTATGGTAGCCATCCCAGGCAAACAGACTGTGTTCCGTGCAGGGTATGTCTCATGAATCACTTACTGATTTTCACAGATGTTTATGTCATTTTAACTATATATTGAATATATAGAATCAGATGCAAGGAGCTCTGGTACAAAAACAGCTACATAAGCAAATGAAAAAGATCAACATGCCAAGTCTAATAACTTCCTCTCAGCAGATGCCAGCTACACATTTACATGGATACATATTTTG
>Ga0065711_1049614_pt1 | contig 11215 bp, 12 predicted proteins | sample Hoacrofraction12_FD_59098 | JGI IMG/M metagenome (GOLD analysis project Ga0065711, IMG submission 59098) | Hoatzin crop microbial communities from Cojedes, Venezuela - Epithelial fraction 12 v2 (version 2) | ecosystem: Host-associated > Birds > Digestive system > Esophagus > Crop | place... | reverse complement strand
AGCCCAGAGGGCCAACCGTGTCCTGGGCTGCATCAAGAGAAGCGTGGCCAGCAGGTCGAGAGAGGTGATTCTGCCCCTCTACTCTGCTCTGGTGAGACCTCACGTGGAGTACTGCGTTCAGCTCTGGAGCTCCCAGCACAGGGAAGACATGGACCTGCTGGAGCGGGTCCAAAGGAGGGCTACAAAAATGATCACAGGGCTGGAGCACCTCTCCTATGAGGACAGGCTGAGAGAGTTGGGCTTGTTCAGCCTGGAGAAGAGAAGGCTCCGGGGAGACCTGATTGCAGCATTTCAATAGTTAAAGGGAGCCTATAGGAAAGATGGGGACAATCTTTTTAGTGGAGGCAACAGTGACAGGACAAGGGGTAATGGTTTTAAACTAAAGCAGGGTAGGTTTAGGCTGGATACTAGAAAGAAATTCTTTACAATGAGGGTTGTGAAACACTGGAACGGGTTGTCCAGAGAGGTAGTGGAGGCTCCATGCCTGGAAACATTCAAGACCAGTTTGGACAGGGCTCTGAGCAACCTGATCTAGTTAGCAGTGTCCCTGCTCGCTGCGGGGGGGTTGGACTAGATGACCTCTAGGGGTCCCTTCTGACCCAAAACTTTCTATGATTCTATGATTCTATGACCTGTGGGGACTAGGATCATCATTGTCTTCTGTTTCAGAAATTTTCTGTTTTAGAAATATTAGTGGAAGAAATATATATTCACGACATTCAAAGTCTTGAATTCATAAAACTTACATATACTAGAGATGCCAGAGGTACTGTTCAAGATTTATCATCACTCTTACTGACGTCTTTACCATGGAGACAAACCTCTGGCATGAGAAATTACGGGGTTTTTTTTTCACTCAAGTATAGTTACAGTCCTCCCAAAAGAGACAAATGCCAACGGTGTCAGTTGTGACAGATTTCTATTGCAATGATCATGAAGTACTGCAAATCAGCTATTTGATGTCAGCCACAGGCTGAAGTTAGAGGTGTTAAATATAACTTGTGCTGCACCTGAACTGCTGAACTAGGAGCTGACTCCTTGAGCCACCCAACTGCTTGGACTAAACTACTAAAGTAAGGTTAAAGATTAAGGATCTATAGTTTTACCTTTTGTTAGTGTTCTCTTTTAGACAGCAGAATAGAGCCTTGTATAAATTGGTTTAGTGCCCTTCAGTGCAAGCACTGAATCTCACATACTCCTGTGCATGTGTTTTTCAGTAAAAGTACTAAATTGTTCCTACTGCAGTCTATGCAACAAGCTCACAGGCTGAAATTTTCATCTAGCATCTTTTTTCTGGCCTGCAGAGGTTGCAGTCTAGTCACTTTGCATACGAAAACCATTATCTCAAACACTTCCCCACTTTTGTTCCCGCTGTCCCCAGCACGCTGCTGTGCCGCAGCATGATACGTACAGTACAGCAGCTTTAAAAACATCCCCAAATGCCCCTACAACTCCTCTGATCTCCTCCACATTCAAGTCTGAATTTCACTGAAATTCAAGCTGGGCAGGGCCCTTTTCGCACAGCCTGTGCACAAACAGAGGTAACTGGCTGGTTGAAGCTGGAGCTGATCCTCTCTTTGCTCTCGGCCTCCTTCAGAGATGCCTTTATTCTCATCTTCCTAAAAAAAATCATTTGAATTACTGTAGAACAAATAAATAACTGCTTCTAATGAGTAGCATCTCAGACAGGTAAACCATGCCTATGTACTACCAGCTCACGGATTTAAGCTAACACACCTTCATTTTTATTTTAGTTGGGTAGGATTCAGCAAAGGATCAGCTGCACAGATACTGCAGTAGATTAATGATAATTTAAGTAGTAGTAACTCTCTCACTTCTGTCTGCCCATAATATGTTTGAATTATCCCGCGCCTAACTGGATCAAGCCAAAGCTGAAGACAACAGCCTTCCAGAATAAGTCTCCATACAAACAACTTTTCTGAAATAATGTGAAGTAGCTCTTTTGATTGTTTGGGGTTTTTTACATAAATAAGCCCATACCACACATTCAACATGTTGTCATGCTAAATTCCTAACTCACTACAGCTACATGCAAAAAGCAGAGATACCCTGTCCTGACACTTTTCTTCTCAGTCACAGCCACTGAACCGTGCTGCAGAAGACCCTGCTGTAGAGGGAGCACTAGTGGCAGGTTTCAGAAGTGCCCAAAGGGCACACCAGACATATGCTGTCCTCCGTGATGCATGCTGTGGGGTAGATAAGTAGAACTGGGGAAGTGTCTCTGTAATCTGTTGCTGCCTGTCTGATACAAGCAAAAGGTTGATCCACATCCACCTTGAAAACTGCATGCAGAATTCTGCCATCTGTCTTGATGGGGGCCATCAATTTAAGTAAGATGTCTCTGGAACATGCAGAAATATTTCAATAGCTTGATGTTTTAATTGCACTTCCAACTTTTTGTTACTTGGTGATGAGTACTTCTGATGGGAATTTTGTGTACGAACGCTAGTATTTGTCCCAGCACCTCATTTCTTACACACCGTATGAGGGGTCTGGCAAAGACTGTTCAAGAGTGGGAAATTTACTGTTGTGTTAAAGTAGCCCAAAGAGAATACAGATGAGATTGGGTCCTTAAGCACAGATACAGTCCCTACCATTAAAAGCTTCCAAGCTAAGAAATACAAGACAAAGGAGGACATCTTAACCAAACTTGTAACAGGAGCTAAAATAGAAAGGGCTGGACTAACATCTGTGGGCAGTCTGCATTTTGAATCAGGAATTGACCTAATTATTTTGTGTTGATAATATGATCTTAGCTTTCCATTCTGAAAGACGTTTTTGCTTCCCCATAGCATGTAAATATTTGCTTATTGATCCTAATACTTTGTTATCTTTCAGCCTCACCATACAATGGCAGCATAGCACGGGGCAGAAGTTTTGTACTCTCTTCTGTAAGTCACCAGGATGACCCTATACCTATTGAAGATGACACTGAAAATGACTTGGAAGTTGGATCAGGAGCCACCAATCAGACTGGATCGTTCCTACATGAACAACGAGCAGTGTCGGTGCAGACAGCAAGATACCTCACTAGTCCATGGCTGACGCGTTTTGTTCCTTCAGTTTACACCTTAGTGCTTGTGCTGAGTCTCCCTCTGAACATTACTGCAATACTTGTGTTTCTGAAAAATATGAAAATTGAAAAGCCAGCAGTAATATACATGCTGAATTTAGCCCTTGCAGATGTCCTGTTTGTAAGCGTGCTTCCTTTTAAGATTGCATATCACTTTTCTGGAAACGACTGGGTTTTTGGACCTCAAATGTGCCGTTTCATCACTGCTGCCTTCTACTGTAACATGTACTGTTCAATAATGCTTATGACGAGTATAAGTGTTGATCGCTTCTTAGCAGTGGTGTATCCCATGAAGTCTCTTGGGTGGCGTACATTAACACGTGCATCGCTGATTTGTTTCATCATATGGCTTGTAGCAATAACTGGGGTTATACCTTTTCTCATCAGAGAGCAAACGATCGAAATACCCAAGTTAAATATAACTACTTGCCATGATGTGCTAAGAGAATCTGAACTTCGCGGCTATTACCTCCACTTCTTCTCCATCTTCTCTTCTGTGTTTTTTGTAGTGCCATTTATAATTTCTACTGTCTGTTACATGTGTATCATCCGATGTCTTAGTTCTTCCACCATTGTTGCACAGCAAAATAAGAAGACGCGTGCCTTGCTCTTGTGTGTAGCTGTTTTTTCTGTTTTTGTTATTTGCTTTGGACCAACAAATGTCCTCCTATTAATTCATTATATCCATTTTTCTTATGACGACAGCTTAGAGTATCTCTACTTTGCCTATCTACTCTGTGTTTGTATCAGCAGCATTAGCTGTTGCATTGACCCCTTTATTTACTACTATGCTTCTTCTCAGTATCAGAGACAACTTTTCAGTCTCTTCAATTGTAAAAACACTTTTGATCCTAACAGTAGTAACAGCAGTGGCCAGTCAATGTCTACCACTAGTAGAAGGGCTACATGCTCTACTAATGTGAATAACAGTACCTACAGGAAATTACTGGTAATGCATTAAGATAACGTGTCTTACACATGCTTAATTTTTAGACAATTTTGGACAAAAAAAAAAAAAAAGACTATTATAACCAAGAAATGAAAAACCTTAAACCAAGTTGTACAATACATATTTCTATGGATTCAGCATAGTAATGCACAATTCAAATTATAACTCTGTATATGTATATATATAGTATATGTAAATAGGTTTATGTAGAGGGGAAAAGTAATTTCTTAGTAATAGTTGTTAGAGTGTTCTTCAAATAAACTCCTTTTTTCAGACAAATCCTTTGCATTGTTAGTTCACTTTATTGCAGTGGTTTATGAAATCCCATTTTAGGATTTTGAGCTGTATCAGGTTGATTAAATTCTTACTTATGGAAGTTACTCTTACTTACTTACTCACTTCTATCTATCCAGTACTTCCTGAAGAAAAGAGAAAATACCTTTCCAGGCTCTTTTTTTTTGTAATTGTCATTATTTTTGGAATTATCTGTAAACTTCATTTTCTTAATATTATTCTTCATCCTGGACACTGGAGCTGTTTGTTTTACATTTTTATATATTCCACTTCAAAACAGTCTTTATGGTTTTAGGAATGTGAGCAACTGAAAACCAGCTATTGATTGGTGCAGTGTGTCAGGGGAAATAATTCTCAACAGCTAGAACTGGCTTTTCTTTTGATGTTCCTACCATCAGTTTATGCTAGGTGTCTTGGTTAGGAATGTGGTATTTTTCACAACTAGTTTCACAAAAAATTTAAATTTAATTTCACAGTAAATCAATGTTGAATGTCTCTCGAGGAAATATACTGAAAAGGAGCATTCATGCTCTTGTTATGCAGCTGCAAACATGCTTGTGTGCACATGATTAATCATTATGCATATGCTTAGGACTTGGGAATATCCTTTATACCTGCCAAGTGTGGATGTTTTTTATATTTTACATGGTGTCCACATGTACTAAAATGTTGTGGTGTAGAGCCCAATAACTAACTCCACTCTGTGTAGCATTCTTTTACAAGGGACGCTAAAGCCAAATAACCAATTCAGTTTTAGAAATGAGCATGTAGGTAACAGGACTGTACATGAAAATGGAAATCAAATTAAGTAGGAGTTTGGTTAATGTTGAACTAAATAGGAACAAAAGCTGGCCTCCATCCAGCACAAGTGATAAGATACCTAATCCTTCTGCACACAGTATGACAGTAAGAAACTTCTTTCTAACCATGATCTGTTGTCGGTTTGTGTCTGTTCCTTAACAGACTTCAGCATGATTATATATTGCATGACCAGGGTCTCTTTCAAGTATTTGCCGCTTTATGAGTACATGAGCTCACTAAAAATATATGTGTATGTTGTTTGTAAGGCTAAAACCCCACAAATGTTTATGAGACATATTCAGTTACATTCTCATTTTGTTTAATACCATATTAAGGGTGGTGTTGGTTTTCAGCAAAACCCAAATGCATCTTAAAACTATAAACACCTGCTTCTTGCTAGCAGAAGAAATTTCCTCTGTGCTTCCTGTAGTTACAGGCTGGGGAATTTTTTTTTAGATCTATTACTTAGTTGATATTTGTTTCAATGTAATGATATTTTGTCTCAGGATAGTGGTTTGGTTTTAGGTAACCAAAAGAGGCCATCTAGTCTGCTTTGCAAGGGGCAGTATTACATGCTAGGAGGGAAGGAATTGTATATGGAAAACAGCTCGGCAACCAAGTGATTATTTATTTCATTTTGCTCTTTGGTTGGGTGGTTTCAGTTGTAACCTCTGTGTGCACCTCTGTGTGCTCAAGAACATTTGCAAATGAGCAACTTCTTCCTGCTATGTAGGGACTGTTTATCCTCATGGCTAAGAGTATCAACAAAGACCCTGAATAAGAATGCCTAAAAAGAATTTTATGCATGTTTGTAAACCAGTATCCCAGCACTGCATACTGCTGAAGCTGGGTTTGCTGATGATTCTGGCTTGCACGCAAATTACAAAAAAAACAAAAAAAAACAGGAAAGGCAGTTACAGCACAAAGCCCTTAAATAAAAAGGCCTCACAAACCTAAGTAGACTTATTGACTTCTTGGTAACTAGATAAATGCTGAAGTTGCCTTTGGAAAGTATTTTTATGTTGCCTAAGCATGTTTGAAAACACAGCACTTGACAGGCTTGAGGCGTGGGCCCATGCAAACTTCATGAAGTTCAACAAGGCCAAGTGCAGGATCCTACATGTGGATTGGTGCAACCCCCAGCATCAATACAGACTGGGGGATGAAGTGATTGAGAACAGCCCTGCCAAGAAGGGCTTGAGGGTACTGGTGGATGAAAAGCTGGACATGAGCCAACAGTGTGTGCTCGCAGCCCAGAAGACCAACTGTGTACTGGGCTGCATCAAAAGCAGCCTGGCTAGCAGGTTGAGGGAGGTGATTCTGCCCCTCTGCTCCACTCTAGTGAGACCCCACCTGGAGTCCTGCATCCAGCTCTGGAGCCCCCAGCACAGGGAAGACATGGACCTGCTGGAGCGGGGCCAGAGGAGGGACACCAAAATGATCAGAGGGCTGGAACACCTCTCCTGTGAGGAAAGGCTGAGAGAGTTGGGTCTGTTCAGCCAGGAGAAGACAAGGCTCCGGGGAGAACTTACTGTGGCCTTTCAGTACTTAAAGGGGCCTACAAGAAAGACAGAGGGAGACTTACCAGGGCCTGCAGTGACAGGACAAGGGGTAACAATTTTGAACTGAAAGAAGGTAGGTTTAGATCAGATATAAGAATTTTTTTTACAGTGAGGGTTTTGAGACACTGGAACAGGTTGTCCAGAGAAGTTATGGATGTCCTGTCCCTGGAAGTGTTCAAAGTCAGGTTGGATGGGGCTCTGAGCAACATGGTCTAGTGGAACATGTCCCTGCTCATTGCAGGGGCATCAGACTAGGTGACCTTTAAAGGTGCCTTCCAAACCCAAAGCGTTCAATCATACATGCATAGGCATCCAACTCACACTAATGCTCTGCAGGTGCTTCTAGCAAGCTTCTTGCTAGCCTGCAAATGCTTATTTCTGCTACATATGGAGAGGTGATTAATAAGTCATTTGCCATACAGCATAAATACTTGTAACTCATACAGCAGATATCACCCTGTCATAGCAAATGAAGCATCAACAGTTATTCCTTCTTTAGTTCCCACAGTCAGTGTCACACCTCTGCTTTCTGTTTTTATTTTGTTGAGGCTTGAGCCTGATCAGATCGCAAAAACAAGCAAACTGCTACATGACTGGAGGGGTCTCATACCAAGGCAACTGCAGCTCAGCTCTTACTGAATTTGGTATTTTTGTGCACATGGTTAGTCAGAACTTGCTACAGTTCTCAGTGTCTGCTTTTGCTGCTGTATTTGATGGCAAGAAGAAAGGCAGGACCTGTTAAAGCAGCAGCAGTTTATGGAGCCAACATCAGGCACAAACAGCATTTGCAAAGCAGGTTATAACTACTGAGCATAGCCATGCAGGAAAGCACAATGTGGTAGCCTTTTGAGGAAACTGAACTAGAAAAGTACCACAACCCAGACTGACATGTTTAAGCAAACAGGAAAAGCTAGCCATCTCTTCATGCTTGATACACCCTTGCATTTCTAACTGGGTAGGAAAATGAACAGCTTGTTTCAGGGGGAAGGGGAAGGAGTGAAAATCTGACCAAAAGAAATTAAACCCCTTGATGTCACATGCTGTTTCACCCATACCTTCTCCTCCTCATTCGTTCTTTTTTTTGCACAATGTCAGGGTTCAGCTGCATCATTTTCTATATGAAGCAAGCTAACAAAGTTGTGCCAAATAACATTTGGTGATGAGGAGATGTCAGGTGTTACACATGCATGAAAAGCTTGCTGACGTTCCAGCTATGCCAGCTTCATGTTGTGACAACATTGGCAGGGGCAAGGTTTGTAATCAGCGTGGTTTGTGTTGGCAAAATACCTCAGATAGTGGCTGTCATTGGTATAACTTACTTCACAGGGGAAGGTTTGCTAAATTTAGCATGGTAAGGATTTTGCAGCGATTGGTGCATTCACACTAGAAGCACTTTATCAGTTAATGCCAAGCATGCACCTGCTTTACAACCTGCTCCCTGCAGCTTGACTGTGGACAAATTATGGTCTTCTGGCTGTTAGCTCTGTTTCCCTATTTAGCTGAATCCTAGCCAGAAATGTGAGCATGGCTGCAAAGTGTGTTCATAATGTTTTTAATCGGGCAAACTGGATCAGGCCACTGGATCTCTCACTACCTGAGATGGGACACAGAAATGGAAGAAGAGTATGACCCAGCTAGTATATCACCAGCTATGGCTTTGCACTGGAACTCTCCAAGAGTTGGGGGAGGAACAAGAAGGGCCTGGTGTGCTGGGTGCAATATTTAAGTAAATTCCTGGGTAAGACCTTCTTTGTTGATCACTTTCATCTATTTTGATCTGATCACAGTTTGATCTTGCAAGATGCTGAGCAGATTAAAAAATTAAAGTAACCTCTCACGTTGAAAATTAATGACCCGCATAAGTGCATTTTCATGGCATTTTGCATTTTGCAACTGCTACAGAAATGGTGAAGTGATAGCTATATACACCTGGAGAAGCTGAACAAATAGCATGCTATAATCCAAGTCAACACTAGAGAGCATAAAAATAACTAGGTATGGCTGTTGTAATTCGGCTTGTTAGGGAGGAGATCATTAGGAACCAGATCTGACCATCACGCTGAACTGCAAAATACTGATTAGCCCTCTAAACAAATGTGGATTTGGAAAGGTGAAAAAATATTGGAATTGTGTTGGAAAAGTGGGTGACTTTATTTTGAACAGAACATGTAAAAAGGTTCAGCAAAGTTTTTGGGAATAATTTTTCTTATCTTTGTGCTACCAGCCTTATAATAGTGGTGACTGTAGCACAACGAACAAGCCTCTCTCCTTAAAAGCAAGGCCTGACATCCAAAGCGTGGCACTAAGCTCAAATGCATTGCACACAGCGACATAACTCCATCAAGGTCAGAGCTGATAAAGTCAACCTACAATGAAAATCTGGCTTGGTGTTCCCTCACCAAAATAAAAATGAATGACTGAGTCAAATTCACCTGTTTTCCTTAGTAAGCCTGGGAAAGTTGCTGTCCTTGCCTTTGTTTCATCAGTTTGGGATTTTGGGTTAGGAATTTGTCTTCTTGGTGTTTTTTTTGTGCTGCACTATTACATACTAGAGGCAGCAATCCTTGGGAAATTCTCCCATATGTTTTTCCATCCACATGTGCCCAGGCAGCAGCGAAGGTGGTGCCACAGGGCCTGGGCACAGGGCTCTCCTAGCTCACCTTCCCATGGGGCTCGCAGCCTGCTGACGCTGGCTTGCCATGTTTCTCCCTTCAGCTCAGCTAGAGATGGCAGACAGGACACCGCTGCTTCCCTCAGAAGCATGAGAACAGAAAAGGAAAATAATTGGATAGACTTTCAGAGACTGATTATCTATAAATATTTTATCACTACTAGAGCTTTATAGTGTTCACCTTTTTTTCAGATAAATGTTTAAATAGTTCAATTTTTTGGCTTACAAACAGCAAAGAGCAATCACCATCAGCAATACAGGAAGCAGGTCAGGATTCCAAGACCAAACCTTTCAAATCTCTGTTTCAGCCAGATGCCAAAGTCCACCTACTCAGTTTATACTCCAGTGGGTGTGGAGCATCCCTTGGACCCTGTGTACCTGCTAGAAGGGGACGCGGTTGTTCAGAAGCTAGTGGTAGTACTGACGGGAAATGATGCTGCTGAACACATGCTGTGGGAGTCTGCTTCCTTTCCTGCAGAACAGCACTTCTTAACTAGAAACAGGCGCACAGCTCCAGAGGGTGCGTTTTGTCGCTGCCACCTCCTACTATGACGTCCTGTTTACTGAAACTTCCCTTAACACTGAGTGTTTCTTGTCCAAGACAATATCCCACACAGTCCTCCCCACCTTTTATACAGCAAAGTGCCTTGGGGATCTACTTTCAAATCACATGGGTCAATTAGTTAGTCTTCTCTCATTGCAACTCAACACACTGATTTAAATGTTTCTTTTCTGATACGGTCGCTCCTGTGATTTTCTTCTTCTCTTTTTCTCTTATACAACAAACAATTTTTACTGCCTATTCCAATCTTTCGTTGCTTATCAATAGTGTTGCAAAGCCAAATAGAAGAACATGCATTGCCTGCAGCAAACTTGCAGATTTGTAAAGTGATACCACTCACATCTGACATGTTTTCCAGGAACCATAAAATGCAAGACATTTTTTTAAGTTCAAAAATCAGGTCAGCTAGCATAACTGGAATAATTGCATAGCATGTATGCAGATAAAGCATTACAGCTGCCTAAAGCACATAGGACTGAGAACTCAGTCCCAGATGGGGAAGAATAGAGAGAGGGAGGGAGAAAACTTTGCTACACAAACATTTACATTGTTTTATCTGCCTGTTCAAGTGATAATAGATCTCCCTCCTTCAGAATGAATTCAAGAATATTTTTCTTGCATGCTTTTCCTATAGGTCACATAAGGAATAAACCTGTATATCAGTGCCACTTGTAGAATTTATTTCAATTTATTTTCACTCTTGTTTATGTGTCCACCTTTGCCAGCTCTAAAAGGTACATGCAATTCAACCCAGCAAAGAATATAACCCATATAGTTAGTTATCACAGCTTTATTGTCCAAAAAAATGAAAATGTGCTGAGGATTTCTGCTACCTACCACTCAAACACAAGTTAGGCATGATCAAAAAAATAGTACTCCTACCACTGAAAATTGTATTTACAGAAGCTCTGATATTCAGCTTAGATCTCTTACTTTGCTTTAACATTTTTTACCTATTTTTAGTTGTATATTAACTTTAGTCAAAATTTTTGAAAGGAGGGACTTACTGCACTTCGCTCACTAGATGAAACAGACTTGTAAATTTGCTGTGAACTGCATGGACATTTTCCACTAAATGGGTAAATTAACATTAATTTAAATGGGTAAATTAAACTAGGTTCGAAGGGGGAAGGGGTCATAGCCCAGCTCACTAGGGATGAGCCCAGGCTTGGCATCCCAGTGTCAGGGGTGAGATTGACAGCCCAGCTCAAGTGTGTCTATACCAACGCACGTAGCATGGGCAATAAACAGGAGGAGCTGGAAGCCATTATACAGCAGGACG
>Ga0065711_1049613_pt1 | contig 11215 bp, 6 predicted proteins | sample Hoacrofraction12_FD_59098 | JGI IMG/M metagenome (GOLD analysis project Ga0065711, IMG submission 59098) | Hoatzin crop microbial communities from Cojedes, Venezuela - Epithelial fraction 12 v2 (version 2) | ecosystem: Host-associated > Birds > Digestive system > Esophagus > Crop | place... | reverse complement strand
AAGGCCGCTATAAGGTCACCCCGGAGCCTTCTCTTCTCCAGGCTGAACAGCCCCAACTCCCTCAGCCTGTCCTCATAGGAGAGGTGCTCCAGCCCTCTGATCATCTTCGTGGCCCTCCTCTGGACCCACTTCAACACATCCATGTCCTTCAACATGCAACTTGTGATTCAATGTACTAAGGATCTGGGCAGGTCTGTATTTGGTGCCCAGGTCTCGGCTGTGTTACTGTGCCATTTCCACAGTAGCTAGCATCTCACACATATAATTATGTGCTACGTGCTAATAATATATCTGTCATCCCTGATGCGATGTAGCCACTGACTCTGTATATGGTTCTCTACAGGTATTCCAAAATATGCTGGTATCCTAACAGAAACTGTATGGAACCAAACTGTCCACTGATACAAACGTCAGGAATGGACAAATGAAAATGCGTTACTGGGAAAACAGCAGACCAGAAGTTGTAAGTACCATAGCCATGGTGATAAATGAGTTATATATCTCCACTTTCATTTAATTTCATCATTCACAAGGCTTCTGCTGAAATAATGTGACAGTGCTAATCTAGAGAGTGTCCAGATAAAGAGGCAAATACCAGTCGAGTTGAAACGACATTTTAAAGCTTAACGTAATAATGAACCGGCTATGAACTAATTATTGAAAGAAAAGCAACAGGCTCCAAGCCTCATGTGAAGTCTTAGGAGGATTTGTTTATAGTATGTGTCAGCTGTCTCCTTCTACATACACCTCAGTATGAACAGAGCTTGATACAGACACAAAAACTGGTTTTATAAGAATTTTAGATGCAGGATACCTTGAACGCCACATTTAAATGAAAGTCTCACAGATATACGTGGAGTGAAAGTGAATAAAACTTGGAAGTACAAAAATTAGTTTTCTTCCTCCTGCAGCAGTTGAAATGCAGCTGTTTAAAATGCAGACACCCCCCCAACACCACCCCCTGCTTGGGGTCTATCAGCAAATTCATTAACTATTTTTTGGCAACAATATCACTAGCTGATCTACATGTCCTAGGACCTAAGTGAGTTGAAACAGAATTTCAGGACAAAGTTCCAAGGAATAGCATTAAGGGCGTTGTTATGTATCACTATGTTAAAAACACTAACTACAATTTAGCTGGAAAAAAAATGGCAAAATACTGCCTACTTCAGTCTGCCAACATTTATGAGTACTCTCGGGGCTCATCGGCATTACAAGGGAAGATTCAATCTAGTGGTTATATTATGTTCCGAAAATTTTGAGCCAAAACTTGTTTTTCACACAGCATTTCAAGAAAAGTATTTTGTTTTTCCCACAGATTACAATGGACAATTGACAATGAATTGCATTTTTCTCAGGGTCATCAGCTATAATTCATTACATCCTTAGCAGTTAGAATCTAGATTAGCTGAAGCTTGTATAAGGCAAGAGATCATGGTCGTGGGCTGTCAAAGGCAGGTTTCACCAGCAGCAGTCACTACACTATTTTATTCTTTTTATATTGAAGACTAAAGGTGACAATTGCAGGTATTTTAAAGTGTCCTAGTTTTATATTGAAATGGATTTATTGGAGATTCATAACAATGTGAACAGAACATTTATCGCTGATGGACTCAGTTGTATCCCAGTGAATAGAATTTGCTGTCACTCAGGGCTGATGGTAAAATAGATTATGTGCCAGGTTAGAAGAGAAAAATTGTCTGTTCTAGAAATAGAGAATATGAATGACACAATACCCACCAAATCTTCTTTACTGTCTGATTAATGGAATGTCAGCAGGGAAAAAAAATGGAAAAACAGAGGTAAAGAATTAAACCATGATTTTAGAAATCAATTTCAGTGCAATCAGACTTTCATCAACATTTTGGCCATTGAAAATAAGTTTAGGAATAAAGCCATGTGGATAACATGGTCTTTTCTTCTGATTGCTTTAATTATGTCTCATCAGTTATAGACTTCTCTATACCCCCGCTTCTCTACCCTAAAGTCTCTTATCAGAAAATGAAAGCGAAGGAAATGTATGCTGGAATTGAAGGCAAAATAATAATGAAGAAAATGGACATTATCTCTAAAACATAGTAAAATGAACAATTTTATCCATTAGAATACTGTGTAGAGAGCAATGCAATGAGCTGAAGGAGTCCATTAGGGACAGTGGAGAAGACGAATCTCTAGGTGATTACCAATAGAAAATGATTCCCTGCACATATCACAATGACACTGGAGTAAATCTGTCACTGCCGAGGTGGCTGAACATTGTGAAAAGAAAAAAAGAGTAGGGAACCGCTCATGATTGACTTTTGAAAAGAGATTAAAGGATTAAATAATTATAACTTGGATAAACGACAATTAAGGATGAGAAAACCTTCTAAAAGTAATTGAAGTTGAGCTCTGGAGAGGGGGTAGAACTGTTCAGTGTTTTCTATGGGGCCACAGGTGGGAAACGGAGAAAAAGAACCTGAGGGTAAAAACTAAAATTTGGTCCAGTCGTTCTAGTTAAGGTGGTACAAGCTTCATCACCGAGTCCTTCACATTTCAATGTTACATATTTTTTATGCTGTAGAGGACGATCTGTTGCTGCCAGATGTACAAACTAAATCTAATATACTTTATAGATATTTATTGTCCTCTGTGTGTGCAATGCTTTCTCTGTGTGTGCAGCTCAAACAGGCGAACAGAGAAAAAAGATCATGGAAGTAAACATTCATCAGCTATAACATGCTTCTTTCTAGGACTATATCTGATAGAGGTATTAGCTCCTTGTGGGTTTTTCCGTAGGTTTTCCTGGTCAAGAGTTAATATATTACTTCTATATGAAAGCACCAAAAAATTGTTCATAGGACGAGCTAAACTTTTGTGTATCTTGGATTTGTAACTTTAGAAAGGGAAATATTTTAATAGATCTTTTTTTAAAAAAAATAAACAATCCCAGTATCTTAGCTACAGTTACATAGCTGATTACAAATGTCAGACTTCCCTGGGTATTATGGAATTCATTCTAACAATCCAATTTAATTAATTCTGTCTTCACACTAATTACCAGACTGACACTGGTTCTGAAGTTTGGAAGAAACGTCAGATGTAAATGAGACTGGAGCATCCTCCAGGAGATGGGTACGCATCAGTGGAGAAGCAAGGAATAGAATAAATACATCAAGTCAGTAATTATGGCACAGATTTTAAAAATACCTAAAAATGAAGCTCATTTTTCTTACAAAGCCTCTGTTGGCAGTTTGTGGAGGAGGTAGCAGCATATCTGAGAGGTTTCTGCAGCACTGGTATTTATCACGTATTTGGATGCAGTGGAAGATCTGAGGCAGTTAGCTAAAGAAGTATGGACGCTACTGCTCGAGAGGACTCTCTGTCTTAGGAAGTACAAAACCCAGAAAATCTTTCCAGCTCAGAAAGTTCAGTTTGTTTTACTTTCAGAGGCTGAATGCCAGTGCGCTGCTGGGGTCACACCGGATCTGTTCTGTGGCATACGTCGGGGTTTTGTCAGTATGAAACCAGCTAAAAGAAAAACAAAGAACACCCTCCAGTAAGACAGGTGGAATTATGTAAATAGAAAAAGACTGTTGCTTTTTCCACGTGAGTGGTTCTGTAGGCAAGATAACATTGACCTGAATGTTGAAAATGCCTCCCTCTCAGTTCGTTAAAGACCGCTCCTTGCAGTGATGAGTCCAGATTGGTGTGTATTCTGTGCTGGTGATCATTCATGGGTGCTCATCAGACAGACCATCCTGTTGGATTTCTGGGACCTTGAGACCATGCGAGGGACAGGCTCTTCTTCAAGCACTGGCTGGTAAATACAGTGCTCTTGATGGTCTGCTGCTGGACTACGCTGTCATCGAGAGAGTGCAGGTACTCCTGGCTGAAATAAATTTACATTCCGTTATTTTGCAAAGGAACATACTGCAAGGACTATGAACAATGTTTTCAAGTCTATACCTTCAGTAAGAACTAAAAGCACAGTCATGCTGTTCTCCCTGTTTCCTTGAGATTTGTCCTCTTTAAGTGCCTCGGGGATGGAAACCAGTAATTTGGAATTTGCATCCATATTACCTGTTGCCTTCCCCATCCATATGCACTGTCTCCAAGAGCCCAGGGCAAAGATGCCATGATACTCAGTCACTGACAGCCCAGGTGCAGTCAGGAGGTCTAGCAGGATGTTAATAAAAGGTCTCATGAAGAACAAAAAACAAACAAGCCTGCTATTGTGCCTGTAAGACTTGCTGCTACCAGGAAATTAAACAATTACACGTGACATATGCTGCCTGCCTACGCTTAGCACTGCTGTTCAGCTCTGAAATCGTGTCCACCAGGTACAAAGAAAATCAAGTAAATTGATTTGCAAAAAATCAATTTGCAAAATCTGGTGAGATTACAAAAGATGTCATTCTCTTCTGTGCATCTCTGAGGCTACAGACCTGTTTTTATGGTTTAAAACAAAGCTCTAAAGGTTCACCTAATTGTGGACATCTCATTCTTGAAAGAGGGCATAGATTTAAATTTGAAATCCTGAGTTTTGCTGAAACTTCACCATGGTCAGAGGACTCAAAACCCCACGATCTGTTGTTTTAAAAGATAAGGAAATAGTGAATTGGCTAGACGTGTGTTAATCTGGTTTCAAAGTTCAGTAGTGTGAGGGAAAAAAGATACTGGAGAGTGATTGAAAAAGACATAGATTTTAAAAAGAAATAATCACAGAATACAGCTGTTTTAGAAGCCGGAAACTGTGTATCCTGCTACGGCACTCACATGGGCATGAGAGCTGGACCTGCATAAGCACCAGGAATCAAAAAGCCCACGCTCCTATCGGAGATGTGTTCTGTCGGACGTCGTTCCCACTGCTGCCTGCCTGTCAGAGGATTGGACGGGGCTGGGAGGCACTGGGCAGCTCGCCGGGATCCCGGGGCCAGTCCGTCAGAAGAGGCCATGGGATGCTCTTCTGAAACCTTTGGAGCGTACTCACCATTCGCAGCAGGGTGCTGGCTTGGTGGAGCCTTTTGGCTTGGGAAAGGCTGCTGGTTTGTTTTAGAGAACTGCACTGACACTTGGCTGATTCCAACCACTGAAAAGCAGGGTTTTCTCTTCTTTGTATTCCCCTCGTGAAATTTTCTGTGCTGCAACTGTTATGCGCGTGTCAGTTTTGAAGACAGAGGTTTGTTTGGCCCCAAAGAAGCAGCAGCACACGCTGCGCGTGGAGTTGCTTTAACCTCTGGAGCAGCAGGTCCTTACCCAGGATTTGTCCTCACCATCCCATCCCCTCTTTTGCGGGTGCCACGTGAGACAAGGACGCCGCTTGCTGAAAGGATACAGAGATTTAAGACATCACAGAAGTGTCTCCCCACATGTAGCGTGTTGCTCTCCTTACCCATTCTTCTCTGGGGGTGCTCTGTGAGGCAGGCCCCCCCTTTTGCTTTACACTTTTGCTTTGCAGTGGCAGGAGAAGAAGTCCCATCCGTGACGTTAGGAGACTTGGTTACTGCCAACAAATGTAGTTAGTCCAGTGTCAAATAGCAAATGTCTGTGACAAAATGCAGCATTCAGTTGGTAACTGCAGGAGAGGAAGAGGGATGAGAAGGACAGGTTTGCTGTAGGTATATGGAATGAAATTTGTTTTACTGTTTTACCTTTAAAAGATATGGAAAGATAAATATCGACTGTCGAATTAAAAGGATGTTGTTTAGGGTGCAAAATGAAGAACTCAGAAAATGTCACACTTATGGTATTTCACGTGACTTTTTACCTACATCTGTACTGTGAGTGCAGTTGATCAGATTTCCGATCTCTCTGGAGTATACGAAGACAGTAGTTTTGGGGAAGTATTTCCAACAATATTCGGGTAAGGCCATAAATGTGACAAAACAAGATTATGATTTTTCATCCCTGGTGATTTATGTTTCTGTGCTTTTATATTTCTGTGCTTTTATATTTCTGATGATTTATATTTCTGTGCTTACCAGCAGTGAGGCTCGTACAGGTCAGTCTCCTGGCCCTGCAGTGAATGAGCAGCTCTGGAACTGGAGGCACTGGTCTGCAGAGGGATATTGTGTGGACTCCAGCACCCTCTGATGGTGCAAGCCCTGCTCACCAGATGTTCCTGTATCCTTACAAGTGACGGCGCTGGTAATAACGAGACAAATTTTGCTGCAAATGGCCACTTTTTCACGTGGTGGCAGTTAAACGCTTTGTAATATTTTAAACAGCTTTACTTGCAGTCTAAGCTGCCAGAACTTGCTGTATACTCCATATACCCTGCCCGTATTTCCACATTAAGTTATGACAACATTTTAAAGTGGGGGATGGGATGACTGAGAAATCGGAGAGAGCGGGAAGCAGGTGATGAAGGAGAGCAACGAACGACGCCATGCATGCATCTCCCAGTCAAAGGCAGGGCAGGTGCTACCCGATAGCACCAAGAAAGCTGGGAAACCTCTGGGGGGAAAAGCCAGTCCACTTTGGTTTCAGGATTAGTGGTAGGATAATTGTCGAAATCTAACTTGTGTCGCAAAGCTGTGTAGAGAGATCTGAAAACGGGTATGTACAAGCAGCTCTGCTCACTTTGTTAGAGCTCTGCCAATTTACATTGAGTATGTGCTATCGGTTTCCTTAATTTACTTTATCCACTACAAGATAGTATCATGATGTTGTCTACAGGTGTTGTGGCTAAATGTATGATGGCACTGTTGTATGTGTGCACAAGCTCATGTAAAATTCAGGAGTCCCAGTACAGAGATGCAAAGTCCTGCCGAAAGTAACAAAAAATAGGTTTTCCTGGAGTTTCTGGGAAGGCGTTAATGTGTAAATGTGGCAGCTTATCACACGTAGTGGAAAGTTCTTACTGAATATAACAAAAATACAGCTTGCTCATAGTTTAGTACCAGTCAATCCTCATCACACTTTCACCATCTCCAAGTGCTTAGCTGAAAAAATGGGGAAGAGAAGGGAAAGCTTTTATGAAACACGGCTCTCTGACAAGTCACCAGAAAAAATAATAGGATCCCTTGTCAAGTCTGAAGATGATCAGCTGCATCTACTTTTTCTTTTTAAAAGTATTCCCTAATCCTGATTCTTTGGCCCGTTAGTCCTTTGAACTTTCTGATACAACAGCACTCAAACAAAATTGCTGAATTCCGGCCTGTCTGAAACTAACAGTGAAGGCTACCGAAAAACTCAGCTACAGCAAAACCTGCCGCTGAAAGCTGGGCGACCTGCGGTTTGTGCTGCAGTGACTACACACCGCAGGCTGGGTGACAGCCAAGACATTAATCAGTAGGTACGGAGCTCTGCCTAGCCAGTCTCTGGACCAGCTCTCTTTTTTCCCTCTGCAATCAGCTGTTGAATTTTCATTTTTCTGCAAAAGCATGGTCTAACTCCGCTGCATGAGCTGGGCTGCAGCATTTTTGATACAAAGCCCAAATCTGATATGATTAGATTTCGCACGTAAGATTTATCTACTTACTTAGAAGTATGGTATGTGATAGTCCGAGATACGATCAGGGTAGGGAGAGTTGCTGTCTTTTCCTACAATAAATGACAAAACGGGGCAGCCTTTAGGCCCAGAAGCCTCTCTCAGATCAGCAGGGAAGTCAGAAGCCAGGGCTGTCAGCTGCCAGTCAGCGTTGGGTTTGGTTCCCTTTTTAGGCCACAGATTATCACAGCTTCTTGGGTGTCTCTGTCAGTGGGGAAAGTATCTTGCGCAACTTGGATTTTCTGGGTTAGAATATAATTTTGAAAGGCTTACTGCAGTCTCTGCACAGTCTCACGTTCAACACTGGAAATATAAACTGCGTTTCCAGCTGTGTTTTTGTTTTTTACAGGACAATACAATGTAACTTTTAAGAGCTTTTTCTCCTATGAAAGATAGCATTTCAGTGAAATTGGTACATGTAGTCCTTTGGGCTTTTCTGCAATAGGTAAATTGGTGTAAAAACTGGCATGTGTTTCCTGAGTTTGTGTTGTTTCCTGATGTATTTTAGCTGTTTTGGGGTCAGTGACAAAGCCGGTGCCATCTTAGCTGGTGTCAGTCTTGCTACAGCTCTTTGTAATGACGTGTTCCCTGATGCGCTGCTGAGTCACCCCCTGCCTTTCTTCAAGCACCCAAAAAAGTTACGTTTTTTGAGAAACAGCCAGTTGTGATGGGCCTTATTTAAATTACCCTAAAGCTGCTAGTACTTGATTTTCTTGCTTATCTGCCCGCCTTAGTGCTGCAGTCTTTGACAGTAGTTTTAAATAGTCGAGCTACACCTGTGGACGAAAGCACAGCTTTCTGAACTCTGCAGAAGTTTGCTCCTTGGTTTAAGGAGCGGTGTGTGATGTGTGTTAGCAGGAACTGCTCCCGGTCAGAATGAAGCTTGAAGATACAGGTATTACTTAGGGTATCCCACGTCTCCCTAAACCTCTCGCTTAAGTCAGCCTGCTTGGAGCTGTTGGAGTTGCTGTGGAGCCCAGTGAGGCTGCACATCCAGGGAGGACTTTCTTTCCTTTTTAAAATTGGCTGAAGCGCAACTTTAGATTCAACGTTTATTTTAAATAACATGTGTAGTGTTGATTTCTGAAAAGGGCACAAGGTGCATTGTAGCAGTTATATCCAACTCCAGCTGGCAATTTCAAATGGGGAGCTACCATATGAACCACAAGTGCCAAAAAATACGTTATAAGAATCACAAGATTTCAAGGTCAGTTGGTTATTTTTGGTTTTAAAGAGCTGTATTTGGGAATCTCTTACCTCAGATGAGCTCATGTTTATATGACTAAGTCTCCCCTGGAAGCCCATGAAACAAAAGAATTTTGAAGATAATCCATGTGGATCTTAGAACACATAGAAAAACTGGCCGTCGAACAAAAAAAATAGTCTTAACTTGATTTACAGAGGCATTATCTGAAAATGTCTGCTCACTTTTACAGTGTTGCACTGCTGTCTGTCGAGAGGTTGCCCTCCTGCTTTACATACGCACGCGCAGGAGAAACATGCCATGGATGTGCTATATGATCATCTGTATGATTAGCAGCTCTGAGATTTTAGGAGAGGAGATCTGCGAGTGGCTTCAGGCAGCGATTTAGCTCACAAGAATGATTTTTAAATCGTACTGTTTGTAAAACGTATTGCCAGCAAAAATGTTGGCTTCTCAGCTCTAAGCGGCGTGGGGCAAGAGGGAGAAAGCAAGCAGGCATTCACATCTTCCTCTTCCAAATCCTCAAAACATTGAGTGTGTGTGTCCAGAATCCCCTCCCTGAATGCCTGGAAGGGGGCATTTCTCTTTCCATTGACTCTCTCTCTATATATATTTATATTAAACACAGATTGTGGATTTCACAGTCTAATTCAGATGCCTGAGATTTTAGGTTTACACGCAGCTCAGGCCAACATGTGTTCTGGTGTCTGCAAAACACTTTTCCTACAGCAGGCACTGTCCAAAAGCTTGGTTAAGCTGGACCACCCACAGAAAATTAAAACAAGTACCAAAAATTTCAGGGTTTGTGCTAGGAGAGTTTGGTAGCCTGAAGAAGAGTAGAACAGTGACTGTACCAGCTGTGGTGGGTGGAGAAGAGGTTCAGAGACCTGTCACCTCATTACTGAACAAATTCTTTGAGACAAACAGAGGTTGTAGGCCATCATCTCCATCTTAAAATACTGAAAGAACTAAATGCAGAATTACAAATGCAGCTGAGGATTTGTAGCTGGTGTCTAAATTTTCAGGGATTTGGGCAGGAGAATGGCAAATGTACCTGCCACCCTCAAAGAGAGAGAGAAGTTGACAGGAGCAGGGCAGACCTGCGAGTTTGATACCAACAACAGGGAAAATCAAGTTCTGAGAGGAAAAGATGAAGAAAAAAGAGGTGACGGGAAAGCGTGGTAGATTACCGCAGGGTTTTATCAGGACTACATTCTGTTAGATAAATCGCTCTCTTGATGAGAAAACTAATTTCCTTAACGGGGGCAGTAGAGTGGATTTAATTAACTGAAGCTTTAATTCAAAACACATTACTGAATGTGGAAACGAGGGGGATTCCTACAGGAATTCAGAGGGGTTGTGGAGCAGACCGGAGGATTCATCTATCTTCTCCTTTTTTACGTTACATGCCATGATGGCAGGTGGTTGTTGGGGATGCTGGTTTTGTGCCGCAGGTTGCCTTGGATCAGATCTCCCACGTGTATCCACGAGTAACCTCGGCTTGCGCGTAGGTAAATTTGCAGAGGGCAGGATCGCCCGGCAAGAAAAACAAGCCAAGCTGAACAGAACAAAGCACAAAACCGTATCATCACTGGTAAACAGAGCTGTTAGTAAGGAGAGTCATCAGAGAACGGACTGCTGAATTGCCTGCTGTAGGTGACCCTGCTTCGGCAGGGGGTTGGACTGGATGACCCACAGAGGTCCCTTCCAACCTCTACCATTTTGGGATTCTGTCACTGGTGCGTTTCACCGCTGCTCCCGCTAGGGGGCGCCGCAGCGCCGCGCCTCGCCCAACCCTGTCGCTGCCCGCCAGGCTACTCAGCCGAGCTCCGAGCGCCGCGCTCCTTCCTCCCCCGCCGCTCAGCCCCGCTCAGCCGCTGCCCGAGGCGGCCGGGCTGAGGGGGAAGATGGCTCTGTCGCGGGGGCTGCGGTGCTGCCAGAGGGCCTTCGCCTGGCTGCCCGTCCTCATCATCGCGCTCGTCGTCCTCTGGTCCTACTACGCCTACGTCTGCGAGCTGTGCTTGGGTGAGCGCTCCGGGAGGGGACGGGGAGGGGGGAGGGGAGCTCCGGGGCCCCGGCCCTCCCCTCAGCACCGGGCTCGGCGGCGGGCTGGCGGGGGCCGGGCGGTTCGGGCCGCGGCGGGCTGGAGGGGAACCTCCTGCTTCTCCTCCTCTTCCTGCTGTTCCTGTCTGCGGGGCTGCCGGTGTCCCCCCGGGCTCTGCTCAGGGCTGCGGCGGGGGAAGAGGCACTTTGTTCCGCGGCCGGGCCTTGGTGGGGTCAGTTAGCGGGGTTTCTGTGGTGCGGCGTCCTGTTGTGCCATGAGGTTTGTAGTTTGAGATGTTTCTGTGAAAGGAGCTGCCTTCTGGTACCGCACAGCAGATGTAAATCGGGTTTTTGTTAGGGTTGCCAGTGCAGTAAGACCTGTTGTTTTTGCTTGATGGGGACTGTCCTGGGTTTGGCCAGGACAGGGTTAATTTCCACCGGACTCCAGGAAGGGGCACAGCCGGGGGGTGGGGGCTGACCCCACCTGGCCAAAC
>Ga0065711_1009364_pt1 | contig 11215 bp, 10 predicted proteins | sample Hoacrofraction12_FD_59098 | JGI IMG/M metagenome (GOLD analysis project Ga0065711, IMG submission 59098) | Hoatzin crop microbial communities from Cojedes, Venezuela - Epithelial fraction 12 v2 (version 2) | ecosystem: Host-associated > Birds > Digestive system > Esophagus > Crop | place... | reverse complement strand
GGGGGGGGGGAGTGAAAGAAGGCTGCAGTATAAATCTCAATCTGGATTTATTCTCTTACTTTAGGTTCTATGTCTTTAAAGGAAAAATGCTGACAACATGCTTCCTCACAAAAAGCCTTCTGAGCCAATGCCAAGACTTTGCTCAAAACTGGTACAAAGTCACAGCTGGGATCTGAGAGCGACACTGAATTTTCCTCTACTTCCTTGCTTTATTTTTAATTTTCCAGTAGTTGAAGAGATGTTCAGTATGCCTGCTGCCTTTCGCTTTGAGGCGTGGGTCAGGGCGTGCTATTGTCTTTTGAAATAGGCGGTCACTGGTGTCTGACTGGTGCGGATCCGCTGGACTTCGTGTGTTTGCTTTCTCTGTATCTGTTACTCTGCAGTCTGGCAAGTGGGACTTTAAAACAATATTATTTGGACTGAAATAGTGCAACCAGGCAACAAGGGGCCTTGTGCCTCCGGGAAGGGCTTTTCTCCGCCGCAGAGAGCAGCTTCATGAATGGCAACATCTGCAGACCAATGTGTCTGCAAAGCTCCCTGTCCCCTTGCAGGCAGGGCCAGGTTTGTACCATAGTAACCAATGCAGCCAAAGCAACGGCCGCCTCACCTTAAACATCCTTCTACGTGGCAGAGATCTTGGTTTCTGTGCACTCTCATCTAATGATGGGATGTTGCTGCAGTAATACTGTTGGGCTTGTTTACTGTTCTAGACATGAGGTCCTGGCAGCTAACTCGGGGTCATCATCAAGATTTCAAACCTAATAAATCACAGGGAGTCATTTTTTGATAAGGATTGTGCCTGGCTAAGGGGAGCTGACCCCACATGTTTTTCTCCTCTCTGTAGCAGTCTTAGTGCCTCCTCTAATACACTGGACAGTGAGCACCTGCTTCTGCAGCAGCTATTCAGAATTTTGGTAGAGGTCCTCCTATAAGGAAACGGAGTCCGATAACTGCGTGTATTGCAGCGGCCTTCCACCTCAACGCTTGCACAGAGGAGCACTGTCTGGTATCAGGAAGGGTAGATGGATGGACTGCTCCTGCTCCCTCCAGAGCCCCAGAAAGTCCATCGGGATCTCTGCATTTGCACATGGGGGCTGAAGCACCTGTGTTATTGTACAAAGTAAGAACAGCAGCTTATTGCCCCTTTACAAACCTTTTCTAGTAGTGACTACCCTCCCCTTGAAATGCAGAGAGCTCAGAGCCTTGAATTATTGAGGAGTTTAGGACATGAATCCCAGGGAATCTCCTGCCAGATTCTCTTCCCTCCCTGAGCCAGGGGAGGGCCGACAGCGAGCGCGCAGTGTTCTCAGAGACGCTCGTGTCCTACTGCAGAACAGCGTTCCTTGCTTTCTGCAATATTGGTTGCCTGTCCAGCTACCTCACTTGTATCTAGAAGATGCAATGTATTCTTCTCCACTGAAGCTGACGTGTCCAGAGTCTCATGTCCAAATCTTGATGCTTCAATTTAAAAAATAAATATGTAAAGGAAGATGCTCCGTTCCTAGCCTTTTTGATTATAAAAAGTTTATGGAATGACTGGATCCCCACAACCATAGTAGTGATACCAACATGCCTTTTATTGCTTCTTGTGCTGTATCATGTACTAGTGTTATGGCCATGCTCCCCAAGAGAATGCAGTAAAAGTTCTTCCTAAACCTCAGGGGCTTGTGTGATCTTCTCACTTGCTATTTATAGCTGATTAAGGCCCAGTCATGTGATATAATGATAGTTCCCCTCATGCTATAATGATCCCAGAGGGAACGAAGGGCGTTCAGCACCTTACATGATCAGATCCTTCACGTCTGTGTCTTTCTGCGTGTTACAGAATATGAGCAGTAAGACTGAGTGCTCCTAGATTTTCTTATTCAGACTCATTTCAAGCACCAGCTCAGACTGGAGATTTGCTGAGTAAATAGTCTCAACAATAATCTCAGCCTGATTCCAACTAATTAAATCCTGTACAAACATCCCTCTCTGGGCCAATATAGCAAAAGACAACGAAAACACAGAAAACCAGACATAGCTTTCCTCCAGATTTTGCTCGGCCCTTTAATCCTGTATCTTTTGAAAGATAGTAACGTCCATAAGATGAGGGGTCAGCCTTCCTGCCCTCAGCATCAAGCAGTGGAATTTTTCAATAATGAACAGCTGGGTCACCAGTGACACAAAAGCTGCTGTAATATCCTGTAGGCTTACGGGGCACAACAGAAATCCCAAAGCAAATCATGATGTACACAGAAAGGGACCGTCCTTTTCTATTAAGGAGGCCACTTCAAACCAGTCTCGACACCACCTTTTCTCCAGCTTTTTGGAGGCGAGATTATCCCCTGCGTATATTTAATCACACATTGGGGGGTGGCTTTGATTGCCTTTTTAGAGTCAGAGAAGTTAAAGAACATAGTTTGAAGGCTCTTATTATCAGTGCTCCATCCGTGTGCTGTCATCCAAGATGTGTTTACAAACAACGTGGAGATCAGGGAGAACAGTAACACTGCACTGGGCCCAAGGCTGAGTTTTGCACCAGTTTGACGGAGTTGGTTGTATGAACCCAGACTCCAAGTAAGTGTGGTGAGAGCTTGTGGGAGGGGGAGGTAGGAGAGTGTTGCATTTGTGTTTTAATTTTTATGAAACCCCATGGAATTCAGGGCCTTTTCCAGAGAAAGAAAAAGTTACCTTGTAGGGTTTTTCCTAAGTACCCAGTAAAGCAAAAAGTAAACCAGGGTAACATGACCGAAAAATAAATACTATAAAAACTTTTTTAGTGTATCACAAAAGTCAGTCAGAGATGTATGCAAGATATGTTAGAGATTCCTGATTAAAAGCAGTTTGTGTCAAGGAAGTTACCACTTGCAGCATGTAGAACATCTGACAGTGATTAAATGGAGCTAGCTATTAGATTTTCCTAAAGAAACAATAGTTAAACATATCTCCACAAGTATGAAACACTTTATGTACTGTATCTGGTACACCTCATTTAAATTGACTTAGATGGAACAGACACACTAAGTCTAACTAGTGGGTTATTAAGAATATAAACCTGGTGCCCAAGAATTTACAATCAGTTATATGGGGGGTATCCTGACTTTCCTCCTTTTCCCAAGGCTTTCATTTACTAAGCATGTGTTGTAAAGATGTCACATTTACAGCAAGGGACATGTTTAGGATGTTTCTTACAAACAGTTTTAAGTTACATACCTGTAGCAAATGCATCTTGCTATGCTGTCTGCCATGGCCTTAAGAAAATGTGTGTTAAAAGAAGAAGGTGTGTGTTGGGAAGAACAAATTGGTAATTTTCTTTTAAGTTTGTTTATTAGAGCTTGTGAATTTTGCATAGAAAAATGGCATTAAATTGTTTTCTTCAGGGTGACAAGCTTTTCAGCTCTGTTAAACCACTTAGAGGTTTGAGAAATATGGTTTAAATTAAGCATATCATACTTCTAATTCTGGTGGGTAACGAAAAGAAGAGCTTGGAGATTCATCCAGCCTAGTGTTTGGTAGTTGCAAATAAACTGTGTGCTGTGAGTAATAATCATTTTAAGAGTTCCCTAAGAAATACCTTTTTTTTTCCTTCGCTTGTGAATCAGGAGGCGTATTTAGGTGGTTACTGCAGGGCTGTACGTGCACTTAGGTGCTCTAATTTGTGTTTGTGCATTGCAGGGGAGGAACAGACAAGTCCAAAGACTTTGAGTTCAGCGTTTTAATCTGCCTTTAATAATGAATTTCCCTGTTATTTTGTGAGATGAGTGGGCAGAATTGCTGAAGCAAACCACTACAGTGCTATAAGCCCAATCAAAATCACTGTTTCAGAACATGGATATCATATAAATAGTGTTCATACCTCTTTTCTATATGTCACTTACATTGAAAGGTTTTTAAACATAATTATGCTTCCATCAACAGCCAACGGAGGTCTGCTTTCCAGGCTGGCTTTTAACGCCGTAACCTATCTCACTCTCTCTATCTGTACAGGGTCAAGTCAGGAATTGCATTCAGCTCCTCCAGAGCAGAAGAATGCTGAGGGTCAGTGTTTAGTAGGTGGGAGATCATGTGAGCCGTCCTCTGGGGGGCTGAGAGCTAATTTATGCTTAAGTCCAAACTTCTCTAATTTGTATAATGCCAAGTCTAATAAAATATTCATGAGTAGCTTATCTCACTTTCAGATAATTTAAGACGGACAAAAATTAAATTGAAATATATTGCTTCAAAAATATGAGAGAAAAATTGAAGACAATGTCTTGAGAGCAGGAGACATGTTTTGCTACTTTTTGTTTAATTATCTTTTTCAGATTTACAAAGTTGTGTGCTGAGTTACTGCCAGGTAGAAGTCTGCCTTATGCACAAAGATGTCCAGAGTTTGGTCTTTTTAATAGCAATCACAAAACCGCTGGAATTCCGAGCCCTGATGTGGGTCAGCCAGAGGATGGACTTTGAGGATGTGGCATGTATGCTTCATGGGGTGACAGTAACAGTTATGCTCTAAGAAATGACAGCTTTAAAGGCAGTTGTTTTCTTGCAGTTGGATTCAGTTGAAATGATTAGGGCTTGAAGCTTTGCCAGGAGTTTGCTCTTCACCAAGAGATCGTTACTGCAGTTAGGTGATACATTTGACCAATACATTCTGTGAAATGTCAAATATGGAAGCGTGCGTGGGAGCAAAAGAAACCACAGAGCTAAATGACACTTCTGGGCTTGGTGTTCAGCTCCACGTACACTTACCCTATTCCGTTTCTGCCATGTGGCAGCTCATGACCAAAATCAGCTTATAGAATATGTAAGAAAAATACAGCGGCCGTAACCCTGCTCTCTGTGTAACTGTCAGCGGGGCACGGCCACGGATCAGCGGCGAAGCCGGGCTGGCCGCAGCGGGCAGCGAGCGGGGCAGGCTCCTGCGCCCTTCCCCAGCTCCCAGCACGGCTCTGGAGCGCGGGCAGCAGTCCTGCCTTTCCCACACTCACTGCTGGGTTAGAGCAGTACTGAGACATGGTTATTGCAAAAGTGATGCTAGCTTGCAGTGCTCAGCACCGTACAGCACAGCAAAGCAGAAAGTTGCAGTCACGAAGAACTTAAAGTACACATGGAAAAGCCAGGCAAAGGCACAGAGCGTGCAGTGGATGGGAGGACAGTACTGTGGTAGCGTCACCGTGCCTTATGGGGTGCAGCACAGCTAGAAAGGAAAGTGAGAGGCTACAATGGCAGGATGAGAACGTGTGATGTGGTGATAAGGAGTTAAAGATTTCTTCTGAATAAACAGAAATTTGAAAAGTCACACCTTTACCCTTGTGCCTGCCTGGGGTGTGGGAGATGGTCCTTAAATAAAGGGCAGTAAAGAGACATCTTCTGTGAGCAGTTTGTGACAGAGGTGCAGGACTGGGGTGATCTCTGCTCATTAGCAACAGAGGTGCGGAGCAGCCTGCCCTGGTGAGCCCGCAGGCACCACTGCAGAGTGGCCTGAGGTCTGGCAGGGTGCTGCGGGCCTGGAAGCTCCCTGCGGGGGATGTTCTCTGCAGTTACCATCCCAGGACTCAGAAAGGAGTGCATTGCAATTTAGATATGCATACACACATAAATACCTTAAAGTTTATAGATCGTGCAGTCTGCAGAAGTGCACAATGAAGCACACCGTGGATGTGTATCTCTGAAACCGATATAGATAATGCAAGACTTGACATATACAAAGGTCTGTGTCTTGTTTCTCCTCCTGAACGGACCAAACTTTCATTTCCCTATTTATTCCCTCTTAGTATTTCTAGGCTGAGTCCCTGCCCCTTCCTAAGGTGGGTGTGTAAGTCACTGCTGTGTAGGTGTGCGCTCTCTCTCTCCATGCAGTTTGTCTTTAATGTCAGCTGTTGTCACCCTTGGCAGGACACTCTGAAGGGTTCTTCTGCAGTAGCTCATCTGTGTTGGGATTCTCTGACACAGAAAACCAGAACCAGTCCCCTTCCTCCTCCTATCTACCTCCCTTCAGCAAATACCCACAGTAAGGGGATCATTTCTTTACAAACAAACAGAACAGCAGCACATCAAGTCTCTGCTGTCTCCCAAAGGGACAAAACAGAAGAACCCTCCCCCCCCAACCAACCAAACCCCCGAAAACCAACCCACACACTTTTCTGACCCTGCTTTGTGAGGTCCCCTCTCTTGGTGCAACGCAAATGTAGCATGGCAGAAACGTTCTGTTTTTCATGAATGTAGAGGCTGCGCAGTTCAGCACTGGGGCCATCTTCCTGCTCCAGAGTATGTGTTTAATGCCAGGAAGCAGAACACAGTCAGCCGTGCGAGATTCACTTCTGCATCCCTGTGTTACTACAGAAGCCACTCTAATTGCTCTGCATCTTTTTTGCATTTATAGGTTAATCCTAGTCTTTGCTATAAGATGATTTAACAAAATCAGGAGCAGAGCCGTATCAAGAAAGGCTAGGGCTTTTGTTGAAAGTTACTGGTGAGCTTTTATTAATTTTTCGTGAACTGACAAGCGATGGCAACTTAAGGCGGATTGTTATCTGATGTGCACCAGCTGTGGAGTGCAGATGCACAGACTTGCACTGAGCTGCTTGCATCTTCGTGATATCTGAATCAATTGATCCCCTTTTTACGTTTTATGTTTTCTGCCAGTGTCACCCCAAGATGTGTGGTTGCTAATGGGATCATTGGTAGCTTTCATGATATTCTTCTCCTAAATTCAGTGATGTTTGTCAAAAAGGGCTCATTTGGAAAGGTGCCTTATAAATCTGTTCATCCTGTACTTATTCACAGAGAGATACAAACTTCTCTTGACCAATCCAGGAGTTCCTTGCAGGTGACTATTGCACACAGTCTTCGTAATTCAACTTCTTTCCAGGGCCTTGTGTTGGGAAAACGCTGATTTCTGCTGTGCCATTAACTACCAAACCTGCAGTCTTTCTCCCAGTGCTGACAGAATTTGGAAATAAAAATGCATGTATATTTTCCAAATGAGGTTGCAACTGTAGTGCTTCAACAGATCTGTCATCTCATTTAGATAATGTGTTTCAAAGAGTGTGGAAGAGTATCTGATTGGGTTTGTTCTTAGTCATTTTCATGCCAAATTATTTTGATTGTATCGATTTCCTCATATGAAAGCTATGGATTTCATTAAAGCTCATAAATGTTGTCAATGGTAAAATTCAGTCATTTGCATTAGCAGACACGGGTTTTCACAGGGTACTGCCGTGAGACAATGACTTTTGTACTTTTTCAGAAAATGCAAATGTTCCTTAGAAGTGCATGTGTTTTACTGTGAAATGTCTTCAGGATGGTGAGCTGGAAGGAGGTTCCCTCAACATGTNTGGGCGTTCAAAGCAGGAAGCAACGCCGTCAGTAGCTGCTCTGTCTTCAAACAAAGTAAATGCTCAGGGATCTTTAAACCATCGGCCTCACTTGTCCTCATGCAGATAATCTTCAAGTTGCCAATAACTGTTCTCTTGCGTAGCCCCACCTCAGTCCCTCACAAGGTGACAACTGTCTCCCCCCGGGTCCCTGTCTGACCTTCACTGCTTTTTGTGTCTATCTACGCAGAGGTGGCTCTTATACCAGGAGTGGTGGGGCCATCCCACCAGGTATTTATAAGCCTTTCTCTGAGTTTTATTTCCCTCCCCTGCCGAGCACAGATGATGCACGGGCCAGAGCAGGATGTGCACTAGATCACCACCCGCTCAGAGGCATTAAAGGTGCTGCTCTCCAGAGCAGTGTCATTATGCAGAGCTCTCACTGGAGAAGACCAGCAAGAGCAAATGCAGCCAACTCAGAGCGAGCTCTGACCAACCCCTTTCCTTGCTGCTGTCAAGCTTCGTTTATTTCTTGGTAAGAAAACGTGAGCAGGAGTTGCTGAAGGTGTAGGATCTCTCTTGCCTGCTAGCTGTATGCAGCAGTGCCTGATGGCTGCAGCAGGCACATGCCTGGAAACTGCTCTTCAAAGCCACTCCGGACCCCTGGGAAATACAGTTGTCCCCAAGCGCTGGGTGGAACAGTCCTTGTCACTGGCAGCCCATGTCGGAGTGACACGAAGCTGTGCAAGGACTTCTGGGGTCCCACAAGGCTTCACAGGTGCTGTCTGGAAGTGATTAAAAAAGTGTGCTGTGAATAAATAAGTTCTATGCCCATTTTTTAATATGTGGATTAGCATGGACAAGGCTGTGCAGTTTTCTTAGTGAACCAGATGGGTTCAGGAAGGAGAGTGTGGTGAAAAATTGAAATCTGTGGCACTGCTGTCCAATTTCTGATATTGTTTTTTTGCAAATACGTTTTTCCCAATCCCTGAACTCTTAAAAGACCATTAGGATCCAAAGACTGTTCTTTTCTGGTTATTGTTATTATTTGGGTTTGGTAACTTCTGAATGTGCTTCTGAGTTATTAGAGAGCCCCTTGCCTGGGTCACCAGAGTTGGTTCTGGACTGACATTTTGATCTGTCGAGAGTCTCATTTTCAGAAAAAAAATCCATACGTAGCCTTTTTTTTTTCCTGTTGAGCAACCAGTAAGTCTAGCTTCATTATGAGACAAAGGATGGTGTGAGCTTTCAACAAGCAATGGTTGGGTATTCTTTATCTAAAAGAAACCGTGTATAAAGCACACTCCGGCAAAGGAGACATTAAATAAAAGCACTTGTTTGGGGGTAGGAGGGAGGTTGAAGCTGCCAGCCATCATCAGATGACAGATATAGGAAATAATACCGTCCTCTGATTTCCTGAGAAGTTGAATATGAAGCATAAAACAAGGGACAGTGATGAAATCCAGAAGAATTACTTCTGTGTGTTCTGCTGGAAGAGAGTAAACAAGTACCTGTAAGCTGCCCAGGCACCACAGACACTGTTTGGACAGCTGCATTGCCCATTGAAAGGTGCTGCTTAACAGTGGCTTGGTGATAATAATGCTGGTTTCATACAAGGTTCGTATAAAATCGTACAACTCTATAGAGATAGCTGTGTTAATAAACCCTACACAGCAGAGAAGTTGGATTTTCTGATGCATACCAACTACTAATGTAAAACATGCTCCAGTGAGAATTCCTTGAAAAACTGCATTTACTGCTTCAATAATAGTAAAAGGTCACCTTAGATCACATTTGCAAAAGGTCAGATGCTGGTGGAGATAGCAGCCTGTGCACACAGAGCAAAAGTGGGTAGGTTCATTGTAGTTCCATCTGCAGCCGCAGCTCGAAACCAGTCAGGATTAGACATGGAAAAAAGTTTCTTCCATTTTGACCGATTCTGTGGTGGGAGAGGGATTATTCATATGGTAAGGAATGTCTCTGGGCCTGGTAAAAACTGTCAAAAAAGGCAGAAATATTTTTAAATGCACCGCTATGCTGAGCTCCTCTTGTATTTCTGTGTTCTTGAGATGCACTGGGGTGAACGCGTGTCTCCAAAGCAGTTATGCTAGCATGGTTTCATAGAACGGCTTCTCTAATGCGGCATGGCGCAACGTATGTAGGGCACACTTTCCAGCGTGACACCTGTGGTATAAATCTCAGAGGCAGGGAATTGTTATCCTCGGTCTGGCGGGAAGTTTTCAGTATGAAATGGTTGGAATTAGTTGTTTGCTGCAGTGGATTCTGCATTCTCTAAAGTCAGTTCTGCGGGAATTTGAGAAACGCCTCCCTCGCAAGTTGCTGCTCTCTTCTCCAGCCCCCCTGGAGCCCCACCAATAGCTGACAAACCTCAAGCACAACGATAAAGAAGTTTGTACTGAATATTGCCTCTCCATCTGTTCTCAACCAGATGTGCTGAAAATGTTGCAAGCTTATTCTCAGCATTGCAGCTTTTTGCTTTAAAGAAAATATATTAATGGAGAGGTTCCCATAATTGAAATGGTCCCGGGAGGAATTAGCATTTGTGTACACATCAGCTGTCCCTCCATCAGCCCCAGCAGAGGCAGTGAGGAGAGCGGTTGTGGGACTGAAGATCCCATCTGAGAAACTCAAGTCATCTTCACCGTCTTGCAGTCCAGCCTCTCTGCTCCTTATATAAACTATATGTCATCTACTCCAGGGTAGTTTAGGGGGAGTTAATTCAGTTGTGATGGATTTACATTGTTTTGAATGATTCTGCTGGTGACACTTGTTTGTGACAGGGCGCGGTCCAGAGATGCCCAGTGAAGTTTGTAACGCTTGTCCCTGCGCAGACGGTAAATGAAGGTCTTCACCTAACGAACTTGTATTCCATTACAAGAGAAGTGCACCTTCTTTTCCCAAATTATCTGGTATCAGTTAAGAGGCACAAGAAATGTCATTTATCTTTGGAAATGAACTGTTAGGACATGTGTCGGAGGCTCCCAAATGCTTCAGCGAAAGGAAGCAGCAGCGTATATTTACGGCTGGAGTCTGCCCTTAAATCTGATCACGTTCTCTGTCGGCCCCTAATTCCATCAGGGTGACCCTTGCGGTATAAGGTGTAATATAAAGCAGCAACTGTCAGTAGTTACTGCAGCTGCCTGAGACCTGACAGGGTTTTACTGAGTACACAAGAGCATTCGGCACCACTTATTGCGAGTCTCTGAAGGATGCAGAGTGATCAGCGTTCTTGGAAATGAATGGTCTTTTCATGTTGTTGATTTCATTTCTGTGGATGGACACAGCACTCCCGAAAGCGAGGGACTAATAGTCCTGGCTGGATGCAAGCAGAGCGCAGCCAGCACTTCACACGCTGACGCTGGAAATAAAGTGTGGGACCTGGAGAGCGGTTTCCAAATATTTGACAGAGAGCTACCGGCGAAACTCGGTGCTGTTCCCATGTCTAGGCTGCCAGCGGTGTCTAGTAAATTTTCCCAGAGAATCGCTGCCGTCCACGCCGCGGCTTCGACACAGCCCTTTCTCAGCCCCTCGTCCTGCTGGAGGTCGCCCGCGCCTCCGGGCAGCCTGCGGTTGCTGAGCGGGAGGAGGGGCCGTGTCTGCGGGGCACTCGCTGCCCGGCGGGCCCTGCGAGCGAGCCTCCGGCGCTGGAACGCCGGCCCGGGCGGCTGCCGCCGGCGCCCTGCGAAGTGTTTTGTACCAAACGCAGCGGAGGCTCCGAGGAGGCATCGCCAAACAGCGAGCGCGGGAGCCGAAAGAGTGGGAGAGGAGCGCTCTGTCTGAGCACCCGGGCGAGCTGTACGGGAGCCCGGGGGAGCGCCCGGGCCGGATGGCAGAGCGTGCCCGGGGGAGCGGCCCGGGGCCGGGGGGCAGAGCGGGCCCGGGGGAGCGGCGGGGGCCCGAGGCCCGGAGGA
>Ga0065711_1049611_pt1 | contig 11216 bp, 7 predicted proteins | sample Hoacrofraction12_FD_59098 | JGI IMG/M metagenome (GOLD analysis project Ga0065711, IMG submission 59098) | Hoatzin crop microbial communities from Cojedes, Venezuela - Epithelial fraction 12 v2 (version 2) | ecosystem: Host-associated > Birds > Digestive system > Esophagus > Crop | place... | reverse complement strand
GTGCTGTGCCATTTTCTGACTCTGTAGCAAAGATCTGTCTCCTGAGTGGCAAGTAGTGAAATGTATTTGATGTCTGTAGTTATCTGCCGCTCAGACTCAAGTCATTCCGAATCATTCCCGGTACCACACCACGGAGATCCTTCTGTGCCACAAGGGACTGTATGCATCCAATCTCCATGCATTTACAGTTTGTAACTGTAGCTGTCTACTAATGCTCTGCATATGGGCTTGAAAGAACATTATTGACAGCATATTGCTTAAACTGGGTGAGAAACTACTTCTCAACCTGTTTTCAACCTCCTAATTCAGCAGTGTCCAAATTAATTTTATGATAATCTCATGCATCAATAAATTCAACTCACAGGTGGCTGACAGAACCCAAGATTTTGAAAATTATGTGCATTCCCCTTCAGGGAACAGACACGGGCAGAAGCAAAGGCTTGATTGCAGCCTGTGTATTTTTAGACACGTTAATTAAATCTGCCACATCATTTTAGATAGATGGCTCTGCAACTTTAATCCCAAGGTGCTGCCTTTCAGAGGGATTCCTGCGGGAGTCAATTATATTTTGTTTGCATAGTGTTAACAGGTGGTACCTGCAACTCTAAACTCCGGGCATGGAAATGAAAATCCAAAGAGCAAATTCTGTTCACTTCACTAAAACAAATGTAATTGCAAGCAAATATCCAAAAGCCCTGCTGGGATAGATTACCTTTCCCAAACTCCCCAGAAATACAGTTTGCCCATCTATCCAAGGCCAACTGCTGGCCAAGCCTGGCTCCTTGCTTAAGGAAAACTAGGACCGGTTCCCCGTTTTCTCCCCAAACCTCACTGCTTCTCATTTCTTCCCCAACATTGGTCTGCCAATGCCTAAGTCTTCCCTCACAGGCATGGGAAACTGATGAATTATCTCTTTCAGCAAAACCTTGGTGAGGTTAAGGAAAAAATAAAACAGAGGGGGACATCTCAGGCACAACATTTTACATACATGTTTGAAGCTCTGACTCTGCTAAGCTAGAATACAGGCATGGCAACAAAGACAGCAATCGAAAGAAGTATTTGTGCATTGGTTGGGATTTTGGAGTTAGATCATACTCACTAATCACTTGGTTAAAAATCCCCTAATTTCAAAGGCCCTGCGACAGTGATGAAGTTACACCTACACCCAGTACAGCAGATGATTACTAGAAGGCACGTACACAATACCCACAACAAGAGTCAGTAGGATTTATCAGGATTGTCAGGATAATGGTGGGTTGGGCTCAAGTACTTTTGAAATAACTTGACATGGTTTCTTCTGCTGTTCAGACAGATTTTAGGCTGACTTGATCTGACAATCAACATCCCACAGTCCTCTCCCTTGATTTTGAGGGGATTTCCCTTCTTGCCTCAGTTTTCCACAGATTTCCTATGTTAAACCTGATCAAGCTCACAGCCCATTTAGCTGAAGAAGGTCCTCTTTACTCTGTGGGCACACAGCAGCAGTTATCTAGTATAAAGATGAGGCCATATTTTGGCTGTTTCTGAATTGCGATGGGGAAAGACTCCTCCCTTGTTTTCCCAGAGTTTGAAGTTTCTGTACTGCATGAACATGTTGCTTACTTCTGACATTTGGCTTTTTTGGTTACTGCATACCACACTCGTGGTTTCTTCTCTGATCAGCCAGTGATGCTTTGTTGAAGCTTTTAAACACTATTATTCGTCTTGATTTATGAGGTGCATGTCTTCTAAGACCACAGGTCTGCTTTGGTATTGTTGACCTCTGTTAAAAGCAATGAGTTTTTGTTCTAAATTCACTGGCAAAGAAGTTGGCTTTACTGTAGAAACCTGACTTTTGGCAGAGAATTTTTTCCGTGTAGATGGTAGAAAGGTTTGATATAGAAGCAGGCACGAGTTAACAGTACAGTCATATCTCTCTAAGTCTTAGTGATTTGGAAGACCTGACAGGCAGGACAGGACTGTTCTCTGATAAGGGAATTGTCAAAATAGGCCAGACCCTATCACAGAAATGAGCACGAAAAAGACCAGTGAGGTTACAGAATCCGTCCCTGGGAGGAAGGGCAATATTCCTATTCACCGCTGTACATTTTTCAGTGAACAGAAGTTCAGTTTGACATTATTGTGACTCAGACAGAGAGGCATCCACCACATCCTTTGGGACAGTATTCCAGTATCTGGTGAAAAGTTCAGCCTAAGTTCAACTTTCTCTTAATTACATCCTTTTATCTTTGTTGTATGCTCTTTAGGTCACCATAAGAAAAGTTGCTCTTTTCTTGCCAAAGCAGAATGTACAATAAACCTTTTGCATTTTCTTCTCAATCCTAAAATAAATCTCCCCAAAATATTACTTAATGTTTACCTCTGCTACTTACACATAAAAATTCATTTTTGCTCACATGACCAAGGTCAAGGAACACAGTACAACATACTTCATAAAAGGATGTCCTTGTGATATTTTCAACATAGCCAAATGTGGGAAAGACCACTGCATTTACAGAGCCTCAACTTTCAATCAACAAATCAAAGAGACTCAACCAGACTGTCTGGTGACTTCAGAACAAAACTCAGCCTACATGAAATCAGTGGGAGTTTTGTCACTCGTTTCAATGGAAACGGGTTTTTTCAAATGGAAATCAAATGGATTTCATTAAACAGACTTTCTGTGATTCTCCAGCATCTAGAAGTGACCTGGATTTGGAGTACGTGGACAGAGTTGAGTTGATCCCCACGAAAAACGAAAGCATGCACACAATCTGCAACTTACAAAAAAACAGCTCCCTGAAAACTGTGGTAGGAGAAGGGTTGGTGCATGATTGCAGGGAATATCCTGTTCTGACGTCAGGCAAGACGCACATCCCTCTCACTTTGTACCTAAGCACATAGCATCTGCTCACAGTTTCTCACGTGGGAGTCAGGTGCATTTTGGTTCCTCAGGCTTCATCTTCCACAGAGGTCCACCAAAGGCCACAGGGTCCATCATGACCATGGACTACCCCAGGTGCCACATGGTGCTTTTTACGGATATTGCATGGTCTTACTCATCCAGGCATTACACAGTTTCCATGTTGTTTGCCCAGTGCCACAAAAAGCAAGGTGACGGAACGTATGTGACAGCATCATGGACCCAGAGATGCCTCTTCCTCTCCAGAGCTCTCTTTTATCCATCCAAATGTTTTTTAGCATATCAGGTCTATCAGAAAGCTGCCCAGAGGTCATTCATACCAGCAAGTCTTCTGGGCTGATTTGTAAGTGGTGTCAAGCAACCCTTTCAGACCCAGAATCCAAATGCCCCAAGAGGCTGTTTCAGGGAGATTTGGAGCAGAGGCATCATTATCTTATCAGCTGTATTGTAATTCTGCCAAGCTCCCCTCATTAGGGTTTCTTTTAGTAAAGGTTCCTCCATACTTAGACCTCAGTTCTACATCATTTTGCCTGCATATCAAAGGGTGAGTTAAAAGCTTCATCAAGTGGGAAGGCAGATGCATACATGCAAACACAAATGGCAAGTCCTCTGTACTTCACTGACTTCAAGATCTGAGGGCCATGAAAAATCAGAACAAAACCAGGGGACTGAAGTGCCCAGCCAAATTACATCTGTCTTCACACTAAGATTCTCACAGAGGTACCTGAAAACCCTTTCATCCCAACACACTTAATTGTTAAAAAGAAGAATGAGGATGAAGCCACAAGTCTATGTCACCCACAGTATGATTTCAGGCCAGTTCCTGGCTCACGTTTATCGTCAGCACTGAAGAATGGGCCCCAAACCATTGAGATTCATTCCATTGAATCCAGATTTTTATTCCCATTCCCACTTCACACAGCCGCTGGAGCTGAGGTTCAGGTTTGATTCATTACAGACAGGAGACTTGGGGTGATCTGGACTAGACTTCAAGGACTGAGCCACTTCTTTATTCTGCACTTTAACTGAAACAAGAATATCATCTGAAAGACTCTCCCTTCGACTTGCTTTCTCTGTCTTCAGTGGAAGGGCACACACACTATTAACAGATGGAGCTTATTTAATTTAATAAAGGCTGATTTTAATCAGACTTAGAGTCCATAGCAATTAACAATGAAGTCCTCAGTTTCTGCAGAGGTCATCAGCCGTTTCTCTCCCACACAGCTGGGAGAGACATGGTGGGGTGTAGGGAGGTGACAGCCAACCCACACTGGCCTGTGTGCCTGGATCAGGGAACAGCAACACGTTCCCTGCGCGCTGTTCAAGGAGAGCAAGCCTCAGAAATAGTCCATCCAGTGAAAAGTACTGCCCAGACCCGAAAACACTCTGCATCGGGATAAGGCTTTTTCCTGAGCATGTTAAAAAGCTGCACACGCACCTGATATCCCACACAGGAAACTAATGCAGAGAGGCTGGGCTGTGAAAATGTAGCTTCCCAAGTATTTATGAGCTTTAGCTATATACATGTTTATACATAGCATCCTGCACACAGGCTTATGCTTGAGGGCCAACAGACGCCTGGGGCCACGCTTGCAAACCTCCTCAACGTGCCCTTCTTCACCGACATGCCACCGACAGACAGCCCAGCTACAGGCAGAATCAAATACGGTCATCAAGCAAAGGCAGCATGAGAGCCACATTTCTGCACCGAAAACCCACAGCCTGCTTTGCGCAACTGCTGAAAAAAACCCCACCAAGCTACAGCAGTTTTCAGAGGCTGAGCAACTCAAATCTTCAGGTCATTTCTGAGATGACTTTGCAAGCTTAGCTACTCCTGCTAAGCGACCTGCCTAAATCACACCAGCAGTTATTATCCTGCCTGGTCCCCTGGCACTCGCTCTTCTCCGCTTTGAATAAATTTTCTTCCCAGTAATTCCACTGTTACAGTCAGTGAAAAAAACCCACCAATATTCAAGACCAAGAAGAAGGCTTTTGAAATAGCAAATGAGAGAAATTACCGTCCCAAAGAGAATATGAAGAAAACCAACAGTGAGAACTGTAAATACTATAAATTTGCTCCCTGTTTTCCCACTACATTAATAATGTTATGATGAATGTCCACAAATCTGTGTATTTTAAATGCCTGAGAACGACAGGGATTGTAAAGCTGACCTATTCCTTTGCCGAGTCTTTGATTTCTGCATTATGCTTCCAACAGCTTATGAAAAATGTAATATAAAGCTCTAGATGGTAAACTGAATTCTGTTTTTTCCAGCATTCAACACAATTCAAAGCATAAAAACAAAGCACAAGGTGGTATTTTCCCCTTTTGTACAGGTACACATCTTTTCCTCTAAAACAACAGCAAAAGGAAACCTTTCCTTTCTGCTGCCTTGCTCCCCTGTCTAGGAAGTAAAGGAGAGGTGCTGTTGTCCCATTAAACACCATGTCAACCCACTCCGATAAGGCAGGCTGGCCTCTTGAATTTGCATGTGAAAATTACCCTGCTTCAGCTCTGGAAATTATGCTTGTAGGTGTAAAGAGAGTAGCTTTGCTGCTTTGAAGTTCGCAAGGCAGCAACAATGAAGGCAGGAATTAACTCGATACCGATTGCCAGCTCTTGGGCTCCTCCACATCAGACTTTTGAACACAGAACAGAAACACACCGAACAGCCAGGTTACATTGCTTTTTGCGATCCAAAGCCCTCAAAGAGAGGAGACGAAAGCTGTATTTGTTCCTGGAGCCCAGCCTTTCCTCTGAGCTGTCTGTTACTGACTCAGGCTTGTGTTGGAAAAATACATCTTCAGACAAGTGCCAACATCAAACACACAAGAGATTTTACAGGTACACGTATTGAGGCCTCTCTGTGAAGTGCTGTTTCCCAATGAAAGCATGACCAGGGGAATGCACTGGAATATTTTAATAATAAGAAGGGCACTTACACTCTTCTCTAGGCTGCTATCAAACATGGGCTAACATCTTTCTTTTTTTTTTTTTTTTTTTGCTAATGGCCCCTTAATGATCATCACAAAGTTCTAACTTGGATCCTGCACCAGGAAATCACTTAAGCATGCACTTAATTCCATCTTCATTTATACAAGCAAACAAACAAACAAACAGGCTGGTGCTTCACATACTGTAAGCATAACCCATACTGAAATAGCTAGTTATGCACTTCCCCAAAAAGGGAATGCAATGCCAAAAAATAATCATGAAATCCACCATCTTTGGAGCAAAAGGCATCCGTTAACAAATGCGCCAACAGCTTTGCCCAGCAGTGAGGAGGGGACGGCACATCCCAAGGCTGCTGGCTAGATACACTCTCAAAGCAGACAGCCATAAGATGGAGCTTCAGTGGTTTATGCAGGCCTTGTTGGTCCCCTAGCCTAACCCATGCCCTTCTGCAGGGGCAAGAAACTTAACATAAAGAACCCTGGCAAGGATGTGCCTTGCTCTCTGTAGTCCTAATTTCTTGAGGACTTCTGCATGGCTCTGTAATGGATATCAGTCTTCCTGGTGCTCTCTGTACTTGATAAATGCCACTGAAATGAAGACCACCTAGAAAATAGCTGAGAAAGGCTTGCGTCCACATTGATATTTTTCTCCTCCGGTCCCTGAATACTCAGTGTATCCTGCAGCTGTGACTTATATATACACGAACAATTGCGTCTCAAACAGAAGAAAAAATAAAACCATGCAGAGGGAAAATTAAATTAGTCCTTGATATTTTAATAATGATCCCTGAAAGACAACTTATTGGATCAGTGTCTCTGTATCTGTCTCAGTTTATGAAATTAAAACCTTTGCAAGATTTTATAACTAGAGGAGGAGGAGTTTGGGGGGAAAATATACACCTCTAGCCTATAATTCTGCATTTTTCCTTTTTAGAATTTCCTCAAGCTAAAGAGGAAGAATATTATAAATTAGATAATTCTGTAGCTCGAAGAGTATGCTCCAGAGTCCAGTCCCATCAATAAGCAGTATATTTCCTGACCATACATATCACATAAGTTTTGAAAATGTAGTAATTAGAGTCAAATAAGCCAATCAAATGAGAAATGTGCTGAAACACTGCCCAAAATCTGCAATAAACTGCCATAAACTGACCGCTTGCTACCTTCTACTTTGCTCAGTGTTTGCTCTCACCCATCACAACGTCCCTGCTGAAGGCTGTTAGTGAATATCATTCCCTGAAGATCAGACAGCCTCTCGCTGGCAGCCCACCTCCCTTCTTGGCCATCATTTGCCTATTTGTTCTTGTGTTTACCTTTGATGTATTCTTGACAGCAATTCGAGTCATGCCCAAATGTTGATGGGCTGAACGAGATGAGCTCTTTTGATCTTCCCATGCAGGCTTAGCGATTCCTGCCAGATAAGGACACAGCAGGTCACACCAGGATGGATGTGAAGTACCTCACCCTCTGCCTCAGCCAGATGTGTGGCTCTGTTACAGTCCTCAGCCACACAAGCAGAATATTTGGGTCATGGTTTTGTGGAGGCTTATGACCGCAGGAGCAAAAGACCCCTCTTAATCCTGGCTCCGTTATCTAAGTTAGTGACCATCTATCACCAGCAATCTTTGATCAGAGTGCAGAAAGAGGAGGTTAAATTGAATCGAGGGTTGATAACTGAGAACAGGACTGTGATAAATTCACAAAGAAAAGAACTTAAATACTCAAGCTGAGCATCCAGCTTAAAATCCACACTGACACCTACTGAAATTCTGACAGCACACAGCCTTTTCCCTTTGCTTGCAGAATGGCATGTGTTCAGAGAGCTCTCAAGGCCAAAATTCACTTCTTCAGATTGGCTAATTTGAGTTGGCCCATTAAGTATTCCTGAAACAGTCTTAGACAGTCAATTGTAATCTAGAAATGCTCTGTAGATAGGGCTCCAGCAGGAATCCTTGAAATAAACTGCAGTAAAAAGAGAAAATGATAGTCCATAATAGAATCACTCCATTCAACATAATAGAAAATAAAGCATAATCAGTGATTTGAAGAGCGACACACTGTACTAAGCACTACGCATTACTCATTCTCTTCAAATGATCAAAATTGCCAGGATTTTCTCATGTCTAGAGACCAAACAACCCCATAAAGAAACTGCTGAATATCAAGAGGAAGATTTTTCACTACCAAGAAAAACCCTTTGGTGGCATTAAAGTCTTGCAGTCTGCATCTTAAAGGCTGCAGACAGTATTCAAAGGAACAATTTTAGATTTGACGATAGCCACGAGTGAGTCCCATTACACCTCTAAGCCAGCTTCCCAGCCTCCGGACCTCACCAAAGGGTCGTTTCTAGAACATAAGAGAATGAGGAACATTAAGCTCAAAGTGAGGCTAAATCTACCTGATGTATTGTTAAACTTGTCAAGCCTTTGTGATAAATTACCAGTATCAAACCTCGAGCGCCAGTCGCCATTGTCAGAGAACAGCATTTGTTGCACAGTATGGTCTCGCTGCCTCTAGCACAGCGCGCACATAAATCTTGTTCATGAACTAAGCAGAACTAATGCTTTGTGTAAGCAGTTGTGTGTATGATTTGAGTATTTAGGAACTCAACCTTCTGAAACAAACTGGCTTTCACATGTAATGACGGTAGCTACTTAGTCAAGGCAGTAGTTGCTACGCAGTCTTGTGATGTCAGTTTTTAAGCAGAAGTTCCCTGATGTCACGGTGTGACCCTGTGTAAGGAAATACAACAAGAGGTCTCATTATTCCTAAGTGCTTCATGCTCCAAGCTCTGGAGGTTTACGATTATTGTGCAGAACAGTCAGACCCTGATGCATTCACCTGGGATAAAGCTTACAGAGGCTTGGTGTTCCCAAGAAGCTATTTAAAGTCAGACGTGGAAGAAGCAGAGATGCCATCTTCTCTCCTGACAAAGTCCCCTGCTCCTCCTGAAAACAAATCGAACATCTAATGAAAGAGCGTCCCAGAGCAATCGGCTCCCTTCAGTGCTGAGCAAGAGCCTGTTCTAGTATCAAAGTCACCGTGTATGCGCCAGCCATTGGCGTTCCTATACTGCAAGGAGCTGTAAGCAGTAAGCAACAGGGGATATAAAAAGGCCTACGGAACCTCTGATATTAGCCATGAGAACCCGCAGGATTTACTGTCAGTGTTAACTTAGTGCCTGATCTTCCTGCTGCATGGATGCCTTCAGGAGCTTAAGCCGTCAGCACAGCTCCACGGTTTCTTCCTAGTCCAATAAATATTTCTGCAGCACATGTGAAAACTTGCACTGGAGGCACTTTACCATGTTAACAGAGAAAAGCTTGAAGGGTTTCAAGGTCCTGCCAAAACCTCTGAGAACAGACAGATTTGCAAGCCAAGCACGTATTTCTACCAGAGCTTTGATGTTGAAGTTACGAACCACTCAATGTCCATCTAACTGTCTTTTAATCAAAAGTGCCTGGCTCATCTTGTCTAATGCACTGCAAAGCAGTCTATCTTTGTCAAGTCACCTGTATGAATTACCCCCAAATCTGAGCACCTAGCAATCTTTAATGCATGAATTCTCAGAACACTCCTGTAAGGTGGGGAAATGGTGTTTTGCAAACAAGAAAAGGAGGCCCAGAGATCTTCCGTGCCAGACTTCCATCAAAATCAAAGTTTACCTATATAGATCTGCCAAAGGGCAGGGAGAAGATCTGGAAAGTGAAATTCTGTTCATTCCTCCAGCTAGTCCCCAGGCAAGGGACTGTTTTCGCTCCCATCTGGAAAACAGGATGGATTATTTTGTTCTGTCTATGCAAAGCTGCATTTATTTGTCACGAGGTCAGAAGCTGACAACAAAGCAAAGATGAAAAAGCCGAAAGCTGTTCCTCCACTGGTCTTCTGTCCCCCTGGGTGCCGTGGAGTCCCCTGCTCTGCCTGCACTGTGACACCTGACAGGCCCAGAACCCCCCTTTGTGGTTTAGCTCAAGATGGGGATGTTCGTGTTTTACATCAGATTGTCGAAATTAATCCACGCTTTCTCATCTTTCTAATGCACGACACGGCTCTTCGATCGATACGCTCCTCCCCGGGAGGGAGCAGGTACATGTTCCAAGTTCCGCTTCGCTGTGTACCATTGTGCGGTGAAACCAGAGTCTGTCACCCTCTTGTCATGTTAAGAGAATAATATAATTTAATCTTTCCAGGCAGTTTAAATGAAGCTGCTCTACCCTGAAATAGATACATGGGTGTACAACATGCAAAAGACAGTTCCTTCGATAAACATGTTACCCGTGTTTCTATCACACCCGGGGATGTTAAAGATGTCCAGGGTTGTGTCCCCCTGGCACAGAAAGCTGTCACCACACACGAAGGGGACCAGACTGCTGTTTCTCAGTGGAGGTCAAACAGACTGACCTGCAGGTTTCCCTTTCAGAGGCCTTTACTTTAGTGGAGGCACAGGCTGGCTTCGCTGTGTAAGGCCGCCCTCATGCCAGCCCCGCACACAGGGGTGCCCGTGCCACCAGACATGACTCCTCTCTCACTTCATCACAGAGGAGAGATTATTCCCCTCCATGCTCTCACACAAGACATTTTCCACCCTCACACTTCTTCCTGCGTGCAATAGCAGCCATTCCAAACGCTTGCTATTGGAATACTTCCACTCATTTAATTAACCATAGGAGAAATTTTCTGGTCTGCTCTCAACACTCAGTGACTCCTCATCCTAGTCCTGTATGATCATACATTTCCCACTTCCCTCTTACTTCTTTGTGGTGCTGGGAACTGGGAGCACAGCTTCACCATGGGAGCAAGAATACTCAAAGTGCCCAGTCATCTGTACTAGAGAAATAAAAGGCATACAATATTAGTTAACAGGAATTTGGAGCACCAAAAAGGATTAGATTCATACTCACTATACAGCCCTTCACATGCATAAAATGAGCTGAGCAATCTACCTTTCGCAATCCGCACCTGTTATACAAATTTAATTTCTGTTGTTGTAAGCACCCACACCTACCACAGGAATCAGTCCTGATATCCCAAGGCAGCCGCAGGCACCAGTAAGAGCACTGGTTCTTGTCACCTATAGCATCCACACAGCTGCGCTTCCTCACAGATGCTCGGAAATATCAGCTGGCGTGTGGAGTCTCTGGCACGTCCCGTCCCCCATGCCAGGCACTGGGTCCAGGTTCCCAGCAGGGAAGAGTGAGACCTGACCATCCCTTGCAGTGACATATTTGCTGCCTATCTGAGGTCTTCACAGAATCACAGAATCACAGAATAGTAGGGGTTGGAAGGGACCTCTGTGGGTCATCTAGTCCAACCCCCCCGCCGAAGCAGGGTCACCTACAGCAGGCTGCACAGGACCTTG
>Ga0065711_1049608_pt1 | contig 11216 bp, 7 predicted proteins | sample Hoacrofraction12_FD_59098 | JGI IMG/M metagenome (GOLD analysis project Ga0065711, IMG submission 59098) | Hoatzin crop microbial communities from Cojedes, Venezuela - Epithelial fraction 12 v2 (version 2) | ecosystem: Host-associated > Birds > Digestive system > Esophagus > Crop | place... | reverse complement strand
GGCATGATTTCCCCTTGGTGAATCCATGCTGACTACTCCTGATAACCTTCTTTTCTTCCACTTGTTTGATGATGGCCTCCAGGATAAGCTGCTCCATCACCTTTCCTGGGATGGAGGTGAGGCTCACCGGCCTGTAGTTCCCTGGGTCCTCCTTCTTGCCCTTTTTGAAGATTGGAGTGACACTGGCCTTTCTCCAGTCCTCGGACACCTCTCCTGTCCTCCAGGACCTCTCAAAGATGATGGAGAGTGGCTCAGCAATGACATCCGCCAGCTCCCTCAGCACTCGTGGATGCATTCCATTGGGGCCCATGGATATATGTATAATCCATTTCTTATGCCCCCCACACACTTCAAACTCTCTCTGAAATTATTTCCTAAGTTATTTTAAAGAAAAAGTAAAATCATTCCCCGACAGTAAACAGCAGACATAACTGAATTGGTGAAGTGCTGCATCACAAAAAAACAGTATTAGCATTCCCATAGGAAATGCCATATTTATCCACAATCTACGTTAATATTTTTCAATGGTATTGTTGCTACAGAAACATGCATGAATAATCCTGCAGCTTACATCTGTTCATCATCTCCAGTCAACTGAGTGACTATGACTTTGGAATAAATGAAGTCTGCTCTGTGGGAGAAATCAGTAATCAATCTTGCCATGTCACTCCCTTTTTCCTTCAGCAGCAAATCAAATCCTAGACGCCAGTTTTGTAAAGTACGCCCAAGAGCGCATCATAAGCATGAAAATTAAAAGACTTACCAAATGTAAGCAATATAAAATAGCAAAATAAGATATGGCACAGATACAGCATATGGAAACTAGAGTACCATAATAAGCATTCTGACTTTCAACAATATTTTCATGCTAACTCCTGAGAGATCAAGTTTACCTGGGCTGGTTCACATGACAGTTTCACAAAGAAAGCCTTTTATTACTTTTCTTCCTCCCTCCCTTTATAATGCCATCTCATCCCACCCAATGATTTTCAGACAGTTCTTAGAGCTACAGGCCTGTGTTTGAATTTGGTTTAGATTTGCTCTAACTAAACCCAGTTTTTATTAACTTTATAGGGCATAAAACTTTAACTGGTTGGATTTTTGTGGTTTTTGGGGGGTGATTTTTTTTTTTTTAGATGGAGGGAGATATCTGTACATTTTATTTTCCAGAAACACAAAAAAACCCAGGTCCCTTCCTCAGAGGCATAATGATCTAGATTTCACATAGGACAATAACAAAAAGTGATGAATGCAAATACCAAAGGGACAAAGTGATGTTGGTGCTCACGAGAAACTAGAAAAAAATTTGTGCAGTTACCTCAGGCGTCAGCCCATTCTGAGGTGGTTTGCTTCTCTGTTCCATTCTCCCACTCCACCCAAAGGAATAATTTGTTTTGAACTCAGCTTTAAAATTCAGATTAATGGGAAATCAGAATAAGAGAACCATTTGTGAAAGCTGTATCTGTAACACAAATCTTGGTTAGGAAGATCAAGGGAAGAAGTAGAAGAATGTGTGCTCTTTGAAAGCATGGATAAGGAGCCTAGCCTGCAATTCCAAGATCAGAAGAGAAAGCCAGGAGCCACCTCTAACTTCGAGACCAGTCTTCATCCAAAGTGCAAAATTTCCTCAATATGACAGGAGTCTGTTAAAATTATTTTGGAGTCAACTGAAATTACTGAACTCTAACTGTGCAGATTAACAGGAAGACAGCCCACAAAAGAGAAACTCTTCAGCACAGTGCGATGACCATTTAGCATTCTATTGAGAGTATTCTTCTGTCAGGTACAAAGGGAGAAGACAAAGAAATGTAGTTATCTACAGATTTTCTCCAGAGGGGTACGGCTAACATGCACATCGGGTTAACATACAACCACAGCACCTTTCCCTTCTGTCTGATGTGTAGTATGAAACCTGGGAGAATAATGTTGGGAAATAATTTGTTGTGTGCCTTTGCAACCTGCCTTTTCCACATTCTCCAGAGAACAAAGAATCAATTAAAAAGATATAAAAATAACTACGAAATTCTCTACTGCAATATTTTAGTTATGTCTCAAGAAACATAAAAATATGGTTCCCTTGATAGTCTTACTAGCAGTTATTAATATATTAGTTTTGAAGCAGCTCTGTTTAGTGAAACAGATTTTGTCAGAATACAGTGCTAAAATCAAGAGCAGCTACCGTCTCTCGCTGAGAATTTATACTGCACAAGATTGAGGCAAAACATTTTTGTAGTGATTTTTAAAAAAGTGTTTCCTATGCCTAACAAACGTATAATTAGATGAAGTTTGCTTCTATTCATTGCATCTCTGGAACTTCAAAATGACATTGTGCATACACATCTTGTGTTGGAGGCTATACAAAATGACAGCCCAGATAGAGCAAATAACTACCAGTGACTACTACATTCTTCCACTACATTTTTTTATATTCTTTCTCCAAGAATTTACTACCGACCACAAGATGTTGATCTCAAAATCTGGCCTGGACTATCTTCATGCTATGTACAAGCTCTACAACCAGTCAAAACTCAACAGCATCAGGACGAACAGCCACTTTGGAGCTTGTAGGGGAAAACCCCACTACATCGTTGGAGTTAAATATCACATTTTTCAAAGAACTCTGCTTCATACAAGTTCAGGTTCATTGCTGTTGATCTAATGAATATGTATTTCTGTATTTGGGGTGGTTGTCCAAATCAGACCATTCATCCAGGGTCACCTGTCATTAAGCAGGATTAGAGAGGAAATAATAAGAGGCAGCAGCTTCATTATTCTGTGTTACAGGAGAAAGCAAGCAGGATGGAGATATACAGGAAGAAATTTATTCCATGCTATTGTGCCAAGAGAGATAGTGTATCATGCAATTTCATAGGAAATCAGTCCCTGTGCACCATTTAATAGATTAGAAGCCTTTGTGTAAAATAGCATTCAATCTACTCTGGGTGTCAGCCTTAAAATCGAACAGGCAATTACACACATCTATTCTGAAATAAATTATTCCAATTACTTGAAAGTACCTATAAGAAAGTATGCTTCATGGAACTCAAAGAAATTAATAAAACCAAAAGATTAATGAAAACTTCAGAAAAACTAGAGAACTTATCCTATGCTGTGAACAGTGGCCAGTTCATCTTTCCGCTTGAGTTGGTTGATCTGACAGTAAACATAATTTAGCATTAAATAACAGAAGCTGTATCAGGTCACCACCAATTTAAACTTAAACAGAAAAAAAATATTAAAATGTAGAAATCTAAAAATCTTTTTATCAGCACAGAGCTGACGCAAACATCATTCTATCAGAAATTCTCTTTTATCCTTGTGACTGCCAAGAAGACCCTTGACTCCATACTGTGAAGGTACAATGGGAGAAAAGGAATTGCAAATGAACACACCAGACCTCCAGTTGTCACCAGTGGTGAAGGCTTCTGGTCAAACAACATTTTCAAATCCTACCTGCCTTAAATGTTAAGAAGAATGCTTTCCAAGCCATTCCGTCTTACGGTGGGCTTTTCTAGAAGCACTATTTAATTCTTTTCAAGAAGAACTGACAAAAGTGTGGGTTGGTAGTGGGTTTTTTTGTTAGTTTTTTTTTTTTTTTTTTTTTTTTTGTTTTTTTTTTTTAAAGTAATAACAATAAAGGGAGAGAAGTAATCACTCTGGTCTCCCGAAACAGAGAACAGTTGCTGTGCTTTGGACAGAGTTCCACTGTTGCTTTTGTAAATGTACTAATGAGCCATTGTCCTACTGGTGCCAACCTGGCATTAGGAGTTACCATAAATTTACTGCAAGAACACTGCTGTTTGTAATTAGCTCTTCATTACACAATCAGGCTGATTTAGAGAAACTCTCATATGATTTGCTCAGCAAATGAAGCAATATAATTACACCTCACTTGAAATCAACAAATTAGACTGCTGTTTGCAATTGGCTGTATTATGTGCTGTTAGCATTCTAGCAATTGCAGGCCTGTTGTGGCCTTCAGCACTTAAATAAAGTAAGGATAATTAAAGTACTGAATATTTTTGAATTTGCAGGATCAGCTACATAACAGTCACAATTCTCTGCAATTAAAAAGGAGCTAAGATTTATGCACCACAAACTCTCCATAAGCTTAAGTTGCAATGTTGATAACACCTAACGATACATATAGAAATCAGCTAAAAATTACAGTGAGGAAATAGTCAAAGGGACCAGTGTTTTCTCTGTCCTGATTTATTTTGCAGTCAGCATTGCAGACTTCAGTCTATTCAGACCAAGAGGAGTAGGGAGCTACTGGCTATGTCTTTGTCTTACACGTCCTTGATACAAGTAAATGTAACAATCTTCACTTTTTACATTTTATAAAACATTTCTGAAATGTTTCTCTTTTCTAGGTACATGGTGTGATGTCAAACTCTTGGATGAGTAAAAGCAACAGAGGACTAATTCAACTATTTGAATGTCAGCGAAGCTTAAATGGAGGTGGTTAACCAACAGGCGTTCTTTCCTTACATGATCACTTGGGACCAGGCTGTAACCAGATACAGGAAAATGCAGTGCTGGGTGTGCATTCAGTCATTTATAATACAAACATTAACATCAAGAAGTAAAAACATACAATAAATATTAGAAAGAGAAGACAGATGAGATTGTACAAAAACACCCCCCCTTGTAGACATTCTGCTTAGCAGGACATTTAGTATAATTATTAGTATTATGCTACTCTAATGGATAAGATAGAAATCCAAATGTCTTAAAGATACTATATTGGCTGACATGGAAGAGGCAAACACCGTAAGAAGTCCAATATTTGCTATTATCAGTCAGCCTGATATATTCACAAGAGGGATGAGGAATTATCAGCTCTTCCACTCTGTTTTGGCAAGACTTTACCAGTTACCCTCCTTTACATAGCAGGGTTACTAAATCCTGTGGGTTTGGGATTCTATCAGCTTGCCAGAATAGATGTCAAGAGGCTAAATACTTAAAGACCATATACATACAGATCCTGCTTGAAAAAAAATCCCAAAACAAATTATAAAGACTGACAGTTGATTTGCTGAGCAGCACTAAACTGTTCATTTTTCATTAAGAAAAGACTATGGTAAGTCACCTATCAGTATAACTGGAATGCCAGTTCTCTCAGTGTTTGGCAATCTAGCATCCAACAAAGCAATCCTTTGTTATTCCGGGGGTTTTGGTTTTTCTGTCTTGCTTGGTTGGTGGTTTTGGTTTTTTTGTGGGCCTTTTTTTTTGGCAGACAGTAAATATGGACTGACATTTCAGGTTTGATCAGGGAAAAACAGTACTGTGCTACAAATTAAACGATGACCAGGACTGTATCAATGACCAAGATACGCTAATGGACAGTAGAAAGATTTGTAGGTAGGAAACATTACAAAATCAGTAATGACTTCATTGCCAATGCAATTGATTCAAAGTCCAGGTCAGGACAATTTCAAAGACTTTTTTTTGATATCATGAATAGGTGCTATATGTCAGTAGACAGTGAGGAAAACTACATGAAGAGAAACAAGTTTTTACTTGATCCTGAGCAATACTCAAGATATGGTTTGAATAATTTAATGTAACTTCCACACAGATTTTTTTAAATTCCCTATATTCCACATTTTTGTAGAAGATTGAAGTAAGATAGTCAAAAAAGAATTACATCAAAATAAGAAAGTTCAGTAGGAGAATGTTAAAAAGAGCATCTGCAAGGGTAAAAGGCACCCCTGAAGCACTGAGGGATTTTTGGTTTTTGTAGTATTTGTTCTGTTTGAAACCAACTACACTTTAGTCTCAGAGCAATAAATGTACAACAAAATTAAAAAAGAGAGTGAGAGGAAGAAGTCTGCCTGGACAAAGTGCAGGGCATTAAAACCTTTTTAAAATAATGTTATACTCCAAGTCAAATCTGAACGATTGAAACAACCTCATGGCTAGAAAATGGAGTATTCTACCTCATGAAGGCAGGACAAAAAAAAAGAAAAAAAAAAAAAATGTTGAGCAACAGCTTGCAAAGATATACACGCCTAATAACAAATTCTTTTCCAGAGAGTGGAGCTTGCCAAAAAGTAAGACTACTGTATATAAGCAGTCAGATAGGACAGTGTCAGAATGTGGTGATCTTCATGTTACAACTTCTACTTATCGCAGCTATGTTGGAAGATCTATCTCAAAATTAGTCATTAGTAGAAGCAGCTGTAAAACAAGTTTACAATACGCTCAGTATCAGAATGTCAGAAGCAGAGGCTATTCCACTTGGAGATTAAGGGAACCCTAGCATGAAATGGCTGAACTGCAACTACATCACAGAACTACCACTTTGCATTTTGACACTATAGAAATGGTACGTGACAAATAAAGCCTCAGTATTTAAGAAGAGTGTGTTTGCAGGGTCCAGGAAACTACAGCTCCTAAAGCCTGACAACAGCATCATGAAAACTGATGAACTGCAAAAAACTACAGAATTTATGCCCATATGGATAATATACCAACCTACAGAATCTACATGTTGTTTTTACCAAACATAGAAAGCAACTAAAATGCTAGGGAGGGAAACATTCCTTTCATGAAAGGATTAATGCCTAACCACAAGATTAATGGCAGGCAAATTGCTAGTTTTCACATCAGAGGGAAGCCAACACTGGAATTCCAAAAAGATCTACTTAAGGACTTTTCAACTTATTCATATACGATGCAGAAAAGATTTAATAGCAAAATGACAATTTTTTTCTGACAAAAAGGCTAGTAAAAAAGACTCTAAATTCTTCCTTTAATAACTGGATGGCAGATGAATTTCAATGTAGATAAGCAAAATAGCTCACATGGGAAAGAAAATGTTTACTTCAAATATGTGATGGACTGAACTGACAACTACTACTATGCAGAAAAAAATATTGATAGTAGATACAAATAGACACCTCAGTGGAAGTGACAGCTCAATGTTCACTAGTAATCAAAATAAGAAACAGACTGCAAAGAAAATATAAAACCTCTTTATGCCACTCAAATCCTCTGTGTGCTCGGATCTTTAGTATTACCTACAGTGCGCTCTCTGCCATTACCAAAGATACAGGACAGGTAGAAACAGAGAAAGAAAGAGCAAAAGTGATGGTAGAAAACGGTGGAAAACATTCAGCTGTGATAAGGCAATCCAACCAGATCCAGTAGATCTTAAATTTGCATATTTAAGATTTACAAGGGATATAAAAAATTGCAAGGGGGGGGACAGAGGAGTTTATTTTGCTTTCAGCTATAATTCAAAGCATGCAGATTAGCAGAGATGATAGTCAAGTGAGATAATAGCCTTGTTTAATATCTACATACACATACGTAAACAGTTACTGAAACAAAATCACTATGAAGACAAGTAATTACTATTTTCACAACCAAAAATACTTTTAAAAACAATAAAAAGCATTTGTGGGGATGCAATCTGAACACATCTATTGAAAGAGAGCAGTTTGTTGCCCACGGATTTGGTTTATTCCTCAATAAAAATGAGGGCAAGTAGAAACACAAATGTTGCAAAAGTGGACCTGGGGAAGGGAAAAGGATAGAGAAAAATGGTGCAGAGCTCAGAGCTATATAAAAACCCCTAAAATAATGTGTGTATATAGTGTATATCATGAAAATGCCATCTTTGCAAGGATAGGTGTAGAAGTAATAGAAAAACACACACACAATCTTAAAATAAATTCTGCTTTTACTTTTTACTGGTTTTTTATCAAATAACAGGGATACTAAGTTATAATTCAATTTCATAGCAGCTTTGGTTTTTTATACCCTGTAGTTCTGTTTTGAAGAAAGCTACCTGCTTTTTTCCAAAGGTTTTAATTTTGTTTTTCAAACATACAGAAGCTTCTCTGAGCTCTTTTGCAAAAGGTCACAAATTTCCTAGTATTTTTCTGTTCCTTACCTCTCACAATTTCGTGTCAGAAAAAGTAATTCTCTCCTAGTTTCTTATCACAAAGAAAGTAATTCATGTTAACCGTTTTGGCTGTCATCTTCACAGTGCAAACAAAACCACTAACTAGGGAGGGAGGCAGCAGGATGCTTTAATATACACTACTGGTTTCACCTCCAAAGTTTAAGCTTCTCATGTTTCATATCTAGAAAATCTTTGGTTGCCTAGGTTATGAAAATTAATTGTAGAATATGACAAGACAAAATGAGCAACATTCACTGATCTAAGGAGTCCAGGAATTAAAGTCTGTGCATAGCTAAATGGGGAATTAATTGAGATCAAATGAAGTTTCTAAACCATGATCCAGCTCTAATAAAAGTGCTCTAAGAAATACCGAGACTGATGCTATACACATTGACATTCATGCTCTAGAAGGAAACTTAAAGAATAGTTATGAGCGTGGGGTTAACGGTGCATATTAGCAGGAAACGGGAACAGTTAACTACTTTAAATGATCACTCACTCCTTGGAATGCCATAGTTTTCAGAATATATAGCATTAGCAAATTTTGCAAGCTATTTCCATGGAAAACTATGTGCATTTCCAAGAAGGTACCACCTGTCACACAAAATGAGAAAGGAATTAAACAGTTCATGAACAGAAAAGCGGAACTGTCTCGCAAAATGGCAAGCATCATTCAGACTATGGCATTCTTTAGTATTAAAGCCATCGCTAGTAGTTACCTGTAAAAGACACAATTAATATTAATTGTTTGTGAGGCAATTCATTTCTTTATCTTTTGATGTGCTTTGTAGCAATTCCCACATGCACCAGTTGAGATCAGGACCATGCTAGACATACAGAGAGGCCCCCCCCAACTGTTCTTGTTTCAGAGCCTACATCCGACTGCAGGATTATACAACAGGATGAAATAACTGAAGAAACTCAGCCCTGAAGGGTCATTGGCTTTTATTTCTTTTCTTATTTTACCTGACTGTTGCAGTACTTGCATCTGTGCACTTGCAAGACATTTGTGTGCATCTAAAAACTTTTTGGAGAAGTATTAAAAACGTAGTCTCAAGAATAGTTTAAAAGTGCATTTCTAAAAAAAACGAAGTTTCCCTCGTGTCATAATTTCTGCCATTACTGAAAGAAATTTGCTGCTGTTGTTTATGAGCAGTTAGCAACTACCTAGAACATAAAATGTCGCAAAAATACAAAGAGAATACAGATGCTGTGCTGTAAGTTTCAGTAGATAATTTCTTAAGCAACATTAAAAGCCAAATTTGAGTTAATGTCTAGAATAATGGTCTCTTCTGAGAGATAAGAGCATCTGGCCTTGGCTAAGTCAGAAGGCAGCCAAGACAACTGTGCCCATATACATACTGAATTCAGACTCCTAAGATTATCTACTTCAATTTCTCCTATATTCCCTGCTTCGCTGTCACAACATCTATGCAAACACATACAAGTTGAAGACTGTCTCTTAAACTGTATCATTATTGCAAGTGTTAAGTAACAGATAGGAGCTGAGAGGAAAAAACCCTATATTTTATTCAAAAGTCTACTTTCTTCTCCTATGTAACTTGACAAAGTCAGAAACCCCTAGCATTTCACTTTCACATGCAACTTCATAACATTATTACAGATTTAAAAGCAAAACAAACCAACAAAATTCAGAGATCCTTGGATAAAAGAACAAAGCTTCAGAAATTGCCTATTTACCTATTTTCACTTTTTCACTTCCTTTCAAGAAAGTTAACAACAAAAGACTCCGGTGTCTGAACAGCTAAAATCAACACTGACCTCAACAAGCAAACACATTGTTCATGATCACCTGTCCAGCAGCATACTCCAGATGTGGGGCCACAATTAATGCAGAAATTGTACTTTATCTGCAGCCTACAAGCCTGGTAGATGGTGGAAGGATAAGAAATGCATGTATAGTTTCTTGTTCAGCGTTTAAAATACCAATACATTACAAATTACAGTATACTTCATACAACTTCATATGCTAAATATAATTAATTATTATGAAAGTATGTGCTTTAAAATTAAGATGTTTTAAGTAACCATAATGATCTGAGAGGAAAGTTAAGCACTGATAGTGTCAAGAATTTGCTATGCCTTTTTGTCCTTTACTTTTTTATTATCTGTTCTTGCCTCAGTCATGACCTACAGTCAGCTTAAATCCCACCTGACAACCCCGCAGAAAGGCTATAAAAGCAGCGATTAGGAACACTGAAAACACCCAAATAATTTATTGTCACCCTGGGAGCAATTTGTGCCTGCTACTAAAAAAGTGCTAGAGTCCATCACATCACAAGACAGTCCCAGACCAAGCTGTCTCTCAACATCAAGAAAGCAAATTGAGGGAGTGCCAGCAAGGAGGGCAGAAGCGAGCAGAACCTGTGGCAAAGCCCTTGCTGAGGCATTAGCAAAGAGGACAGCACTGGAGTAATTGATTCCCTTCTTCCCATCACAGAGAACTCCTTCCTGCCCACCTCCACCATCCCCATTTTACATTCTTCCTGCAATGCACAGCTTTTCAGAGAAAACCCAAGCAGAGATAAATAGATTTCCTTAATGAGTGAGGAAAAGTTAAGACAGTGATAACTGGGTTTACAGATCAAGTGCACCAAGTGAGAGTCCCCTCATTTACTTACTCTAACATAATTTATGCTATGCTGCTATATTAGTGCATTCACAAATATCCTGAAGTGTCACCCATTGTAACGTTTACTTTATGGAAAAATTTAACTGACAATTGAATAATTTATTCTATTAACACCAATTTCAGTTCTCAGCTACAGTTCTATGACCAAAGTGATCTCACCATTTTAACCCTTCAGTCATAATCTACTATTTTAATGATTTATCAAATTCTTTTCAAACGTGACTTTTATGCTGAGGCTAGACATAATCTGAAATTACAAAACATTAATATAATGCCAATAAAGTCAGCTAAATTATGGAAACAACTTGATCTACATAGCTGCTGACCTTCCACTTCAATGTAAGTTCAACAAGCTTGACATGATTCACCTCAGTGTTTATCCTGCATTAAACAGTTAAGGAACCCCCTTTAGAAGATCGCTTCACTTCAGTTTTATTAGTATAAAAGCATTTATACTGTTAACTTTTTTTCCAATACATGATACTTACATAAGTTGCTGTAACAGCAGTATAGCCACACTCAAGGTATTGTAAACTGCAGGGAAAATGTCAGCTCTAGAAGTCTCATTCTACTAAATGCAGCCTTAAGAAAAATGTATGCCCTGCCGTAGTTCCTGTAGTGACCTACCTGAGGCGCACCCCCCCCCCC
>Ga0065711_1010885_pt1 | contig 11216 bp, 5 predicted proteins | sample Hoacrofraction12_FD_59098 | JGI IMG/M metagenome (GOLD analysis project Ga0065711, IMG submission 59098) | Hoatzin crop microbial communities from Cojedes, Venezuela - Epithelial fraction 12 v2 (version 2) | ecosystem: Host-associated > Birds > Digestive system > Esophagus > Crop | place... | reverse complement strand
CTTCTTCCCTCTGAGGGTGACGGAGCCCTGGCCCAGGCTGCCCAGGGAGGTTGTGGAGTCTCCTTCTCTGGAGATATTCCAGCCCCACCTGGACGCGGTGCTGTGCAGCCTGCTCTGGGTGACCCTGCTTGGGCAGAGGGTTGGACTGGGTGACCCACAGAGGTCCCTTCCAACCCTGACCATTCTGTGATTCTGAGTCCGTTGGACCAGATGGGATGCACTTGAAGGTGCAAAAGGGTCTGGCTAATCTGGCTGTTAAGCCTCTCTCTGTCATTTTTGAAACCACGTGGTGCTGGGGAGACATTCCTGGCTGGAAAAAGACAAAACTCACCAGTCTTCGGTGATGATCAAGGGCAAGAAGATCTGGGGAGGTCCAGCTCTTGCCTGTTTAGCCTCAGTCCCTGGGAAGGCTGTGGAGAAAATCCTTCTGGGTGCTCTTCAAAGCATCAGAAGGACAGGAATGGGCTTGGGAAGAGGTGGTTTCTGAACAACCTGACTGCTCTTTGTGATGAGCTGACTGCCTCTGTGGACAGAGGAACAGCAGCTTGTTACTTGACTTGATATACCCTGACTTCAGCAAAGTGTTCTGCACAGTTTGCTGTAGTATCCTTACAGCCAAATTGGTGAGATGAGGACAGAAATATTTATGGACAGTGGATTAGCTGGATTAGATAATCAATCCTTAGTTGATTTGCCAAAGCTTGACCATGTGTTCCTGTGTACCTTTGTGCCTTCATTTATATTGGCAAATACCAGCCGTCGTCAGCCTGCGCGAAGGTGCACATTCTGAGCACGAAGGGGAAGTTTCATTTTTTAAATTGACCAAACATGAACTTTTCTGCTTCTGTCTCGCTGGTCGTTTTGCACTAGAATGTGCATAGAGATTCATATTTCATTCTTGCTTTGTCCAAGTCAACTTGGAGTCTCTAGACCCGACTGGCGTTCCAAGCAATCCCCACTGCCCCACCTTTCGCAGCGGTGCCTGGCAAAAGAATTCCCTGGTGCGAGGCTACCGCCATTTTCTTGACCTATGTTCGTTCAGTCCCCCTCAATATGTCACCCGAGAAGGTCATGGCTTGTATTGTCACAGGACATATTGTATATATTCAAAAGAAGGCTGGGATCACAGAAAAACCACCAGAGATTACAGAGTATTTTATGGCTCCTGAATAAAGATTAAGCGGTGCAGTCAGGGAAGGTTAGTACCTCTGCAGTTATGGGGCTGCAGCAGAATGCAGAACTGCTGTTTTTAAATATTGCTACTGGAATGGAACCAAATCAGATGTTTGACTTTCAGCAAGAAAAAAAATAGCCTAGTTTAAAGTCTTTTCAATATTTAATTTAAGTGTCATTCCCCCCCCCTTTTCTTGTGCTGCTTGCTAGTTTCAGTTCTTACCTTTGTATTTAAAATCTTTTTGTTTGTGTGTTTTATTTTCTTGTTGTTGGTTTTTGATTTTCGGGGACAAATTTTCTTTGTCTTCCATCACTGTGACTTCAGAGTAAGTCAGGGAGACTCATTCTTGATTTATAGTAATGTTTAGCCTAGGGGAGATACCAAATTCAGCCAAGTGCCATTGCATGCTTTCCTCTACTCCAGTTAGCTCTAGCTATGATGTGATCTTCATTCCTCACCTGTGAATGCAGCAGATCTGAGATACAAAGCTGACTTGTGCAGCTACCACATGTCTAGGCTGGAAGCGCATGAGTGGGCTCAGCAACTCTTGGTTTGACAGCAGTTGAGCAAAGCCATCACCATAGAGGTAACCGGCGAGGACATGACCCTGTGGATAGCGTGGATGGAGATGCTGTTACATCAATCTGCATGTAGTTTATCTTCTGTAACATGTAAGTTAACTTTGATCTCAGGATGTTTGTAAAATTCTTTTCACTTGCATGCTGTCTTAACATGCCAGTACTTCTTTATTCTTCACTGCTCTAGAGTGTTGCGACCAATTCAGATGTTGTGTTTTCATCTTCCCACTCTACAAGAGACATTCTCAGTCTTCACTTTTTTCTGTGATTTTTAGTCTGCAAGTTACTGTGCAAATTCTCAAATCCCTTTCTCCAGTGTATAGTGCATAAACAATATCATAAAAACTAATAAACATACTCAGAGTTATTTAAGGCTTTCTCAGGTAAGCCATGACAGTTAGTTTAGCTACATTTAGAAGGAAAAGGAAAATGTAAGATATATTGTGAAGACACAGCACAATTTTGTTGTTGTTCTTCTTCTTCCAGTTCCACCCACCACCACCACCAGAGCTCTGGCACATTTGTCTGGCAGTTATATTACACCAGATAACTCCAGTCCGTAGAGACAAGAGGGTGGAGGCCTCTGGACATCCTGTGGTCCAGCTGCCACTAGCAGAGGGGTACTAGGAGGGCTCAGTAGATGAGGCTGTCCCTGGCTACGGCTGTCAGGCTCCTCCTTGGCTTCTTGCTACGTACTCTCCATGTTCATACAACCCTGAGCCCAAATTCCCTTTGTGACCCTATCTTAGAGCTCCTAAATGCTCTGGCTTCCATCAGGATAATACAATGCTGTAATCAAACTAATGTAAGCCAGACCAACTCATCAAAAATTCCTACAGATTAAAAAATGTGATTAATCAGCTACATTAAAATAAGTTGTGGATGCATTGATTCACTTCACTGCAGTGGGTGCTTGGGCATCCACTTGCAGGAATTCTGCGGAATCCTGCCGAGGAACTAATCCACCTTTCAGCTCAACATCTGTTTTTAGTGGAGGGCAATAAGTAATACATGAGATACCTCTGCAGATAAACTAACAAATCAGTATAGACAGCAAAATGGTCTCTGAGATGCAGATAATATTCAGTAGCCTCAAGGCAAGGAATGTATTTTTCTTGCTGAGAGAAATAAAGACTACTTACAGAAAGCAATTCATGCAACTGCACAGGCCATAAAGAAAATTGCGGTAGCAAGGAAGGATGTGTACTGCAAAGGGGAGCAACAAAACGTACAAAGTAAGTTCAGGGACATAATTAGATGAAAGACAAGAGCTGGCAATGTGATAAGTGTCTTTAAATATTGCGAGCAATGAACCATTATGCTGGAAAAATAAGAAAATGCCATCTGAAACAAGTAGATGAAGACGTCAGAGTGTTGCCTTGAACGAGGTGAATAGAGTGAAATATCTGAGCCAACAGAAACATAGGGCAAACTTACTAACACCTTCCGCCATTGACAAATTTACTCTCAACTTTCCTCAGCAATAATTATCCAGTTCTTGGATAATTGCAGTGTTCATATCAGGCTGGTTTGACACAACATGGATGGAGCAACACTCTTCGGTGGTGGCGGTGCAATCTACCACCAAAGGACCTATCCATGTCACTGCAGTGTTTGCAGTATGAACAGTGCCAGTGGCCACTGGGGATTTTACTCAAGGAGAAGACCGTGATGTCTAGAAATCAAGCGGCATATGTCGAGAACACACTGATAAAATGTAACATTTTCAATCCCTAGAATTAGTCACTTATTTTTATATAACCACTGCCTGTGTGGTGATCAGATTCACTCAGCTTCTCCGCAATCAAAAACCGGTCTCACTCTTTCTGCCCCTGCAGAGCTTTCGGAAGGCGTGGTGAGTGCAGGGGTATCCTGCCCCAGGGTCAGGTGCTGACCACGGTCTCAGCGGAGTTTACTGTGGATTTACCACGGGAACGGTCTCGCCGTGACACCGAAATGGAATAGGCGCCTGGTGACTGGGGAATGACAAAAAAACAGTTGAAGTTTCTTCACATGCAAACTTCTTTGATTTACTCCAAATCGAATTTGGTACACATCCAAATTGAAAAGTTTATCCAGTCTATCCTTGAATTTCATACGAATAATGTCATCTGAAACTCTTGGGTCATTACGGATTTTGGAAAAGTTTAGAAATTCTTATTATATTATCCTAACAGACCCTGCATCCTGAAGTATTAATCTCAAATGTACTTTTATGGTTTTTAAGAAAGAGTATTTCATTTGAAACTCTCTTTAGCGATAGAGAGAGGGATTCATTGCTGTGCTCTATCTTTGTGCCTAATCAACTCCTTGCAACACAGAATCTTATTAGCAAATCCCTTGAGGAGCAATTCTTGTTTGTGTCGAAAAGCGAAATAAAGTTCTCGTGCATTCAGTGATAATGGGTTCGTTACGTGCCACATTTTATGAAGGGCATTGTCTCTAGCGTGTCATTTCAAAAAGACCGGAATAGTCATTTATTTTGATAGTGAAAAATGAGTTCTATAAAGTGACAAAGATTTGTGATTACTCTGTTGATTGGACCCTATTCCAAATTTTCTGAACTAAGAAGAAAAAATTCTGTCTAGTTTACTGAGGAAATAAAAAAGATCATAACCTGAAGAATACCTAAATAAATTAAAATGAACCTAACTCAACAAAACCAGCTCAAAATTCAGGTAGTTTAGACCAGAGGTCACACAGAAAGGGCAATGTTTTGGTTTTGCTCTTTCCTAAAATATGAGATTCAGAGATTAAATGGGACAAAGTGGCTTTTTGTTACACCTGTATCATTCCTGACTAACATTTGATCTGTTCTTAAAGCTTCTTCTATGCTGGATAATCTCCCATTTCCCTAGAAAATCTTTTAGAGTGCTTAACAGGTAGGTACACATCATCTCCTGCTCTATCCATTTTGCAGCCCTCTGAAAATTTGGAGGAAAGTGAATTCTCTCACTTTCAGCCAAAAAGCAACTATAGCATCTTCTCAGCCCCCCAGCGTCCACCCAGGACTGGTGGGGCCACAATCTACTAACCGTGAGTGGAGGGGAAATCCATGGAATTTGAATTTCACCTCTTAGAACAAAGGGGAAAACGGCACACAAACTACTCTGCCACCCCACCCTGCCCCACATTTACCAGAGCTCTGCGGAGTACCTGTTCTGCTTTGGACTTTTTATTATAGTAATGCACTTACTTTTGTCAAGAAATATACCACTTAACCTGATTCTAAGAAAAAATGGACAAGGATTCTTAATAATTGATAAAATGACATTCCTTTAAAAATTGTCACCAACTTTATTGCACTGAAGTTGGCATTCACGGTCACTTAACTACCTACAGAATGAGAACTTCTTTAGCTGTTACTGGAATCTGTGGAGAGGCAGGACTTGAGGTTGCTGGATGACAAACGCTAAAATTTTGGTGAAAAACTAAACAGGGTCTTTGCAAAAGCAGAGGTTTTATCCATCCAGTTAGAGTGAGATAGCAGGAGCTCAGTCCACCTAATGAAATCCATAGCTTCAAATTCTTGGGTATTTAGGAACTCAGCTGCCAATGATTTATGGTAAATTCAGGAACCTAAGCCCCCTTACGTTCCTCACTACAGCGTGTGAGTAGACCAAGGTCTGTATTCCTCGCACACGCACAGGTAAAATTCTTGTTGTTATTGACTGAAATTTTATAGATGAATATAATATTTGATGGACATATAGCAGATAAACATTATCTACAGGGGCTGCCCTGGCACAGTGTGCATTGATTTTTTTCCATCTGATCTCTTCAGGCAATCCATCCATGAGCTAAGATTTGAGAGCTGAAAAACATGTTCAGCTGTCAGCTTTTAGCCCGGCGCAGTGTAGACGTTGTTCCAACTCTCAATTATTCCCTAATCTAGAAGACCTATGAAGCAGGTGGATGTGACCTTTGAAAATAATCCTTTTACAGAGGCTTGTGAAGATGGAATATGGACTCGAGTTGCTTGACCTGATTTCTTCAGCAAATGCTGATTCATTGTAACGAAAGCACTTTGCAAAAATGCAGGAGTTTTGATGGAACTTTCTTTAATTCACAGGCAGGAGCCGGTGGGAACTGGCTGCTTTTAGAGCAGCTCACCTGCCTGCTTGGAGGTAATCCACTCTCTGTTACTCCAAGACATCCAGACCCACAGCCTGCAGGCAAATTCTTCCTCCCACTTGCAATGGCAGTAGGTACACCAGAGCTCCTAGATCGCTCCCTGGGTCTTTGCTATGGAGGTAAGATCTCTGGTTCCAGCCAGAAAACCCCTCCACCTTTGCAAGCTTTCTGCAGTGTTGAGGTCTAGCTCCACCTCATCTAGCTTTCAGCACATTGGTGAGGGTCAGATTTAGGACTACAGCTGTCTTCACCCATACACCGCTAAGGAACAATCCAGGCCACCTGAAGTCTGAATCTGTCTGTGGAAGCATCAGTTCTCTCCACTTCTTGTGCAACACGACTGCACTCAGAAGCAAGGCACTGCTTTAGGTTCCTGAACTTAGGTGTTGTGAACTGAGACCAAAGGAACTTCAGTAAGAACTGCCCCTTGGGAGGTATCTTTAATGACAGTTTTGCTGACAGCTTTCTTGATATGTCAACCACCTGATTCTTTTAACACTTTCCACATAGAGTCTCATCCTAAATTCTTATAATAAATGACTTGTAACTTGTGTGACCTTTCATACCAATATATTACCAGTGACTATATTAATGATACTTTATAGGCAAGGAGAGATTTACCGTATCAGCCTGTCTGTAGAATTAAATGCAATGTGCTTCAGTCCAAGTAAATGGCAAGACTGGACCTGGATGACACCCACGTATATATATAATACATGAGAAATCCTAAATTCATTTGGATACCTTCAAGGAAGCTGGATGCTACAATGATTAAACTGCAATAAACCAGCAATTACTGTGCATGCCACTCCTTGGAGAGGGGAAAAAGCCTTGGCTGTAAGAGACATTTAAAAGCGAAATAGATCAGTCGCTAAGTAGTTGCCAAGATCTGAGCCTGAAATCAAACTCCTTTAAATGCGAAGTACGAGAAATAATGCAATTATTTACATGATACTTCTTGTGTTGGGCTTGCCCTTGCCACTTTGTTACTGAAAAAGAGGATGAAATGAAAGATCTGTGTCCTGACTGGGACGCTTGGGAGCAGCATGGAGTCCTTGAGCACTGGGCTGTCCCTGCGTACCCCACAGCCGAATGGCTGGCTGGAGGGCTCCGAGGGATGCACGGAGCCACCGAGTGCGTGACGCATGTGTCTCCTAGGCGGACATCCCAAATTCGGCTCTGTGACCCTCCCTGACTTTTCCACGTGTGTTTAACGAGCTGCCAAGATGCGCTTTCCTCCCTCTCCCCTGCTTCTCTTGAATATCTTCCAGGGTCCAGTCTTGAATATCTCCAGAGGAGGTGGTGGAGTCTACTTCTCTGGAGATATTCAAGATCCGCCTGGACAAGGTCCTCTGCAGCCTTCTGTAGTTGACCCCGTTTTTGGCAGGGGGTTGGACTGGGTGACCCACAGAGGTCCCTTCCAACCCCTAACACTCTGTGATTCTGTGATTCTCTCCGAGAGGATATCAAGGTTGTAAAAGAGCAGAACATGAATAGTCAGCTCATCAAATCAGCGGACGCTGAAAAGGTCAGAGGCGTTGCGGGAGAGAGTTGACTTTCACAAGCTGTCACGAAAGGGAACTGCGGCATTTGAACACTGTGCAGAGAATTCAACCCAAATTTGAAAGGGAAATACGAATTGCCTGTACTCTGGGTGCTGAACTAGCAGGAGCAGCAAGGCAGAGCCTCACTGATCGAACCTTCACCGCTCTTTATCCCTTCTTTTAAAAGCCCAAGGCCTCAATCCCCTGTTGCTGACATATTGCTGCACACCAGCAGCCTTCCAGTAACTTACTGGGGAGATCCTTGCTGGCACCAGCTGAGGCACAGCCTGCTGTTCTGCCTCCAGACCCCAGTCCTGTTACCCAGCTCCTCACTGAAACAATTCAGGGAATGCCATATGGAATTTACTTATTGATGCCATTTAGTTTCCCCAGCACAGACATAACTCTCAGGAACGACTTCGTGTGGAGCTGGGGAATGAGTATTCGCCACAACAGACAGAAGAGGAGAGAGAGGGCTGGTGTATTTTTAGCTGACACATTATTTCTGGCGTTCCTTTGGAGCAGACCCAGTTGTTAACGCCTCTGTTCATCCGTCCAGCCTCCTTGTTTAAACACAGCCTGCCACCTCTCATCTGCTCCTCTCTTGGCTGGCGGTTAGTCACTTCATCACTTGATTACCGAGGAATAATTGGGATAAAGAAACAGACTGGCAAAAATCTGAACTTCTCCAGGAGCTGGAGATCAAAGGGTGGGAAAGTTGACGTATCTTGAAATCCCCTGGCAATAGCGTTAAAGGAAAGCCACCAGGAAGCCATCACTGGTTTTGTTGTTGTTGTGTTGATAAAGGACTAGATGATTGACTTCTCTGTCCAAACGAAGCAATAACTTACACTGGGAGGCTCTACCACCATGAAGCTAGTTGCACCTAATGCAGCTTAGCTGAATAGTTTCGCCTAAACTAAGCTGGAGTGAAAGAGTTTAGTCTGAGCAGATTTGGAATTAGGCTGCTCATCACGTTGAGTGTCTTCTTTCAAAGCAAGGGGAAGCTTTATTTCTGCCGGGCAAAATGAGTGGGCCCCTCTTTGTCTAAGCATTTACCAGATAGTGACTAATAGATGCGTGCTTCTCTTAATAGATTTATCTTAATAACCAGTCTAATGCAGTATCCATAACTGATATTCAGAAACATTTAAGCACTGGAAAAGAAAAATGATTCAAAAATATATATTTAAAAAACCCCACCACTTTGTTGACAAGTACATCTCCAGACTGAAAAATACAGGCCACTTCTATTTAATGCTTTCCTTTGAGAACAGAGGAGCTCCTGAATTTCATTGAAATCAGGGCTGTGTTTCTGGGTAAATTCTGATTTCTCCTCATTCTTTTAATTCTAGCTTAGACCACTGAAGACGGCTTGGTCCAGGGTCACAGTCAGACAGAAGATGTGCAGAAACAACAGCCACCCCCCGCATTTTGAGTAGCTTGGTCTTCTCGATGCATCCCATTCCAACTGTTTTGTGCGCTCCCTGTTCTTGCCGCCGTCTCTTTTGGACCAGAAGGGCCCCAGAGCCGATGCCGGCATCCCTCTGCGGATGCTGCCGGGCGGTACTCGGGTACCACACGGCTGCATCTCACCGCTTCATGAGCTGGGGGCATCGCTACCCTGACAGAATCACAGAATCACACAGAATCACAGAATCACAGAATGGTAGGGGTTGGAGGGGACCTCTGTGGGTCTTCTAGTCCAACCCCCTGCCGAAGCAGGGTCACCTACTGTAGGTTGTAGAGGACCTTGTCCAGAAGGGTCTTGAATATCTCCAGAGAAGGAGACTCCACCACCTCCCTGGGCAGCCTGTTCCAGTGCTCCCTCACCCTCAGAGTGAAGAAAGACATGGTAACTCATCCCAGAAGGAGATGTTTCCTTGTTTTGCACTTCTTGGCCTAATCTTTTTAACAAAGCTTAAGGTTTATCCAGCTCCGATGTTTTGTAACGCTGCGGAGATGCACCGGTTGGAGTCATGGCAGCCTCCTCACAGCCAGCCCGGCCGCACGGTACCTCCAGCTTGGCTCAGCAGTGTTCCTTCTCCAGCCCAGCTGCGTGCTGCAGGGCAAAAGGAGAGAAGCACTGTCCGTGTTGCAGAACAGATAAATTCTGCAACATTAAAACTTGTTCCCCTGTAGTTGTGAGTCAGAAAATTTTCAACATTTTAACATGTACCGTGCTCAATTATTAAAAACATCTTTCTGAGCTGGTACTAGAGATCTTTCTCTCTGCAAAAATAACCATATTAAAACACTTTTCATACTGCGAGATACTCTGGTCCTCAGGCTAGTTTCGTTTGCATGCTGTAAAGCAGTAGTGATGTTATTGAAATCAGTGTATCAGCTCCAGGCCGAAGTAGTGAGGCAGAGGAAAGGTAATGCATTATTCTAAGATAAATGGCAAATTAGAAATAAGCAATATTCCCTGTCAATTCTAAGTCCTGGTTTAGATTCATCACACTTCTGGCAGGATCCTTCCCTATATCATCCAAGATCATTATTGTCTCTGTCCAGACAATAAAATCCTGTAAATTTGAGTGTAAAATGCTTTGGTTTCCCATTTATTGTTTTTTTCCTGAATATTCTTTCATGCACCAAGGGAGAAAACAGCTGCTTTTCCTTTGCTTTCTGTTCTTGGAGGTATGCAGCTAAACAGAGAACAGGATAAATATGTCCAAATGTTTGCTGAATTCTATCAGATAACCAATTCCCTTCAAGGGTATAAAATATATCCCCCCTATACATGGCATTTCCTCCTTCGTGCCTTCAGCGGGAGATGTGGAAGAAGGGATGACAAACTTGCTAAGCCCTCCTCATCCCCATGAGCTAATGCTTGCAAATGCAGGAGCTGCTTAGGATAAATGGCAACATGTGCTGCAAGCACCTGAGATAACTTAAATAAACGAGCTGGGGCACAGCTGCTATGGTCTGGCACTCAGGCTATTTATTCCGGTGGAGGCAGCACCCTGGGTAGGTCCTCCTGAGCCTGAAGGGATGTTTTGGGGCTCCTCTATTGCAAGCTATGGCTCTGGTTTGTTGGTAAGATTTTGTACCTCTGTGGCATATCAGGCAGGGACTTTAATAGTCCTTTTGATCTGGTGGTCTGTGAAGCTGGTGGTTGTCTTAGGTTCATCCAGCTTCTACTGTTATCCTTCAGCCGATTGAGGTAAGTGAAGATATTTGTCTGTGCTAAGGAGAAAAAGGGTTCTCTGAAGTCTGTGGAAAGGCTTCCCTCAGCCTGAGGTCTATAAGGTGTGAGTTCTTCTTCTCCAGCACTTGCTGGAGTTGCAGCACTGGTGACATGTGTGGGTGCCAGCCTGGTGCAGAGCAGGGTTGGAGCAGCTTGTTGTAGGGTGAGCAGCGCTGCCCTCCCTTCTGAAGGGCCTGGGTAACCTGCAGCCCTGCACCATCCCTGTTCCCTCAGACCCTCGGAGGTGCCAGAGTCTCAGCTTCGCTCTGGGGATCCCAAATCCCTGTGGCTTCCAGCTGGGTCCCCCCAGGCTCTGGCTGCGCTGCTCCAGTCTCTGCTGCAGACCAGGAGCGTGCTCCTGAGGGGGGCTGGCAGCAGGCAGGAGGCTCCGTGGTTGTTTTCCAACAAAAGAGGTGTGTGCCTTCTGTGAGAAGACATGGATTTTGTTAAACTGGCACCTCTTAAGAGGGGAAAAAGTGCTGCTGAAAGGCTGTGGGCTTCTGGAGAAGGCTGTTGCTCTTTTTGATCACTCTCACAGCCACCTTGTGCTGCTGTAACACGTGCCTTGCTGCAGGTGATAAAGCTCTCCAGTT
>Ga0065711_1049610_pt1 | contig 11217 bp, 5 predicted proteins | sample Hoacrofraction12_FD_59098 | JGI IMG/M metagenome (GOLD analysis project Ga0065711, IMG submission 59098) | Hoatzin crop microbial communities from Cojedes, Venezuela - Epithelial fraction 12 v2 (version 2) | ecosystem: Host-associated > Birds > Digestive system > Esophagus > Crop | place... | reverse complement strand
GGGGGTTGGACTAGATGACCCACAGAGGTCCCTTCCAACCCCTACTATTCTGTGATTCTGTGATTCTGTGATTCTGTGAGAAAAGGATGGAGATAGTCACTGTTATCTGAGTGTCTGTTCCTTTGTAAATAAAGCCAGAACAGAGAGCAGGAATGAGCTTGGATGCAGCAAAGCACGAGGGCTGTATTTACAGGGCAGATGGTGAAAGGCACTTGTTCAAACACAGTCCGTGTCATCACACAAGGTCTTCTGAGTTCCTGGAACAGTTTTCTAGCTATATAACACAGTGGATTTCCTCTACCGCTCTCCCAGTGATTAAAGAAAATGTATTTTGTATTGTGACTGGTTATTCTGATGCTACAATTAGGAAGAGGGGAGAGCTTAGCATGTTTGGAGATTGGTTACAGTGGCAAGATTAGAGGAATAGCAGAAAATGAAGTATGCCATTTATGTGGGATTCACCTCACTCAGTGTTTGCTGTGTGCATTGTAAATGTCTCTGTCTGACCTGGGTGCCTATATTCCTTTATATTCAGTAAATAGACATAGGCATATCCAAGGTATGATTTATTTCATCCTGGGTAGACATCTAAAACAGAAAGCAGGCAAATCCCACCCTGCCAAAGGTCTCTTCTTCAGCAGAGCCTGGATTTCTATCTTAGACTTAAACTCTGGTATTGCAGACAGACTTTGGTGAGAGGACAAAACCCTTGCTTTACATACCTCCTATGCTGGTCCTGTTCCCCACAAGCTGCAAGATTTACAGACTTGCTGGATCTGAATTTAAGCCTCCCAGGGTCCCCAATTTGGCTTTTCTGAGTCAAATGTAAAGCAGGGTCCTGCCAGTGGAGGCAAGGAGAAGAGAATTGCACTGCAAGGCATGCGAAGAATATTGTGTTGTTGTGGGAGCACCAATAGAAATCTCATTGTAAGAGCATCTGATGGGAACTGACTTCTCTCAGCCCTGCCCTAAAGGATGCTGGGTCTACTGGCACAGAGGCTGTGGGCATTGTATCTTTCTATATCTCTCCTTGCTTTACCTCTGTTTGTGTGTGGCGTGTGATTGTGGCTGGGGATTGGCTTTGGCAATGCCAGAGTGAAGACGTCTCTCACCAAAGATGTGCAGGACAACTCAGGGCAGTGAAGAGGAGAGGAGGAGAAGCAGCACACACGCAGCTGTAGGTAGGAAGCCCTTTGTGAACAGGTATGTTTGGACAGGTAATTTACCCTGCCACGCAGTGGGACATTGACCCCTAGTTTAATGATTTTGTCCTTTACAGCTATTGCTGCTTCCAATTAACTGCCCTTAATTAAAGCCCCCAGTTTTCCAAGTATGTAAGCATGGATTTACGGGGAAGAGTGCTACAATGAAGAGTGTCTGATGAGAAATGACATTCCCAGTCCCAGTAGGACTGGCAAGTTATTTGCTTACCATGCTGGAGTGGCAGTCTGGAATCAAATCCAGATCCTCATCTCTGTCCCTGCAGGAGCATCTCCTCTCCCACCAGTTTTACAGCATCTACATGTGTGTGAGTCCTGTTTCTTACCAGTATAACTAAGACATGCTTCAGCTCCTTGGGCTTTTATTTTCTGTGTTCCTGCTTTTTGCTGAGTTTGCAGGTCGGGTAGATGAGGCACATGGGATCAAACAAGGCAAGGGAATTCAAGGTCCCTTTGTCCATAATTGAGGCCAAATTAAAATTGTCATCCTGGGATACCCTGCAGATGACCGAGTATCCTCACTGACTCCTTTAAGGGTGCAGAATCTGGTTACACCAGTGGCCTCGTAGGTTTTTTTTTGCCTTGCTCTCTTTAATAAACCGTATTATCATGAACACTCTATTCAAGGCTTTGAAATCAAATAAGCTTCTCCCTTGATCTTTCTGCAGTTTGTCAGGGCTGGTTGAGTCTTGAAAGATAGCAGCATTCACAGAACCTACATGGCTTGACAGAGTCACTGTTCAGTGTTTTGGAAATGTATCTTTTGACTGTTGGGAAGGAAATTGGCTACTTAAGATGTCTTTTTGTACATTTAAATTAACTTAGTCCATCAGACTGAATAAATCCCACCGCTGTATTAACATCCAATTATAACAGCAGAGATTGAGCAATGATTCACTTTTTTACCAGAATGTTGGCAGTTTAAGGGGAAAAGAAGTAATGTATACTGAAATAAAAAAGTCAAAAACAGGAGCCAGAAAATTATGACTGAGGACATAGCGGGAGCTTTTGTGAATATGTAATGGCAGAAGCGGGAGCCAAATTTCTAACAGGATTAGCTGTTACTGTCTATCAGATCCAAAAACCTCAATCATTTTGTTTTAAATGACTTTCTGTAACTCATTCATACTAGAAATAGCGAGTGGAAGTGAGGCTGGGAGCTGAAGAAGCTGCAGTTTGGAATTTAGGCTGGATCAGAGGTGAGGACAGCCTCAGTGCTGTGTGAAAAGCCCTGAAGTCGTATGTAGCAGGTGAGCTCTGAACTGTACAGCAGTTTGCAGATTTTGCCAGATTTTTCAAGACATCCTTGTGACCCAGAAGCTCATGAATGATTTCTGTGGAGACCTGTGAATGAATGTGTTGATGAAGTGAAATATCTTCTCAAATCCTGCTGCAGCTACGGCAGCTGGACCTGCTCATCATTTTCTTGCTGCCCTTGAGAAGGACATCAGATTCACTTACCACTTGTCCAACCCTGGCTCTGGCATTACATCCTACTCTGGATAGCTGTGAGTAGGGGACAAACTAGATGGCGAAGCTTCTTGAGGATAGAGATCCTGACCTATTGGTCACCCATGTTGAAGCAAGGTGCTGGTGTTGAGGCTTCGGGGTCTTTCAAATTCCCCACTGCTCAGTAGTCATCTTGGAACTCCTGTGGTGCACTGCCTGCTCTGGAAGTGCTGCCTACCTCAGAGATGATCTGAGATCACCTGTCTCTCTGGTCTGCTATGGACAGAGCCTTGGAAGCAGAGCAGCTCCTAGATGTCCATCAGGTGTGTGGACAGGGATCCACCAGAACCTTACCTGAATTTTGTCAAAGTTTCAGTGAACTCAATGTCTAAACATGCTGTACATAACAACTTAGTGTTCAATAATTAGGTGTTTGCTGGACTTCTTGCATGAACTTACTCAGATGCCTTGAACTCACATCTTTAAAGACATTTAGATAGCACCAATTTTGGCTGCATGAGACCTCACTTTCAGCCTCAGCTCTCGTTGATAAAATGAAGATATATGCTTCATTACATATGGGATATAAGCTCTTAAAACAACAGCAGTGTCCTCTTACACCCATACATTTCTCTAGCACAGTGAGGCCAAAATATGAGCTAAGCTGTGACCACTGCAGGAATATAAATGACTCTAACCTGGCTTGTAATGCCCCAAAATGAAGGACACCTTGCTTCTGTTAGTCCTCTCTCGGTTGAAATTTGCTGCAAAATGTTGAATCCAAGTTCCACCCTGATGGAAGACCAGCCATAGGGAGCCTCACTGAGGTTGGGAAATGACCTTGAAAAGTTTGTTGAACTTTCCAAGGATCAAGCGTGGAGAAGGGGTGGAAGGAATAATCACAGTTTGGTTTACAATGGAGATTTCAACCTTCAGAGCTGTCTAGTCCCTTCATCGCTGTGAAAAATGGCAAGGCACTGTAATTGGGAGGATGCAGGGACTCCTTTTTTTCAGATATTTAAGGGGGAGCATAAAAAGCTGACTGGTCCCAGGAGGCACAGCCGGTTCTCAAAACTTTCAACTTGCAAAGCTGAGCTGAATTAATTACAGTTTATATTCCAAAGGAAAATAAGACCTCTGATGTGCCTTATTTGCTTGATGTTCTTTTTCTTTTCAGCTGACGACCCCTAGGTGGCTTTCCTTTCAGTCACAGCTCCTTTGTTTTTTGTAGTTTCTTTCTTTGTTAATTAGAAGGTCTGACACTTACAGCCCAAGACGTTTATCAGCATGGTACAATTTTAATTAATCTCGCAATAAAGCTACTTGAGGTGAACTCATAAAAGGTCTCATGCTGCAGGAATAGCACATAGCAATGTGAATGGTGACACAGGACACCTACTACTCTGGTGTGCTTGACAGGCTGTGGGATGTGGCTTGGTGCAAGCTCATACTGCATAGCTGTGCTCTCAGGGACAGCGACACGAGCAAGGTGTGCTCCTACACAACATACAAACTATACCCTATAGAGACCGAGTACCCTAAATACACTCAAAAGGAAACATTTCTGCAAAGATGACAGTCTGGATTCCCAGTAGGTTCCTCCCGCCTCTGAAAGGAGCTTGAATATCCTTTGACAGCTAATTAAATAATAATAATAATAAAACCTACAGAGACCGCTTTTTATCTACTCTTTTTGTACCAATTTGCGAAGAAATAGCAAATTTCAGTCCTCCAGGACTTCTTTCTTGTACATATAGTCACAAGTGTATTTTGACTCAGAACATTGAAACTCAACATCACTAAATGTTGAAAACGTGCATGTTCTGATCTAAACTTCTTAACTAAGGCTCACTGCTATAGAACAGATGTAAATAAGCTCAGAAACTGAGGTTCAGGAAAGCTATCTTCAGCTAATGAGGATAAATTGAACAGCACCGTATGTTAAGCTGAGGGTAGTTTGGATGGGAACTGCATCACTAATCCCTACTGTGTTCACGAATTTCTAATTACAAGGTGGAGATTACACAATCGATTGCATCTGGATTGAGGAATGGTGGATTTACAATCTGTCAAAACTGAATGATCTGCCTCTTGATGTTCACAGTTTAGACACGGTCAAGCTTGGTTTGATCAAGGAAAAATAATTCACAGTGTGTTTTTCTCAGGTGGAAATAACAAGCAGGGATGGCCGACATAAGAAGTTATAAGGTCTCCATGCCTTGATATCTTCATGTAAAAAATTGTATGTCTTCTTGGAAGTTGGATGCAACACAGAGTATTGGGTTCAATGTAGTTCTAATTGGCTGAAATCCTGGAGCATACAATTTGTATTTGATGAACAGTTGATACCTTCTTGACCCTGACCTCAGCTTGAGGATGGTGGAACAACTGCATTCATGGCTAGGTCACCTTACCTTTGAAACTTCTTGGTACTTACAGAAGTTTGAATAACTCGTTCCTTGTTTCAGTCTTCCCATTTTTGTTGCTCTGTAGTCTGTCCTCATTATGTTCTTACAATCATGGCAATGGATTCAGTTTGAGAAAGGTGTTTTTCTGGGTTTATTTTTTTAACATTCTCTCTTTTTCATTAAAAGCTTTCAGTAGCCATAGTTGGTTTCTTTGGGTGACTTGACACAGGCAATGGTGCAAAGGTAAATAAATTCCATCATATTTCTATCTGATGTTTTCTAAAGTTACTGCCACCTGCCAGAGGTAAAAATACAGATTTTCAGCTTTTGCTTGTTGACTATCAGCTACCATGTGAAGTGTCTGTATAGGGGTTAAGAAGACAATTTCTGCTACAAACAGAAAAGGTCTTCATAAATAGATGGAATTTTGCCTGATAAATATTTGTGTGTAAAAGCCAGTTCTTGGTTCATTTACACATGCAATCAGAACAAATCTTAATCTGTCACTTCACAGCTCAAACCCTCTCAGATGTTGCACCTGGTAAAAAATTGTCACTAGAATCCAGGTGTGTTCTCCCTTGTCATTTGTCACGAGTAACTGTTCTGCAGTTTATCATTGGCAGTTCTCAGTGGTGTTTCATCAGGATAATACCACACTATATCATCTGAAGGAATAAACTCTCCCTGCTGACATGAGCTGGGGTGAAAGCACTGGCAATTGACTGTGTATTGTAGAAGCTGTCTGAAGCTTATTCAACGGAAAAGAGACCATCAGGTCGTTGGGCCCAAATTGTATGTTTGGCTTCAAAGGAAGTAAGGAGCTTACAAAACTAGTAGGAATCAAAAGGCTCTGGTCTGTTAGGCAGGAGGTCAGGCTAGGCAGTCCTTTCTGTCTTTGAAATCTCTGACTGAAATACTTTAATTAAAAAGGAAGAAAGGGAAAAAAAAAGGTAATAAAATGCAGTATTTTGGCAGTAGGTGGGTGTTTCAGGTCCACCTCTAATGCCTCCTGAGCTGCAAAGTCAGAGTGAGAGCAAGCTCATTCAATACCCAGGCTGGTAGCCTCTGTCCTCTTCCTACTGGGAGCAGTCTCCCCAGGGGTGGGACAACTGATGGTTGGAAAGATGCACAGGCAATGGGGAGTGGAGCTAATGCTCTCCTGGGACTGGTGGTGGTACAGGAAGTCATGGGAAGGAGACAAAGACATCATGAGACCTCACTTCTCACAGGAAGCCAGTAAGTAACAGGGTCCAAAACCAGAATGTAGGAGAGCATTGAGATCCAGTGAATTTAACTTGGTGCAGAAGATCACACTTTGTTTAATTGCCTCAAGGTACCAGGTGATCACAGTCTGCACACAGCCCATCAGATTTGCTGATTCCCTGTGAAACTGTGCAAGTGAGGTCATCTGGCAGTGAAGTGTGAGAGGCCATGGGGAAGATGGGAAGGCCACAGGCGAGGTGCTGATCTCAACAGGGGTTGCACCAAGTTGAATGTTGATATGGGCAGGGGTTGAACCAGCTTGAACTCTGGAGCAATGTGCAGCCACATCTGTCTGTCTGACCCAGGTCTGCCGAGCTCTGCAGGGATGATCCTCTGGGCGGACAGGCACCAGGGGAAGAGGACAAGGAAGGTGGCCACTCCACCAAATCTTTATGGGCATTGCAGAGCCCTGTGAAAAGCCTGACAGGTTGTCCCCTTTCCTCCTGCAGCTCACTCGGGTGCCCGTGGAGTCGTGTAGCCAGTACGAGACCTGCAGCGAGTGCTTGGGCTCAGGCGACCCTCACTGTGGATGGTGTGTTCTTCACAACATGTAAGTACCTGCTGGCGTTTTCCACTGTCCCAGCCTTGCTTTTCCCTCAGCCATCTTCCCTCAACAGCTGTGATAACACATGGCAAAACGCTGCCTCAATTCCCAACTGAGTCGGGTAAGCCAATGATTCAAACAGGCAGCTCCAGCAAGGCCTCTGGGACTTTCTGGGGGAGACTTTGTTTAACCAAGACACATGCTTTGGATGACAAGGGAAGAGAAGGGTAGTAAAGGCTGATCAGATCTCCTCAACCGCCTGATCCACAATCTGCTCACTTCAGCAAGAGAGTACCTGTCCACCCTGATGCACTTTGAATCAAACCCTCCAGCAGCTCTTCTCTGGATGGCAATTACCTTCTTGTTTCCATTGCTTAAGGCAGTTTGGCTCTGACTAGCAGCCCAGCTCAGGCACTTGTCTCGGCAATTCCAACTTTCCACTGGTGACCTGAACCTCCCCTCCTTCAGACTTGTCATGATCTTTGTTGCCCTTAGAGAGATAACAGGTCCCTGTAAGCATCATGGGGTTCACTCCAAGTTCTATTTCAAGGGGGTCTTATGGTTTGTATGCTTACTGTGGAAAAATGTTGACCCTGAAGCTGAGTGCTTGTCCTCTGTGGGTCAACTCAACAGTACCAAATGAGCACAAATAATCAAAACTGTTCATTTGGCTTAACTGGCCAGGATGCTGAGCAAATTTATCTATATCCACATCATTGGACTTCTGTATAACAGGCCAAGAACAGACCTCAGTACACAATTTCATTATTGAACAGCCCTGCCTTATCCAGCGCCTTGCAAGGAGCACTGGATCCAGGTGTCCTCAGAACAGGGAGATTAGTTCCTTGGCTTTGCTTTCTGCAGGTTTTTTAAAGATGCTGTTGGTCTTGAAGTTTCCTCTCTGCAGCCATCACTGCCAGTGATCTCCTCCTGCAGAGAGCCCTCTGCCAAAGCTGTGGAGAGGGAGGTGTCAGGTTGGCTGAGCTCCTGGCTATGAGTGGCAGGGTGGTTTCATTTGCCAAGAACCTCTCAGCGGAGACAGTGGCTGGAAAGTCAGTTGGACCTGTCTAACCAAACACCTCCAGCTGAGCATGGCTCTGCAGGGTGTTGTCACTCCAAGTCTCCGAGTGTCCTTTACCATGATGGAGGGTTTTTCTGACAGACCCTGCTATTGCATTGTGTCTGTCTTCTCCTGCTGAGTTCAACTCTAAATTCTTCCTGTTGCATTGCAAACTCTCCTGGTGAAGACAGTGATCCAGTTGAAGTGATCCTTTTTGCTACCTGTCCTTTCGGGAACAGAGGAAAAGGGAACAAACCTACCTTCTGTGGATGCTCTTTAGCTTGTGTGACTGTACTCTAAAACCACAACAATACTTAAGTAATCAAGCTTAATCTGAGATCAGATCTAGGTGATCCATCCAAAAACTTGTCCAAAAACTTGACTCAGGCTCTGGAATTTTTCAAGAGATCCTTGGCAAACCAGACCTGAGCTGTGGTCTGGTAGGCATGAACCCATGAAAATTTCACCCTGCTGACCTGAAGATATTTCCAGTTGATGTACAGCTCTGTAGTAAGTTTCCACCTCATCTTATCCTCCATCCATCCTACAGAGCGCTGTGTGTTTTGGAGGGACAGCACAGACTACCCGCCGGCAGTATAGGAAAGCATGAATTTGGCTATTGATTGTACCACAGCAATGCTAGACATTTCATCTCCTGCCGTCCAGGGTCAGTGGCAACAAGCAATCAATACATCCAGCAATAAATCCCCAAAAGGAGAGAAAAGGGGTAGAGACAACTGCAGATTGCCCAGCAGCCCATCGTGAAGGAGTATCAGAAATGTGGTGGCTGGTGACGAGTGAGGGTGGCAGCATCGACTCAGAAAAAGAAACCCCCATATAGACTCAGTCCTTCACAGGGAAGTTTTGTCTTGCAGTCTGGACCTGGCTGACAGCAGGATCCCCACATGCTCCTCCCTCTGGTCACTTAACCTCTGGTCCTCATCTGAAAAATGGGCACCTCTTATTAACGTACCTTGCAGCAGGGTCACTGCAATTAATTCCCTGTGGAATTTTTTGAAGCAGTTGGAAGACAAATGTTATCAAATCCCACTCCAGTCTGTTCCTTCCTCCTAGTGTCGATTGCAATCAAGAAATCTGATTTCCAGTCCAAGTTTGGAAGGGGTTTTCAGTGCAGCCACAGGTGTTTCTCTCTGGGTCTCAGTTTCCTCACCTTTTTAGGTAGCCCTGAGAGCAGAGGAGCCCATTACACGCCATTCAACAGGGTTTGACTGTGCAGGGTATTCAGGGTAAGAGTGCCGTGATACTGAGTCCCTTAGCGTTTTTTGCACATCAGAACACTTTAAGATTCATTAACAGACTTTTGCTTAAGTGGGATGCGTCATCAACGACTCCTGCACAAGGGGTGTCTGGGGAAACGTGCCATAAGCATTCCCCTCGTGAATGCTAACCCTTGCCTCTGGCCTCCCAGTCATGAATCCCAAGGGCTTTCCAGTGCATGGCTGAATCCAGCCATGCTGATGTGGGAGCTGTTTCATAAAAGGGATGGAGGAGGCAGTCATGTGGAGCAAAACCGGGGATAGAGTGGTACTGGAGACCAGATTGCCTGTGGGCAAAGCCATGCCTTTCACTCATCTTTATCCTCCAGTATAAACTGTCAAGAGAAGAACTGATAGACTGGGGGACAGGTGAAAACTTCAAGATGGGGTACAGCATCTATCTTTTGTCTCTCTGATATGGATCTCTCTTATTTTGGGATTTCCACTTCAAAGGCTGATGCAGACGCTTTTCCCCAGGCCCCGTTTTCCAAGCTATCCTCAGGTCCCACCACGTACAGGTCTGGGGATCCCTGGAGAAGGCTCTCCATCCATCATCTCACTGCGGAGCTGGGCTGTCTGCACGGAGGGAGGTGTACCAGGGCTCAGGAATCGATTTCCACAGCTCCGCTGTCCTAACCTTACACTGAGAAACTCGAGTCCGCTGAGAAAGAGTCAGACAGACCCACAGACGGCTGCAGGAGAAAGGCAGGGGGGAGACTGATTGGCTTCTGCCCCCAGAAGAGGAGAGCCGATATAGAGCAGGTCACCGGAGCTTTTCGTCTCTGTATCTTTAGTCCCGATCTTGGCCCCCCCCGACTTTTCCCTGCTATAGCTCAGCTCCCCTCCTGGGTTCTGTTCAGGCCTCTTTAGGCAGCGATGAATCATTTAGTTGGTGTAAATTGAAAATGTGGCGCTCAGTTGCTGCATGGGTCTCCAGGGGAAGGCGAGGGGCCAGGGTAGGAGCTGGGAGGAGGAACCAGGCTGAAAAGCTAATAGCTGGCACAGAGGCACTCAGTGCCTGGTCGCAAGGTCACAGCAATGTCACCGTCCCAAATGAGGGGGGTGCAGAGAGGGATGAGAGCGGAGCAGAGTTTTCTCCAAGGATGAAATGAATTGCAGCTTCCTACTATGTCTGATGCAGCAGTGCCCAAAAATGCCACCCAATATCTGACCACCCCTCAAAACCCACTGGCAAGTTTCTTCTGTCTCCATCCATATCCAAACTACTACGCTCCTACACCTCCTCTCCCCCTCACATGCAGCGAGGCAGAGGTAGCTGAGGCTCTTTGCCCTAGAGGAGGGATAAACCCTTCTGCAGCTGAATGAGCCCTCACTATCCCTGCTTGGACCGGCACTATCTCAGAGCAGACATGCACAAGCACTGCTCCATGTGCACGTGGTGGCCATGCAAGTTTTCAGACCTACACAGTGTCTCTGGGTTGTGCTTAACACCCCAGCTGCCAGCAGAATGGATATTTGGGCATCATCCCTATAGGGAGAGGCAACACTTTATAAAAGGGAAACACGATGATCTTGCTGGGTGCAGAAAGGACCTGTCCCAGGCTCCGTTCTGTTAGCTGCCACTCCTAGATTTCAGCTGTGCTGCCTCATTTCATCCTCTTGCAGACTCAGTCTTATTCCAGGATGAATAGTGAAACATCCACAAGCTGTCCTTAAGGGAGGATGCAGCCCCTAGGCACCAGCCTCCTCCTGCTTCTGGGATCTGCACTTGCTGTTATGGGGAATCTCTGGCATGTAGGTCACAGAATCACAGAATCACAGAATGGTAGGGGTTGGAAGGGACCTCTGTGGGTTGTCTAGTCCAACCCCCTGCCGAAGCAGGGTCACCTAAAGCAGGCTGCACAGGACCGTGTCCAGGCGGGTCTTGAATATCTCCAGAGAAGGAGACTCCACAACCTCCCTGGGCAGCCTGTTACAGTGCTCCGTCACCCTCAGAGGGAAGAAGTTCTTCCTCATGTTCAGCTGGAACTTCCTC
>Ga0065711_1049609_pt1 | contig 11217 bp, 8 predicted proteins | sample Hoacrofraction12_FD_59098 | JGI IMG/M metagenome (GOLD analysis project Ga0065711, IMG submission 59098) | Hoatzin crop microbial communities from Cojedes, Venezuela - Epithelial fraction 12 v2 (version 2) | ecosystem: Host-associated > Birds > Digestive system > Esophagus > Crop | place... | reverse complement strand
AAAAAAAAAAAAAAAAAAAAAAAAAGTAAAGTCATTCTTCAAAGCCAAAGCACTCCTCTAAAATTAGAAAGCTGACCTAGGTTTCTACCCAGCATTATGCTGGTTACAGATACGAGTGAGATTCTTTGAAGGGATCACAGTTTGAATGTAGACATGATTGGGGAATTTAAGAGCAATTTGAAGAACAACATCCAAATTATTCCGAGATCATTCATGTCTTAAAAGGAGAAAGAAGGAGGTTCTCAATCCACTACCTTAGATAAAGTAGCTTGGAGTAGAGGGTGGGTAGATTTGAATTTAAGTATATCTTTTATGGGATGGAGAGCTAAGGGAGGAAAAATTCAGTGAGATAGATGCAGAGTAAATGGACATGTGCTGCCAGTGACCAAATTAACTGCAACTCTAAGTTATTATTAACTACTGATTCTTAGTTCAAAAAAATCTTGTGTCCTACTCAGAGACATTTCAAATTAGGCTTCATTTTCAACACAAAAGGGAACTGATCACATAATTAAATGTTAGTTGTGATTCATGTAGGAGTGCTTACACCTGGATCATCTTTCTTGTATGCAAACAGAATATTGCCTGTGAGTAATTACCTGACCAGTGTTTAGTGCTTTGGGGTTTTAACTGGGCCTGTTTCACAAAGCTGAAACAATCATGAGTCCAATTAGTCAAGACAAAAGTTAGAGAAGATAAACAAATGATAACTATCTAGGAAGTCACTCATTTACTGAGAAAGAGGCTATAAAAACATACTATTGCCATAAAAAGGACAAATTTTGGTAAACTAGAATCTAGAAATAAAACAAATTTATAAGGAAACAGAAGGACACAGAATATTATGTAAGCAATATTTTAATTTTTATGTCTATTTTAACACTGTAGTGTTGACAGTATACTACCTCATCATTAAATAAAGGGGTAGAACTGTCAACAACAAACTGCTGCAATCTGAAGCTACTGTGGCCTAGACACTTTTAAGTCAGAACCTCAGAGACTGTTAAAAGAGCAGGATGAGGGCTCTCTGGTCTGCTGAGATGAGACATGCTGATAACTGTTAACAGAGAGAACTTCCAGGAGCCTGGAAGGATGCTCGTGCTGTGCCAATATTTTATAAACGTAAGTATAGGTTTGCCAGCCTGGCATCAGTCCTGAGCAAAATAATGTAAGGGCTGATGTGGGACTCTATTACTAGAGAAACATGGGGATCATATAATTAGTATCAATGAACAAAAGTTTATTAAAAGGTAGAACTTGCCCAAGTAAATTGATTGCTATTTTAATGGGATCAAATGTTTGCTTGCCTGCTGAAAGGTAGCAATATGACTGTAATTGACTTTTGCACAACACTTAACTTGGTATCATGTGACACGCTGGTCAGGGATCCACAGCAGTTCAGACTTACCATGACACAATAAATTAATTAAACCTGGCTAGATAACAAGACACAAAATATAAGCGGGGATATATTATTAAGCATATTTCTAAAGGCGCGTCTCAGGAACTTTTGCTCTGTTTGTTTTAATACATCATTACTGACAAGGAAGAAAGCAATAAACAACCATGTTCCAATGATACAGCATTTAGTAAATCAGGACAGCAGAGCTTACTGCCGGAATGATATGTGTTGCTTGGCAAGTTGGAATAATATGTTTTAATGTCTAGGAACACAGACCATAGGTCTTACAGGATGAAGGATTTTACTCTGGAAAGCAGTCACTTTGGAAAGGCAACTATGCTGACAGTGAAAAAACAATTAAGCACAAGTTCCCAGTGCAGTGCTGTAGGCAAAAGGGCTACAAACATCACAGGAACCTGGAGTAGGAAGCAAGTGATATCACCTTTCAGTTGTGGTGTCACATCTCCTTCTGACACAGCAAGTACAGTTTTGTTGACTACCACTCAAGAAGGCTGTTGATAAATAGGAGAGCACTCAGGAAACAGCTGCAAGAAAGATGAAGGGGCTGGGAATGATGTTTTATAACAACAGAGTCAAAAAGCACAAATCAGTTTAGATTTTTAGGCCAAGGACTGATTTACACAAGATTTTGTGTACATACACAGGAAAATTAATTCAATTGTTACAGAGTAATCAATATGACTAAACTATAAAAAACCTTACCAGCTAGGGTGCGAAGCGACGTAGATTCAAGCAACAAACAAGGTGCATTTTTATATCTGATCTGAAGGGTCTTTTCCAGCCCAAATAGTTCTGTGATTACTAAAGAGGATAATTAGATGGACCAATCCCCCTGCAACTGTAGCAGCTCTACTTACCAAAAATTATTCAAGTCAAAATTAGATATTTTTCTAAAACCTGTAAGGTATTTCCTGTTTGAACTACACAGAAGTCTATAGCTATAACATATGGGCTATGGGATTAAATAGCCAGAAAAGGTCCCATCTACTCTGATAATCTGTTTTCAAATATAGCCAAACTCGAACGTAGATACACATATGCATATACATATATATATACACACACATATATACACACACACAAATAAGAATAAAACCTAGGGCAGGCTTTTCTGTTTGTTCAAACGCTTTTTTCTTGCAACTGTAAAGGGGGGGAAGAAGGTTTAACTACAGTGGCAACTGATGCTACCCAAGAGCCGCAATGACAGCTATTCTTACCACTTGTCTATTTCTATGCTCATTGCTGCAAAACATAATGAACCCCAACTGATACGTGGTAAGAGGGCAAGTTTCATAAGCTTTGCTAAATAACAGAGAATTACAAAATCAGAACAAAGCTAGAGGGCATTCCTTAAGCACTTATTTCTCAAGAATACAACAAACTTCTTGGAACTACTGCTTCCAACTGACCCTTTGTAGCATCTAATTCTTCTAAGATAGGTACATCAGCACAACTGCTGCTCATTTGAGCTGCTGGAGCTGATCTTCTCCAACTTAGCAGGGCCTGTTTGCAATAGGACAAGGAGTAATGGTTTAAACTAAAAGAGGGTAGATTTAGACTAGGTATAAGGAAGATACTTTTTACAAGGAGGGTGGTGAAACACTTGCCCAGAGAGGTGGTAGATGCCCCAACCCTGGAAACATTCAAGGTCAGGTTGGACGGGGCAACCTGATCCAGTTGATGTCCCTGCTCAGTGCAGGGGGGGTTGGACTAGATGGCCCTTAAAGGTCCCTTCCAACCCGAACTCTTCTGTAACTTCATCCTGAAATGCAACCTGCAGCAAGACCAATGTGCAGCTCTGCTTACATCCAATCAAACAACCATGCAAATGATGGCAAAAGGAACAAGGTAATATTCTGCCTACAAGTGTAGCACTGGCTCCTCTGCTGTTCAGGGCTATCTGCCTGGACACCTACAAGAGCCCTGCTTTCCTTCAAAGCACCAGGTCCCAGCTACAGCTAAGAATGAAGCTTTCAATAGATCCATTCTTGCTGCATCCCAATTTACTAGAAAACAAAAACACTTTGGTTGCAGACAGAGCCTCAATCTCTCTCTCCTTTTTTTTTTTTTCCTTTTTTAAAAGACAGAGCACTGAGCATTCATTGGCAGACTTCTTCACTGTAAAGAGGCCTGGGCTGCATATTGTAAAAACCCACTCCAGCAGGAAGAATATTGTAAGGTCTCCAACATGCATCATTTCCTAAATGACTAAAACAGCAATACTCACACAGATGTATCCTATGCTTTATTTCATGAATTCCACACATTCACCAGTATCACTGTAAAGAACATTAAAAATAAAACCTTTGCAAGTGAGGTCTGTGTCTTGTAGTAGAGGATATGGTTGTATGCAACTGTAACTCACGTTTTCCTGCCATTCATAAGCTACAAAAACTGCCATCAGCAGTTCCTTTAATTGAATTAGAGCCTGGTTGTAGAATCAGGAAACATGTTTTCTACTGGGAGGGGAAGAGAATGTAAAGGGAGACGCGGGCACATGTTCTTTCAGAACGCGTATGTTCTACAGGGATTCACAAGCAGATCTGAAAGCATTGTAGCAAAACATGTATTGGCCAGAAAGCTGCCCAGTTATCCCAAAAACTAGAGGTGAGTGGCATTTGGTAAACACTGGTGGAGACAGCCAGACAAGGTGGTGACCTTAATACTGCCCCCCAAAAAATAGTTCAGTTTCCAGCCACCTTGGAAAAAAATTATCTCCTGATGGCACCTCGTACTTCTAATGTCAACTAGTTCAGCTGTATCTGCATTATCCTCTCCATAAAACATGAGGCTGCAAAGGCCTTCCAGACTTCCATTTTCTAAAATAAGTTTCTTCTCCCCACAGCTCCAATTTAGAGACTCTTTTAAAGCCTCCTTGTTCTGAGGATCATAAATTTTTATCTTGCTTCTAGACTAAGTTCTTTCCTGGCCCAGTCATACCCTTTTGCCCTTTGACTAATGCTATCCTTTGGTTTAAATATGTTTCTCTTCATGTTTTTCATTCCTGCAGTGTATTTATAGATGGAGTCTTGCCCCTCACAGGGTAGACTCTTTCCTTCTCTCCTAACATGGGTTCCTAGGATGGCTGGGAAATGGATAACCTTTTTCTGCACTTGTTTCAGAGCTAAGAACCTGGTGCAAAACTCTAGGTAAGATTTCATTCCTGCTTTTGTACAAGCATCTTTTCCCTATCACTAAAACTGCAATTGCATTTTTCCCATTTGACAGGTCAGATCCATCCTTTGACTGGCAACTGTTCTTCTCCATCATCTCCATCATCTGATTGCACCTCAATGTTGTGTGTAGCAGAAATCCTTGCTGATCTGTAGGTTCATAATCATGCATTTTGTATTGCTGGATAGTATCCATTTCAATTGCATTGTGTTTTAAAATTCTCCATAAATGTAAACCAATATGAATATTGAATAAGATCACACATATTGTTAGGAACATCATTACTCAACACCCTCATCTCATTTCAATGCTGCCTGGTTTTGTCCCCTCTTCTACACTTATATGGGTCCTATTCTCAAAGGACAGATATGTTCAAACACTTTCTGCTGCTGTATTCTGTTTCTTTCAGTATGCTGGAGTGGAGAGTCTTGTACTCAGGAGAAATCCTGACAATATTTGTACAACAGCCGACAAAGAAATTCCAGACATTTTCCACATTCAAGTATGTTGGTTTCCCTGATCAGTTTTGCCTTTGAAACAGAAAATCTGAATGGCAAACCTTCTTTTGTTTATCCCTTCATTTAATTTAAATAGAATTTATGATCAATTTATGATCACCCAAGCTAGGATATTGTTTTTCAGCAACTGCTTTATCATATCCTTAACAGTTGCAAGAATCGTATTTGAAGTCATATAATTTCTTGTTGATTCAGGCACATTTTGATGAGAAAAATCTATTAGATATTATATCCAGGATTATCTGACCTTACATTGAATAGCATTTGCTCTCCAATCTATTATCTGGGAGGCTTGTCTTGGTATGCTAGTTCCCAGTAATATGTCTCTCTTTAATAACACTACAAAGATTTTATGCAAATACGATCCTAATAAAAGAGAGAAGCTTTCTAGCACCAACCTGGCAGAACCTTTTATCCATGCTCTCCCTTTCTGGTTCCTTACAGCCTGTCTTGTCATTTGCACAAGACAAAGCGGAGCAGTTGTCATACTTGGAATTTTCTGGATATTGCAGATGGATTTCAGAGAAGTAATTTACACAACTTCTGGGTTGCAAGGAAGATTGAGGAGTCTGAAATCACACCAGAAAGTCAACCTTTTATGCTAGAAAAAACAAATAACACAGAGCCTGGCATTATTTCTGTTTGCACGAGCATTAGACTGCACCACAGCCAGACAACAGCTAGAAGATAATAGCTGTGAAAGCTTATTTTGTTATCACTGTTGATCCCATCCACAAAACGTTTTCTACCATTATGAAAAATAGGCTCAGTAATACCCTTGAATATTCAGCTTTTGCTTATAGAAACAAACCCAAGGCCTTGGAATTGTTATTGTTGAAAAAATCTGCCAGATCTTTCTCTCTGAAGAAACCACAACTTGTTGAACTGAGAAGTCCTTCACAATACACAAGCCATAGCACTTTCATCACCACAGAGTAGCTGGCCCCTGATACCACATGAATGTGCTGTGGGTTTTCTTTTCCATATAAATGTTTTTAGCATTTGGGTTCTCCTTGATTTTTGGTGGACTGAACTCCCTGAGGAATGGGTGGTGAAATACAGAGGGCTTTCTCACATCTGAGCACCATGGGAATAGCCCTGCCCTCCTCCACATCCAGCCCATGGAGAAGTGTGCCATAAGACCAATATAATTAAGTAACTGACTTCTTAAAATGCATCTCTCCTTCCTAGCACTTGGAAACATACTCCTCCCACACAAACACGGTAGAGTTGATTTACAGCTTGTTTGGATCACACAGGTTGGAGCTGATTTGCTTTTGTCGGGTATCACTGAGGGTGAGCAAAACTAGTTTTATAGGAGGCAGAACCCAAGCTGACTCCAGGCCATAAGAATGCCCGACTCCATCTAACCAGCTCACCAGAGAGGTGTGATTTTGGCACAGCATTGGGAAAAATTATACTGGATAAATAAATGCAGTTCTGACAGACTCCATTCCTGGCCCTGGAAAGCCACTTTCTTCCTCAATTCAAAAGTCACCAAGTAAAAGTAAAGTCTCCCTGAAGAGATAAGAAAGTAGTACCACTTTGGTGGAAACATGGTAAAAAATGAGGCTAGCCAAATGGGTGCGAGCCTTTGCACAGATAAGCCCACAGAATGCTCACTTGTTCACAGTCAGCTTAAAAAAAAAAAATTGTCCCCTACAAGGCCCACAGAAATATCTGCGCAACTTTCTCATGCTGACAATCTCCAGCTTATCCATGAGCATTTCAAAGGGGAACTCAGTGTCTGTAATTATCTTTGGAGCGATGCACAGATACTCAAACATCCAGACAGTCCAAATAAGATTCTAGGAGAGTGGTGAGTTACTCTCTGCTGAGCTCCAATTAGTCTGGGCAGCTGGAAAGCAAATGACCAGGGAATCTGTCACCACTAACCAGCACAGCAAGCATTCCCAACATAAGTGATAATGGCTGTAGAGCTATCTTGGTGGCATTTTACTTCATTGCATAGGAAATCCAAGGCTAGGGAACAACTTCTTCTAGAATTGTCATCTAGGTTTGTAGATGTGGAAAGAAGGGATCCCTTCAGAAAGGGCCTACCAGCAACCTGACTTCTTGTTCTGCTCTGTAGTAGTGGCAGAGCGCTCCAGGTTGGGTGTTCTCCAGTGGGAAGGTATCTACCCATCACGTGTCAGGCCTCAAACAGACAGATACATCTAGCACCAAGCTGTGAGCCTGTTTATTGAAAGGATCCTAAAAGCAGGAAGGCGAAAAAAAATGAAAGAAGCAGAGGAGTAACCAGACATCAAGGGGCATCATAAGTCTATCGCATACAGCAGCCAGTCACTGCCAGGCTGAGTGACAGCCTCCAGACAAGCCGCTGTCAGCCCGTCCTCGCCCGTACCTAGGGGCAGAGCAAATTCCCTCCAAACTAGCTCTCCACAGGCTGCTGGCCACCCCTTGCAGCATGAGCCTGGCTAAAGCACAGAACCTAATGGGCTTCTTATGGGGCACAGCTGCCAGACCACGCTCCTTGTACCTTTGGGTGCAACACTGCTTTAGTCAAACGCTTTCACACCAACATCTTCACTTTTATTTTTCTGGTTTCTTTTAAAAAGAATTATTTCTGTGTGAGGGAGGAGCAGGATCTGCATAGTGGAGAGGACCTGAATCCTTTACCTTTGGGTGCAGTATGCTTCTTGCAGCACCACAATTACACAGTCTGCTCTGTGGGAAGGCTCTTGCTTCAAAGTGCTGCCAGTGAGTCAAAGCAGGCTACTTCCATGGTACTTGTTTGCAAGGATAAAACATTCTATGGCAGCAGATTTACATACAGGGGCAGAGAACTAGCCAGAAGTCTTAGTTAAAGTATTTGACTGTAAGATATTTTGAGACTCATCTGCAGTTTCTCTTATCAAAGTTGTGGATGAAGCAGTAACCTGTCAGCAAATTAACTGTGACCACTCCTCCAGGGTGCTAACAGAGAAGTGCCAGCTCCATGGCATGCGAATGATGGGGCAGCGTCCTGTTCAGTGGGCACCTGTGAGAGAACAGGCCCAGGAGCACGAACATTTCTGTCATTGCAGGACTTTTACCTCACTGAGCAATCTGGTAGCACTTCCAGTTCCTTGAAATTGCCATGTTAAGGCATCCATCTAATTTTCTATGTTCATCCTGTAGCTGAGTTCATACTGGAAATAGAGATACACTCCACCAGGTCCATGCTGCCAATGGTGAAGTGTTCTCCTCACACTTCCCGGTATGCACGTCACCAGAAAGTGCAAGAATGGGCTCCCATTCCCTAGTGGCAGCAGGCCTTCAGCATAGCTTGCAAAACACTTTGCAAGTCTCTGATGGCAGATGCAATAGAAACACTATTAGAAACATTATTTACTACTATATTTTCCTGGCAGCTTTCCTAGATTTTCCTTGGAGCAGATGGAGAACGAGCAGCACGAACACTGAAGCTGTGGGTGCAACCATTCACACATGCCTAATACTCCTCTGAGTAGCAATCACTTCTTTCACTATGGGAAAGTGTGCTTACCATTGGTACTACAACAGCCAGAGTCCTCCCCTTACACAGCAACTCAGAAGATACTATTCATGAGTGCTGCCCTAGGCAGTTTGGAGGGGGCTCATTGCTGCTACAGGCTGTAAAAGACCAGGGCTGAGAGTTATAGCAACCAAGCAGTGATGAGGAAAAATATGCAAAGTATTTTCCTCCACCCCCAGGGGACAGGTCACAATCCTATTACCATGAAGCAGGGGGAAGTGGGGGGAAGAAGGCTTTGAGGATTGTAATCAACTAACCTTGCGGGAACAAGGAAATACTCTGTTTCTTGCAGAACAGCAACAGCTACCAGATGCATTACAAATCCCAAATCCTCAGCACACATGACTCACCTTAGAATCCCCCTCCGATACTGCCTCATCTTTCATTTCACAGCCCCTAGCAGGCAGCGAGAGCACATGCCCTGTACATGAGCGAGAGACGCAGTCTGCTCAACCTGGGAGGTCAGCAGTATGTTCAGAGCATACCTTCATGCGGAATGTTTCTCTGGGTGTACAGTGCCCTGCATGGCTACGCTCAACCTGAAACATAAGTAAGGGTTTCCTGGAGTAGTCCAAATTTCCTGTGAAAAATGACAGACTGGAAAGGGGGAAAAAATACTCAAAGCAATTTGACAATATTTTATAGTGAAGACTTGTTACACCAGCTCAGTCACAGCAATTTCAGTGCATATCCTGGTGTATGCTGACACTCGTTTCCCATGCGGGCAGGGTCCCCAAAGCTAATACTCTGCAGTACCTTGTACTCACTGATTTTGTTGTGGCCATCCCAGCCAGGCAGGCAAGCAGAATACTAGTCACTTGCATTTGAGCCTCATTCTTTGGCTCCGAGGACAATTAAACACCTATCTCAGCCTTGAAAAAGGCCAGTGCAGATCTGTTCATATTCTCTGTTTCCCTTCCCCTTGGCCTTTTCTCCAGCCCTTGAAGCAGCGGGTGACAAGCTGTCCTGTGGGGAGTGCTGGGACAGGCATTGCCCAGGTCTCACGTTCCTGTGTAACTGTGTCACCACACCTGCTCCTGCAGACAGCGGGCACTCCCTCTCCCACTGTGTGGCCGCCTACAGACACAGGGGCCTGAGGACCAAGTTCCCCGGTCCCCTGTCTTCTGCCCGTGCGAGCTAACCTGGCAATCACAGACTGACTTCTCCGCATATAACCAACATGCTCCGGATGAAAAGCAAAAATAGAAAAAAATAGAAGAAAGCATCTGATAAATCTCTTTCACCTATGTCAGACAGCCTTTACCCTGCAGTTGAACCTCAGGCCAGGTTAGTCTGCAGATATTTCTGGGTGAAGGAAATGCTTGGAGATAAGAGATGGTGAGTTGTCTACTTTTCAGTCAGCCCCAGTAGATGATGGGGCCCATTCTTCTCCCCCATACCACCTCTCCCACATATGGTGAAATACAATCACTGCCACGTGGTGCTTCATGTGTATTAAGAAAACGCAACGTGCAGTAGAAATCCTCACGTGACAGAGGGGCGTCTGTGGCATACAGCAATTAGATGACTTGCTAAAGGTCTCACTAAGTCTGTGGCAAAGCCAAAGACTGAATAAAGATGTCAAATGCCAGAAACACTCCTGTGCTTTCCCCAGGGGACTATCTAAAAATCAAGGCTATGAAAAGTCACCTAGATGATACAGGAATAGAAAAAACACCCCTTCCCTACCAAACTCTATCCTTACCGCTGTTTTTCAGAAGGTATCCCTGTCCATTCCTCCCCTGACCTCTAGTGGTTTAGGCTTTGTCTGAAGTAGAAGAGTGACTAAGCTGAAGTGAAAAGTGACAGTGCTAGCTCCGGCCCAGCAAAATGCAGTCCTTCTCTAATCAAAACAAGTGCATAAACAGAAACTGAATCCTAACAGCCTCCATATTACATTTGGAACTTGTGGAGTTTGAACTAGACTAGCCTGGTTTTTACTATTTGTAAGCCTGTTTCTGCAGAAAGCAAAGAAGGCTTTTCAGAGGAAATATTAACCTTGGTTTAGCCCTTCCTATGCTCAAGCATGTGCAGATTTCTAAGGAATTGGTCTGTTCCTCTTGCAGTCTAACCATGGGAGGGGGAAGGATACAGGAGGTGCCTACAAACCCAGATAATATAGGGACATCAGAACTTAGGGCAGTCTCCTCAGAGACATGCACCAGCATAATAGAGGCAATTAAAACAATCGTGTTACTGTAACCCAGATGTGATTGCCTGTAAAACATCCTTGCATGGGTAAATGGATAAAAATATATATGCTTTAGTTTTGAGCTTTCAGGGTGGAGAGTGCCATAGATATACAAAGTACTGTTTGCTGCTGCATTAAGTGCGTAGGATACTTCATGAAGAAATAAGACTTGAACCAGAACATACCTGATTACAAGCATTAAAGAAACTAAGACAACTACTATATGACACAAATATGGATATGCCAACAGAAAACCAGGAGCTACTAAAGGAACATACACATTTCCAAAAGGAGGATTTGCCTCCATCTAATTGAACTTACCATCATAACGGGCCAAAGCCTCCTCTTCATGTCTACATCTAAAAAAAAAAAAAAAAAAATCTATATTCCCCCT
>Ga0065711_1049607_pt1 | contig 11218 bp, 3 predicted proteins | sample Hoacrofraction12_FD_59098 | JGI IMG/M metagenome (GOLD analysis project Ga0065711, IMG submission 59098) | Hoatzin crop microbial communities from Cojedes, Venezuela - Epithelial fraction 12 v2 (version 2) | ecosystem: Host-associated > Birds > Digestive system > Esophagus > Crop | place... | reverse complement strand
GACTCCACAACCTCCCTGGGCAGCCTGTTCCAGTGCTCCGTCACCCTCAGAGGGAAGAAGTTCTTCCTCATGTTCAGCTGGAACTTCCTGTGCTTCAGTTTGTGCCCATTGCCTCTTGTCCTGTCGCTGGGCACCACTGAAAAGAGTCTGACCCCATCCTCTTGACACCCACCCTGAAGATATTTGTAGTCATTTATAGGCATTTTTAACATTTGTTTATTCTGTCACTGTCTTTTTTTAGAAATAACCTGGTCATCACCTGTGGCATTGAAAAATTTCCTATTACAATACAAGTTCTTCAAAGCTTTTCTACCACTAGCTGTCTACTCTTGAACTAGTTTGAGTACTTGGGAAGTACAAGACCATTTATCTCTTATTATGACAGGAAAGATTTTTCTCCACTTCTTTGGAGCTCTGATTAAAAGTGGTGTATCTTTGATTTTTAGACTGCTTATTTGTGAAATGATTGGTTAAAAGTTGATTTAGAAAAAAAAATGGTAAGCTACAAATTGTGCAAAACTGGAAGTGAGCAGGCAAAGGTGTTGCAAAGGTTGTCAGTGAAGTTCATTTTCTACATCTCAGACATAGCCTAATTTGTCTGCTGATTGCTTACAGAATTTCACCAAGATAGTGTATTATATTGGAAAAAATATTTTCTTGGAGTTATAGAAATGACACTTCTTTGGGGGAAAAAACCTTTCTACCTAGATTAACTATTCAGAGTATGTTTGCTAGTGGATGTAAGTGTTTTTGCTGAAGACTACAAGGAAAGAATGCTGTTATGATGAATATATTTCATTTTGACAGAGTGGGAAATTAGTCTCCATACATTCTTTGCTAGCTTCTTCATTCATTTGCGTTTATTTCTTTACTGAAAGTAGCATGATAACAATTAGCTGTTATTTTAACTCTGGTGCAGATCTTAAATGAGGTGTACAGTCAGTTCATGCCGGGTCACCTACTACTGTATTTACATAGGGCTACTATAATAAAGATAGTTTATTATTACATTTTTTATTACTCTAGCCAGTACAATAAGCAGGAATACTGTGAGAATTTTTTCACATCTGTGCAGCATTCTGTAAATGCAGAAGTAATGTAGCATCACCAGATTGTTGTTAAATTATTAAAACTGTCTCTTCTGTCTAGCATGTCTGAATATACTGCAGCTTTTCCAGCTTTCAAAAGCATCGGTATCTTCATTCTGTGTGTGCTAAAGAACAATTCATTTCTCACCTTGCTGTTGCATAACTTAGTGAACACTTTTAATGAGCATATAAAGCAGAGTGGCTAGAAGACAAACATTGAAAATAGTATATGTTGTCTTTATCTTGAATTTCCTGGGCTGAATTTCCTGGACAGAGTAAGCAGAAGTAGGAATCCCACGCAACGCTTTTTGCAAAGCCACAGAGATTCTGCGCAGCTGTTATCAGTGACTAAAGCAGAATGTGCATCTCATTACATAGTGCTGTTTCTGAGAGGTTGTGCAGGTAAGTAGGCTCATGCAGAGACAGCTCTGTAACTTTCGTAGTAAATCCCACTGCAGTCTCAATGCTACAGGGCAGGCCAGTAGAAACACATGTTCATCCACCCTTCCATTCTTTCATGACAAATCTGTGCTAGCTTTGGGGTCTTGCACAGGAGCGTTACAAACATGTAGCAGAGCTGACTCAGTGCTAAATATTACACACAATGATGAACATGTGAGTAAATCCACTGGTTGTGATAGGTCTCACCATGTTTCACTGACCTGAGTTTAAATGCGAAAAAGATGTGGGAGAGACGAATGAAGATATCAGGGAAAACTGCAGTCATCCTGACCATCTGAAGAAATATTCCTTAATCAGCTAAATGTAAATCAGAAGGAAATTGGTGTTGTCTCAGGAAGAAAAAAAATATGATGTTTGTACTGAAGGACCATGTAATGACTGTTTATACGCAGCATCTCCCTGAGAAGCAAAGCAGGAGCAAGATTTCTACTAACAGCACAGATATGGTGATGAGGATCACATAAATGCCTCACCAGTAACAGATCTTCCTATGCCACTGTAGAAACCCCCTGTTTAATATTTCTGTTGGGTGCACAGCTAAATGCAGGACTCTAACAATGTTAAGCAATAATTCAGGGCTACATTTTAGGAAAATTAAATGGTTTCTGGGTTTGGCCTAGTTTCTTAAGACAAAGATTTTTGTTTGATCCATCTGTGTCTTCCTATATTTTATACATCCTTGCCAATAACTTTTGAATTTTGTGGTCAGTCAGAGAAATTTCACAGATTCACTAATACTATGTTCATCATGTACTGTGACAACAGGTGGTCAGACAGATGAGATCCTAGCAGCATCCTCAACATGAGCTCACGGCCTAATAGACACCAGGGAGTCCATATGAAGGCATAATTTATGAAAATCCCCATTATGGGAGAAGACTCAATAGGCAATTGCTGTTTGTTAGATGTCCGGGAAGCCAGTCATAAGACGAAAGGAAACTAGGCTTCATTAGTTTTGCTAATCACAGAACAATGTGGGTTTTAGCTATTGGAGATATCTGCTATGTTAAAATTTGGAATACAGACAGACACAAGCATTTCTGTGGTACTGAATGATGTCGCAGTGAGGCAGAGTAAAAGCTGTGCATGCCATTTTTAGTGACTGATTGGCCTTGGCAGTAGTAATACCGATTAAAGCACTTTATACTTCCAAAGCCCGTTACCACCACTAATTAATTCTTAGAACACCCCTGAGGGGTGCCAGTTGGGAGATAAGCTATAGTATTACTGTTTTAATGCTGGAAACGCTGAGACAGATCTCTGAGTAGTGATAGTGCTTGGAATAGAATTCAAGTAAGAACCCTTAATCTAGTGTGAGACTAAGACCTTGCTGAAGATGAAAATTTGGTGCTACGCTTTCAAGATATATTTACAGATAACCAAAGATTCATAATACTTTAAATATTTTTGTAGCATTACTGGATGGATATATTAAAACAAAAAAGAATGGCTAGTACAGATGCATGATTATGACATGGCTTATATCTGATGCCAGATCTGTACTAGCCATTAAGTGTCGTTAGAAAGTTTTTGCTAGCACTGGCTTCTGAAGTCAAAGTCAGGATATTCCAATGAAGTCACCAAGAGCCAATACTGACCTGTAGTAAACAGTCTTCATTGTGGCTTATAGGAATGTATGTAGAGCTTCTTTTCCGCTTCTGTGCAAATATATGCAGGATGAAGCTGGGAGTAAAAAAATTTATGCACTGGGACCTTTGCATGTTGCAAGTGAAACTACCTCACTCTCTCATACATTCAATACCTTCTCAAATCCACTCAACTCATGAGAGGTTAGTAAGCCACTTAAAATTGCATTAAATTTTTTAATATAAGGCAGTCTGTCCCTCCTCCTTACCAGGGAATGGAGGTCTTGGAGGGAAGTAACGTAGCTTTTAAAGAAAGCAGCTACTTGTTTCCCTAGGTTTTTATGATTGCCTCTGTCTTGTTGCAATGTTTGTGCTTACTCATTAGGGTTTTTTTTCAAAAACTTCCTGCCATGTACTAGAAATATTCTTTACTATTTTCTCACCTTTTGTATTATAACATTCTAGGCTACTACTTTTGTGGTCTACAGTGTGTACTATATAGCATTCCCAAATGAATAAATCTGATCTAACTGTGTATTTCCTAATATATTTGTTCAATAGTAGCATCAAGAAGTACACATTTTAAATTAATAATTTTAATGAGGAGTTCATGACATTCCTAAATACAATCTATATGTATATATAATTCAGTCAAGTTAATCTCTTTACTTTCTCTTATATATAGTAATTGTCGTTTTGTCCATGTGGTATGGCATTTTATTCTACTGAATGTAGCAGGTTGTTTGTGTTTTGTCACTTTATGTAGTTAAGCAAGTGTGCAGAAATCAAGAACAATGAATTAGACAGTAGTATAAATGTATGTAGGTTATGTATCAATCATATTTTGTATTTTATTATTATTTTTTACAGTGAATGCCATAACTCCACAGATAGAATAAAAGTGAGAGTATGGGATGAAGATGATGACATCAAATCTAGAGTAAAACAACATTTCAAAAAGGAATCAGATGACTTCCTTGGGCAAACAATCATTGAAGTAAGAACACTGAGTGGAGAAATGGATGTGTGGTATAATTTAGGTATGATTCTTAATGATTTTTTTAAAATAAATTTAAGTAGAATCTCAGCATCTATAGATTTGGGACTTCAAAATATATAGCTTTCATACTAATATGCAGCTTCTAAAATCTTAAATATTACAGGTTGATTCAACAATGAGAGATACATTCTTGGTTTTGATCCAGAGTTATGACAGTTACAGAGAACAGACTAATCACAACAATATCAAAGAAAAAATATTTCATTTTAATGCAAAATTAAAACTATGTAAGAAAACACTACATTTCAGACTAGTCCATTCAGAGTAGCAATCTCTGAGAAATACCTCTACAAAGATACATAGCAAAATCTAGCAAATATTTTGCTTGTTGTCCACATTCATTTTATCACATATTTTTAAAAAACGTTTATATACTATTCTGGGCCTAATGATCTTTGTTTTTTGAATCTTGCTTGCTTGAGTTTTCTGTTCTGTACGTGTCAAATGTGTTTACATGCAGGCTCATAAACTGAAGACAGCCTGCTGAAGCTCAAAATGCTCTCTGTTGTCCATAATCACTGCACTTTCTTGTCTGGACAGGTCTTAAGACGTATCATTCTTTAAGCTAGAAGTAAATCAGTGAAAATGTGTCTCAGAGTATATTTCCTTTATCTAAATCTAAGCATACAACTGTCATTTAATTCTAAAAGTCTCTTCGAGTGAACTAAATGTTCTGGAGTAGCCCTTTAAAAGTTGGTGTCCTATATTTGATAATAAAACTGTGATAGTAATATTTTTATCTAGGTTGCTTGCTCTGTGAAAATTTCGGGTGAATTATGTGACATAATTTTCTGAAATTGTAAAGAATTTGTTTCCTAATCAACAGTCCTTGTTTCCCTGTCTAGTGTTTAATTTCCCAGTGACATATATAGAAGTATTGGGGATCTATTTGATTTCTTATTGACAATGGACAGCCTTGCTTTATTTCCTACTTTTAATGAATTTTTTTTTAAAGGTAGGATTATTAGGGTATTATGAATTCTGAATTGTATTCCTTCAAAAATTTCAGGCACTTAAACTGATATAAATTATTATGAAATGGATTTTTAGAACAAATCTTGCTGAATGGATTTGACTGAAAGCGGTTTAATAATAACATCGAGAATCTATGTGCTCTGCAAAAGGAAGAATCTAGAATGAAAAACTTATAATCAGTACCTAAAAAAATATTGGCAAATGGCTCGTGATAATTCTAATATTCTATAAAGAATGGTGTATTTTATTCTGATACATAGACACATTGGCACAATTGCAGTATGTCACATCATACAGAAGAAAGAGGAGCGAAATACTCAAAACAATTGGATATGTGGAAAACCAACTGTTCTTAATTGTATTGTTCATCACCTCTCACATCACAGCACTTTGTGAAAGAATCATAAAAATTGTAATACCTATTGACTCAGTTACACTGCGAAAGTGGATAGGAAAAGTGAAAATTGGAGTCAAAGAAGAGCAATAACTCCACAATGAGTAACAGCAACTAAACGAACTAGTACAGACAGCGTAAACAAAGTTCTTCATATCATTTCTTCTGTAAGATTCAGCTTAGCGCTGTAATTGAGTTCTGTTATGAACATTTTGAATTTCTCTCAGACATAGTAGCTCAGGTTGTTGCTAAAGGCTTCATAACTAAAGGAAAATATCAATAAGGAAATTAATAATAATTAGTACAGATACCATATAGAAAAGAGAAATAATTTCTATTGGAAAGGGAAAAGTGTTAAATAAAACACTATGCAACCTGGTTTGAATTTGGCAGATGAAATAGGAAAGAGTCTTTCTTCACAATTTGAATTCTCCTTCATGAGCTGAACCGTATGTGAGGTATTAAAAAAGATTCTCTTGTTCTCAACAGCTGCACTTTCTGGCTTTAAAAAACTTTCTTATTAAGATAAAATGTTTCATGAAAGCTTTTTACATGACAAATATGTATTCTTGATAGTTACTAATATATGATTTTTCTGCTCTTCAGAAAAGCGAACAGATAAATCAGCTGTCTCTGGTGCTATTAGATTGAAAATCAATGTTGAAATAGAAGGAGAGGAGAAAGTTGCTCCCTACCATGTGCAGTACACCTGTCTACATGAGGTATGTTGGAGAAGTTAAAGACAGCATGCTATGTACAAATTACTATTCAGTTGCTGTATGAATAAGGAAAAAAAGTGCTGCAGAACATTAGAACACCAGAACAAATAACTGCTGCTACACCTCAGGACAAGTTTGTTTTAGATTTCTCATTTTGCATTGCTGATGGCATATGAAGTTCAGAGTCAAAGGCAGAACAAAGTAACACCGACAGGTCATTCCTGCCAGTAGGAGTTAGAAAAAGAAGAGGAAGAGTCAGCCAAGTTCTCCCCACGCTGTATTTTGTTTTAGCATTTTGATGCTCCATACATGCTTGCTAATATCAAGAACATACAACCATTTCTGTATATTACAGAAATATATATATTAATTGTAAAGAACTTCTTTCCTGCTACATTAACTCATGTTTTGGAGAGAGCAAGAAAAAGCTGGAGAAGCTCAGGCGATGTAACATTTGGTTCTCCTATCGTCTAGATTGCTTTTGTCAATGTTGAAAAAAAATCATCACTGATAAACCATTGTGTCTTTCGAAAGATCTTCTTTGTATTTGATTCTTCTTCCCTCAAACAGTGATCCACATTGCAGTTCTGTTCTAAAAGTACAGGTACTTTCTGAAAGCTGATAGAGAATGTACAGCTGAAAGTTCAGCACTAGTATGTATCCAGAAAATCCCATTGTTCACCATTTGTAAAACTGAATGTTCAGGGCATTTGTGCTCATAGATTTTGACCTGATATTGCAAATGCTTTGAACTGTGAAGTAAATGGCAAAATTCTGTTGCTTTAAGATAATCCACAAGACAGTTATGGGCTAATTAACAAAATGAAATTTTCAAAATTTTGGTATTTTCTTGGTCTCTGAAAATAGGAAATCAAATCTGCTGCTCAGTTTGTGGATACATATGGAGCTAGATAATCTGAGAAGCATTCTATGACATTGACATCAAATTCAACACTAGCTTTGGTCCTGATGTTGCTAAACCTGAACTATTGCATGCCTTTCACCACTTGAGAGGCTTCTGCAATGTTTCTGATAGGTTCCCTGTAACTTACTGTTCTTAAATAATGAATTTGAAATTTATTGGTCACAGATCCAATTAAATTTGGAGCACTATGTAGTGCGCGCGGTAACATCACAATTTAATTTATTAGCAAGGGCATATGATAAAGAAGAGAAAGTTTCTGCAAAATTATATGTCGCAGTCTCTCTGTGCCAGTTAGCTGACATGACCTTGTATCAAAGAGATCGATCAATGCGCTGAATCTCAAGACTGCACAACCAGAGTTCCATTATGAAAAAAGACATTTAGAGTCTTGGCATTTTTTGTTTACCAAATTATGACTAGTTAGTGCCAGCCTTCAGAAAAATTTTATTAAAACCCAAACAACTAACAATGAACACATTCATGACTATTATATAGGATATATTTTTAGAATGCCACTTAAAAGTCAAAAATTCCTATTTGAAACATTTCTTACATTTAGAATCTATTCCATTACTTGACGGAAGTTAAATCTAATGGTGGTGTAAAAATCCCTGAAGTAAGAGGTGATGAAGCCTGGAAGGTGTACTTTGATGATGCTGCACAAGAAATCGTAGATGAATTTGCAATGCGCTATGGAATTGAATATATTTATCAAGCTATGACGTAAGTATTATCATTTCTGGTTTTCTACTCTACTCTCAAGAATGTACTAGAGGGAAGTGATGAGTTCCAAGCCTTCATGCTTTCATTCTCAGTTTCACTCCCATTCCTGGTTTAAAATTTTTGTTATCATTTTTGTCCATCTGACTATCATTGAAATTCTTCTCATTTGCAACAGAATTAAAATATATTATAAGCATTTTACAAACTATTACTGGTATTACCACTACTGCATATCGTAATCCTTGTGATACCGATATGTGACAAGGAACAGAATGACTTCCACTCTTCCAGATGGGATTGGGATGGTAGAACAGGCTTTCACAAGCTCTGTACTTTCCAGGAGTACAGAAATCATCATAGAACACCAGCAACAGCTATAGTAAACTTCCATAGTATATGTAAATGATTTATGCAAACCATTTTTAATGGTATTAGAAGCTGTTACTACATTGTACTAAAGTAGCTGTCTGATCACTTTAAGCTGATTGGTGCTGTGTTCTAGAGGCCTGGGGATGCAAGAGCTCCATCATGTATTCTTAATTTGTCCAGTGAAAAGTTTGCCAGTGGAAAGCAATATATTCTGCCCCTACTGCAGCTGTAGGAAAGCAGAGGACTCCAAAGAAGTCCTCTAAAGAAGAAACACAGAAAATTTTTCATATAGAAAGCCAATACTATGGAATTATTAATCAGAACATGTATCTAATTTTCTCCATCTCTTTACAGTGCATCCTAAAAAAAAGTAAGAAGTATGAAGGCACATAAAAGTGGTTTTCTTTTTATTGCAGGATATATTGACGCTATCTGCTATTGCAATGAACGTGTCTTTATGTAGCTCATTGTGAATTACTGAACTGTACATCTAATAGAAAGGTAGAGGATGTATTTGTAAGATATACGTTCTTAATGCTTTTCCTCCAAGGACCTTCAACAACTTTGCACAGAAGACTTACTTAAGCTTGAGAGTCCCCCTGTGTTATTGTATATTGTACTATATATGGAGGAACTAGTGCATTGAGTTTCATCAATACTGGGGTTTTCATGTTTAGCTTCTCTTTAACTACGTAAGCCTTTACATCTAGATCAAGTTATGTTACGTATTAACGAGCATAGTATTCTATTTTCATAACTTGATGTAAAATGGTATGCCATTTTTACAAAAAGGTTCATCTTTAAAATGATGGAGTTGTTCCTGCTTTGTGTATCAAAATTAATTCAAGGTTTTGTATAAGATGAATTCTCAAGAGCTATTAGTGCCAAGGGAGGGCTGTTCTTACTGTTTTTCTTACAAAATAAAGCAGCACTGATTTAGCATTTGTGTTTCCTCTTGACTATAGCCCCAGTAGTTGGTTATCTCAATACAGCATGGCTGTATTTTTGATGGACAACCTCAACTGAAATAGTATTTTGAAGTTTCTTCTCCTTCATCTCTTGATGAATACCAGTACTCTGAAACTTTCCAGATAATTTTTGAAACTGATGTTAGAAATTCAAATACAGAAAAAGTCAGCATGGCTTTGGCTTGTCCTCTTTTTGTTCTTGCTTTCTTCTGTACCTTTTCCACCAAATTTCCTTGCTGTTGATGACTGAAAACCAGGCATTTGAAGGCAGGTGTAATAAAAAAGTGAATTCAATACTGGTAGTCATAGGTAATTTACACAGGAAATAAAATCTATGATTTCATTGCTCCCATACCCATATCTATTTACATTTCAAAATGTTGCCTGTTAACAATGAGCAATCCCTATTTGAGGGGTAGGCCACGTACTATTTAAGGCCACATCCTGTTAAAGTTAGAAATAATAATGAAAGTCATCTCAAATACTACTTGGAGAAGACTATATATGTTCATATACATTATTTTGCTGATTTATCTGCAGACATGTCTCCCAGTAAGAGCATTCAGACTTTGGGGAGAAGAGTAGTGAAGACACTAGATCTGTCATGAGGAATTTTCTTTTGGACTGTTATCTATTGTTTTTATTTGTGTTTGAGATCACCTTTTTCTCCTGGAACAACTTTAATGGCTGGGAGAAAATGTACAGCTTCTTGATTTGGAAAATAGAATGATCAGATTCCATTTGGTAACTATGTGCTCCTACTAAAAGAAAAACAATTTTCTACCATACAACAGAGAGAGAATTTGAATGTAATCATTTTGTCTAAAGGAATATTGTGTAAGCATTTTATGCTCGAGAATCTAGTTGCAGAATATTTCTATTGCATGTCTAATGATAATATTGTAAATTAAAATGTTTGCATTTGTAAATGCAGAACTGACTATGCTTTCATAGCCAGTGAACCAGATCCCGGAGAGCATCCACATGCTTCTTATGCACTGTATCAGGCTCAAGTGAGTTTTAGGGTGTTGCTAATGAGGTGCTCTTTCTGTCTGAATGTAAAATTCATACTTGTTTGCAGTTTTAAAATTACCTATTATAAAAAGTTTCAGTGCCACTTAATGATAGGCAGTCTTGACCCTTGTAGGTACAGGTAGACAGCATATGCTGGTATAGGAACATATGGCATTCTGCATTTCTGAACACTGTGTAAATCTAATTAAGCCTCCCTAAAATACCGCTTTATAGAACAACTTGGCATCGTGTTCTGCTATGGTAATAAACACCACCACTTTTCTATCGTTTCAGGTTTATGCTGGTGGCTTTGTCATCTATGAACCTCTTGGTAGACCCTGATGATTTATTTCTGGCTCTCAAATTAATATTTGTTTATATTTATTCCTTTAGAGCACAGAAATAATATTTCAGAAAGATAGCCTTGATTTTCCAAATACACTGAGTATACTCATCAAGAACAATTGTGGCAGCTCAGCAAAGATAAACAAGAATTTAAATCAGTTTGTTGTTTTAGTGCCTGACTGTTTCATGGAAAATCAGTCCAACAGGTGACCAACTAGAAGTCCTGAACACATAAAGCTCAAGCTCTTTTCCTCACTCAACCAGCATTAGCAAAGAAATTCTGCATTTTCTGCAATTTAAAATGTCTTGTTGTCACGTAAAAAGGGGTCAGGGAGTCTGAAAAGTGGCAAGAAGAAAGCCCTCCCAGTGAGTCGAGAGGTTCAGAGCAGACCCCCTTGCTTTCTAAACTCTCTCCCAGAGAGGAGTCTAGGTGCAGCTGGATCTGCTCCTAGTCCCAGACTTGGTCAATGGTTTACGTCTAAAGGGTTAAGCATGTAGCCACTTATCAGATTCAACTTGCCTGTCAGAGCCCTTCTAAGGACTTTCACTGAAACGTTTCGCAAAGTTGAAACAATAAGTAATTTATTCAA
>Ga0065711_1049606_pt1 | contig 11219 bp, 10 predicted proteins | sample Hoacrofraction12_FD_59098 | JGI IMG/M metagenome (GOLD analysis project Ga0065711, IMG submission 59098) | Hoatzin crop microbial communities from Cojedes, Venezuela - Epithelial fraction 12 v2 (version 2) | ecosystem: Host-associated > Birds > Digestive system > Esophagus > Crop | place... | reverse complement strand
CGGGGCGGCCTAGCGAGCCCGGTCGGGGTAGGCCTGCCCGGCGGAGGAGCCCGCCTCGCCCCTGGCCCTAGAAAGCGCCCGGCGCGGCCCGGCCCCGGGAGGAGCCCGCCGCAGAGGGGCCGTAGGGCGAGCTCCGGGCGCCGGCCCCGCCGTCGGCGCAGAGGCGTGTAGGTAGGTGCGCCTGCAGGAGCCGGCCGCTGTAGTTGTTGTCCGAGAACAGAAATGTGACAGCCGGTGCGAAATGTGCTCCCGCTGCGGTTTGTATCTCCCTCCTGCGACTCGCTGAGCGCTTAAATTCCCTTTGGCACGTTAGCAGGGCTGTTCAGGTACTTTGCACTTTGTTTCGTAAGTGAATAAGTGCTTTTCTTTCTTTGTGTGTTGAGTTGCTGTTGAAATGCTTCCCATATTTTTATTTCATACAAACTGAACAATTGTGGCCCCTCTATTTTATTTATAAAGGTTCAGTGTATCTTTGCCTGCCTACATCAATCTGCAAGGGAGTTGCAGAAAAGCCTCATGTTCATCGAGCCGTGAGTCACAACCAATTTTTAAAGCTGTTATAACAAAAAAAAAAGTGTTTGCTTTTTTTTTCACAAGTAACTTTAAAAGTGTAGCTTAGAAAGAAAAAAAAAATAAATAAAAAACCATTTTCAGTAGACACGACATTATTCCTGGATGCTTGCGAACCCTAAACTATATTCATACTTTAGCATTACACATACCTGTGTCGTATACGCAGGTGAGCTTAAAAATTGTCACATACCATTACCACTTTGCCTTTACTTTTATGTATCGTTCCCCTGACTTCCTTACTGCAGGTGTGGGCAAGAAAACTTTTCCTTTAAAACTTTTCAACAGTGGGCATAAAATTCTGCAGCTGAGGTCTTGAAGAATGCAGATGGGTATAGTATATGTTGGAGCTCGCAGTGTGTATTGACTAACTTTGTTTCTTTTTTAATTTTTTATTTTTTTGCTTTTCTGATATTGTCTTGTTTAAGTGGCTCCTGAGTGTAAAATGTCTTCCAAGGGTGGGAAGTGGGTGGGAAGCACGCTTCATGTTCCAGGCCAAGACCTACAAGATTCCTCTTTGCATGGCCTTGGAAAGCACACTGCGTATTTGGTTTTCAAACCAAATGGACCGATGTCTTAATGAACGGATGAGAAAATAGTGATCACCTGTAAAAACTGTCCAGCACAGCCCTGTTTGGTGATTCGGGGCCCTCTGATAGCATGGGTTTCGGTATCTCCTGCCCCTTCCTCACAGTAAAAAAGAGAGCGGGGGGTGGGGTGGGGGGAAATAAAAGGTTTTGGCTGTGAGCCAGACTGTCTGTCTCACTTTTTTCTCTTCTGGCTGTGCTGTCTCTTTATATGGATGACAGGCCTTGGACGTTACTTGGCTCGCCAACACTGTGTTTAACATGGTGTACTGGATGAATAAATGCTAAAATAGTGTTTGTTGCCAATTATAAATGTACCAGAATATCCTGTTACCCTCTAGGTGGTTTTTTTTTTGTCTTTCCCAAGTAATTTTGGGGAGCAGGAACACCAAGTATTTTAATCTGCGTATTGAGGCGAAATGATCATACCGACGTCTTTGTTCTCTTATCGGTATTCTAATGTCTCCTTATTTAAAACCACAAATGAATTTCAGGAGATGAAACCAGACAAAGGGTGAAGTTTACAGACGATCGTGTTTGCAAGAGCCACCTTCTGGACTGCTGTCCTCATGATATCCTGGCCGGAACAGTAAGTATATTCTCTGTAATAAGGAATTCTGGTGAGGCAGACGTTGGTACAACCCTTCAGGGCTCGTCTGTGCATCATGGGTAGCTTCCAGGAGAGATCTAGAGAGGCTTTCTGTACTGGAGGAGCAGTCACAATTCTAATTTCAGTTTCTGTGACCTGTGTGTGGAACCGCTGAAGTCAGCAGCTCTTGGAATTTGCTTGAAATGTTTTTCCTCTCGCAATCTGACATGAAGTTGCAAGATTATTTCTCTTCTAGCAGTTTGAGATAGTTAGGGCCTGCAGCTTGTCCTGTGGAGGTCACAAGGCCGTAGCTAGCCTGCTGTCCTGGGTGCTCTAGTTCACTGTTGCACCTTCAGGTTAGCAAGTATTTTCTTACCAGCTGCAATAATCCTTAATCTTTGGAGCTTTTGACTCTGCTCTCTCCAACCACGTGGTGTTCCCCTGATGGAATAGCAGCTTTTTCAGGTTGGCGTGCTAATGACAGGTTACAGCTCAGGCCGACTTTGTCTTTAGAGTCAGCTGGTCTGAGCGGTGTGTCACTCTGCCTGACTGGTTTGAAACAGTTGAGTTGGCTCCTTCGCCGCAGCCCTCTGGGGACAGCTGGCCGGTTTTCAAAGGTTTGGCTCTCATGCTTCCTCTGAGAGCAAAAGGTGACGTGGGCTTTTAACAGCGAGGTCTTGTGAAGTAAGTACTCAATTTAGGCACCCAGATGAAAGATGCAGTCCAGCTTTCAAAAGAAAACAGAATGTGTCTTTTGTAATTGTTGCTGTATCACAGAATTGCAGGATGGAGATGAATATGGATGTTTGAAATCCATCTTTACCCTCACTGACACTAAGTACTGTGGCAATCCACTTAACCAGATTTTTTAAAGATGCCATCATAATGTGTAGCCCTTCCTGCTGTTATTTCAGGAGCTGGGTTTGGCACTGGGTTGCCAGCAAAGCGGAGGGCTGGTACCCCTTCCCCTGTTTGTGTGGCTGTGATAGCAAGACTGTGGCAGCACTAGTAGGAGGAGCTTCAGCAAAAGCTGCCTCAGCTCTGAGCACTCAAACTTCAGCTTCCTAATGGCTGCTATTGCAGAAGAAGATTGGAAGAGTTGATTACCAATGTCTGTATGTCTCTCTATTTTTTTTTTTTATTAATTTGAAGCTCAGGTGCATTTTTTCAGTGATCGCTCCATCAGCCTCCATGTCTCCTCACTTCCATTTCAGAATTTTAAAGCTGCTTAAATCGCCTTCCGCCCACCTCCATCTTTCATGCAGGTCACTGTAGTTAGGGTGTATTTTTTGACACGAGATTCTAGAACAGTTTTGTGGGGCCCAAACGGTGCCTGGAAGATGCAGGCTGCCTTCTACCTCTCTGGCATATTTCCAGGAAGAAGGTAGACAGTGGGTTGAAGGCGTTGAATTAAGTGATGAGCGTGACTCTTGGAGCTAGTGCCAAAGCACAGAGGAAGTCTCAGGTGTTCGGGTGCGTTGTGAGTCTCCTGGGGCAGAGAAGCACACGGAGAAGTCTGTTAATCGTGCTTCTGTTGTTACCTGTCTGCAGTGAGTCGTTTCTTAACTCTTGCTGTGGAATCTGTGCTTAGAAATCTGACACGGGAGCAGGAAGGAAGACTGCTTCTGCGCGAGTTATCTTGTTTACCAATCCAGCCACCTCGTGGCGGCCTATAAGTGGCTGTGGAGCTCTCTACACCTCTGTCAGCACGTTCCTGGGGGCAAGAAAAAGTTTTGGTGCCACAGATTTGTGTTGAAAGAACATGTGATGTCTGGAACGGGAACAGCGTTTTAGCTGTCAACGCTACCAACACAGAATGAAACTTAACTGGAATTTGCAGGCTTTCCTCGTGATCTCGGTCAGGTTCGCTGGCATCTTACGGTGCTCCTGTAAGGGAAGAGCTGTGAGGGTGAATCGGCCTCAGCTGAATGGGGCAGCATCCATCTCTGGATGTGTGTTATTGCAGAAATCGGGACCTTGGATCTTTCTGGAAACTTCCAGCAGATCCTCCAAGCCTTCTGGTGCTGGTTATGTTGCATCCTCCCCCGAAGGCATTGCTACTGCTGCGTATTTCACATGTGCAGATATTCCTTAGTGGGAGGCTGACGAGCAGGAAGCTGGATCCCTTGGGTAGCTGTGCTCAGTGAAGTGTGATGGAGTTCCGTTTGCTGACCATCAGGTGCAGAGTAAGAGAAGGACTCCAGACTGTAAGTAAGGCTCTGGAATATTCCTGAGAACTGCAGAAGGCATGTTGATGTTTGCTTTGTTTAGATGTGCCAAAGTTCCCCGTCATAAGAGCCTTTGGTCCCAGATACGTGTCTAAACTTATCACTAAATAAGCTACAATGGTTCTCTTTTTTGTCTCCACGGGAAGGGAGGAAAATTGTGGGAGAATACAAGTTAGTTTAAGATGCCCATGTGCTGTTATCGGGGGACTTGCCACCAGATCGTTAGTGGCCTGTGCCGAGTTAGCTCTGCAGCTGACGGTAAGCGTATTTCTGTCAGTGGAAGTACGGCACAGCATTCAGACATGGCATCAGCTGGTAATCCTTCTGAGTTTTAGCTCCCGTAGTAAATGGATAGAGGAGTCTGAAAGCTGCCCAAGTAGAACATAGCTTAGAAATTATGTTCAGGGCATTTACTGTGTCCCCCACTGGGAGTTAGGAGTGAGCCAAAATCTGTAGGTTGCAGAATTGTTTTGGGGGGGTCTGCCCTTTCCTTTTTCACTGGGCGAAGCTCTGCAGCTCTGATGACTATTAAAGAGCATTCCTCGTGGAAATAGGCTTTCTGGTGAGTTAGCAGTTTAGTGGATATCATAAGAGATACCTCAGAATGTGGATTGCTCAGCAAATGTGAGCGGGACTAATGATCAGTGGCATCTAAATGTATTAAATCTTTGTGTGTATGGGGGGTTAAATCTTTACTTAGGCTCTGCTGGTTACCTGTCTCAAATACCTGTATTATAAACCAGCCACGGGTGTTGACTGGAGCAAGTCACGATCGCTGCTGGAAAGGGTGAGTATGTGATGACAGGCCTCCCTGAGACGAGAGGATTCTTTGAGACAGAAGGGCTAGTGAGCTGACCTTAAGTGAGCAATACCTGTGAAAATCTCCTTGCACCTAGATCATCTCCAAGGACGTGGAGGAAGACTTGAGGTTTGTATGCTGATGAGACCTGAACGTTCTCCCCCAGAGGAAGCGGTTGAGTGAGTCATTGCCTTTTAACAAACGGAGAGGGGAATACGGAGCACGCCGTAGGCTCTGCTGACGTTTTGGGGTGGAGCCCCTTCTCTAAAGTGCAGCTAGTGGCTCAGCTTGCCAGAAGAGTTCAGATAAGGATTCTAATGATCTGTGACTATCACAGCTAATATTGCTGTTTTCTCCTTATATTGGAAAGGGGTCTCAGGAGAATGACCATAAGAATAAAAGATTCAAGTCACATTGTGGAACGTTATTTTTGTGGTAAAATAATAGTAGCTTGCTGGCATTCTTTGAAGAGGCTTGCCTGAAGATGAACATGATTAAGCTCTGAAAGTACTGGAACCTTTTTTTTGTAGGCATTAAATTTCTACTGTTAGAGAGCTCAGCAGGACTATTCCTGGATGCAGTGTCTGTTTCTGTAGCCTGCTGCCTCCGGCCTCCTGGTAAATCTGAGCAAAATGAGAAAGAGTGGATAGTGGCAAGTCATCTGGAATAGTTTTCTTTGTTTAAAAAAGCTAATAACGTGGGTGATTGCATTACCTGGTGGAGCTTGCTTTAGTTGCTTTGCTTCGTTCTAAACACTTCTATTGCTGCTGTCCGAGTGCTTCACATAGGTGTCCCTGGCACCCTCAGCTCAGTTAGTGATGTTCCGCAGGGATTCTGTGTTGATCCCAGTTTAGCTGTATTTAGCTTTTTCTGCAATTCAGTGAGGTGGCACCTGTGGTGCTGTGTTCAGGTTTGGGCTTCTTGGGATTGGTGGTGATGGGGAGAGAAGATGGCTGGCTGGGGTGGTTGTGATGACATGTACCCTGCTGTTGGTGCTGTGGCTTGCACTTCGGCCTTTTATTATTTTGGCTTTCAAAATATTGTATTTTTTTTTTTACTTTAAGAATAAGAGAAATATTCTCTGTTACATATTGATAATGTCGAAATGCAATTTCCATGTTTTGAGAGCATAATTAACTTCGTTTCATGTGGCTGTTAACTACTAGGTTAGGGAAGAATAACAAATTTAAATAGCAGCGACTGCAATGGGCGTGAAGGGCAGCGTGCAAGTCGGGGCTTTCTGCGAGAGGAGGTGCCCAATAATTCTCTCATTAATTGAGCTTAGGCGTAGGAATTAGCTTTGTTGGGCAGGTTTTAAAATCCCAGGCGACAGCTGAATGTGGGAAGGGGCTCGCTGGAGAATAACAAGTCTGCTGTTGCTGAGCATGGGGTTGTGGTTTCGTACTGGCCATACCATTTATTCCCTTAAGTCCATTTGTGCTTGATAGGAAGCGTTCTGTCTGTGCTTTATGATGTGGTATCGCTCAGTAGGTTACTAGGGCTTGTCGTGACACAGATGTCCTTTTCCAGGTGGGCTTTGAACAGGGTATAAAGCTGTGTGTTTTGCTGTGCTGTAGCTCCGTAGTAGGAGGCGTTTGGAGTTGGTGCCCATTGAAGGAGTTGCTGCTGCGGTGTGCTGTGCCTTGCCAGCTCCCGCCCAGTGATTTCTAAGACTGTGCTGTGACCTAGAGCAGGAGTAGGACTGAACTTAAAACATTTGCGGTGTTCTAACGTTGTTCCAGGAACACCTAGAAAAGAGGTTCTAGCAAGCATGTGGTTCTTCTGGCTAGTTGTGTTACTGACAGGTTAAGAGGAAGCTCTGCTTCCAAAAGAGGCTGCATTTTGATATGGTACAGTTGGCAAGAGTTAAGTATCTGCTGCTCGTTGCCGCAATTGAGGGTTCTTACACTGATTTTCCTTTTTCAACAGCGAATGGACCTGGGAGAGTGTACGAAGATCCATGACTTGGCACTGCGAGCAGATTATGAGATTGCAAGTAAAGAGCGAGATCTGTTTTTTGAGCTGGATGTGAGTACAGAGAAATTTTAGTTACTTTTGTGAAAACTGCTTCTTGAAGTTATTTGACTGAACAGTAGAACTCAGCGAGCATTTCAGCTAGCCATGTTATGTGACGTGTTATCTGACAAGAATGTACAACCCCTTCTCGAGTGCTGGCTTGATTGCTGACTTGAAATTGTAAAAGCAGTTATGGCCCTTGCAACCCCATTAGTCCAGCTAGCTGGGAGGCTCCTCTGGCATTCCTTGCATCCCACACCTGCTGCTCTGTGCCAAGTCGCAGTAGCCTGGTGGCCTGTCCCAGAGGGAGATTTGACATCAAAAGCCTTCTGCTCTGTGGTTTCACTTTTTGCTAGATTTAGCTTTCTATGATGGAACAAATCAAGTGGAAGAACAATTCTGTCTTCCCTCTTCGTGTTATTCCAGTGCTTTTTGTCTTTGCACCTCTTGCTTATGCGTTGAAGGTTCCAGTGCAAAGCAGTCTTCATGTGAGCATCCTGTTGTGTGTCAGAGTAAAGGAACCGTGTCAGGTTCCAGACAGGTGACAGACTTAAGGGCAGGGATCAAATTTTACCTTTTCTGCAAAGTGTTGTGCATTTTTTTTTCTCAAGGCGCCTGTTCTTGAAGTTGGCTGTGCATTATACAGGGGTTGTACCAACTAGCTGTTGGCTGTCAAAGCTAAATCTGGCACGGAGAGCACCTTTATTCACAAGTCTTTGTCTGAACATGCAGGCGATGGATCACCTGGAATCTTTCATCGCAGAGTGCGATAGGAGGACAGAACTGGCCAAGAAGCGCCTGGCTGAGACACAGGAAGAGATCAGTGCTGAAGTATCTGCAAAGGTATTGTCCTCTCATGAAACGCTTGTTCTGCAAGTTTATGGGAGAGCACTGGTGCTCTGTTGTCTCTGACAGCATTGATACTGTGAAGTTAGGCTCCACAAAGGCTTTGTGCGTTGCAGCCATCCTCCTCAAATGGTGTTCTGGCTGGTCTTGTGACAAACTTACTGGTTCAGAGGGCCGTAGTAGCATCAAACACGAACTCTGAAGTACGTTGCTTTAGCATGGCAGTAAAACACATTGGTTCCCCCCACACTATTCAATGTTAGTGTAATAGCTTAGAATAGTAAATCCATCCCATGATTGTTGTCTTTTCACTTAGTAAATGCTCATGGAGTTTCCTCTTTGGGAACTTGCTTCATCAGGACAATACAAAGCATTTCTGAAGCAGGCTCTGTGCTGTCCTGCAAGCCAGAAATGTGCCACTGTTTGTGGCAGAACTGCTGATGTCCTGATCACGTCCGGTTTCTCTCTTTGCAATGGGTCTGTGACTGCATTGCCTGTTCTTGGCCCACCAGTCCCTTTTTGCTGGGACTCCTCTGACTTTTGGAGATTTGTGGTCATCTTCCAACAACTGCTTTTATTAAACAATATTTTTTAGAGAACAAAAGTCATCCTGCAAGTTTTAGCAAGGTTTTCGTCTTACTGAAAACACACTGTTCTCTTTAGGCAGAGAAAGTCCATGAGCTGAATGAAGACATTGGAAAACTCCTAGCTAAAGCTGAACAGCTGGGAGCTGAAGGAAATGTTGATGAGTCTCAAAAGATCCTGATGGAAGTGGAGAAAGTCCGAGCAAAAAAGAAAGAGGCAGAGGTATGGCCTTGGTTCTCCTATGAGTTGTAATAGCAGACTGGGCCAGGCTGGGGGTGTGACAAACAGCTGGGCGGTTCCTACCTCTCCTGTGTTGCCTGCACCTCCTTTTTCAGTTTCAGCAATGTGCCAGCAAGCAGTTGGCAGTGTGGTGTGATAGATGAAGAAAAGCTTTTTAGAAACTTTTATGTAGTGATGAGAGCTGATGGGGGAGGGGAAGATTTGTTCTCTGAAGTATTTGGTCACTGGCAGGGATGGAGTGTCAGGTTAGTTGTGCTCGCAAAGCGTTTTGTGTGGCACCTCCTCTATACTGAGGGTGCTTTTTTGATCCTTGAAAGTGTCAGGGCAGTTCTTTGCAGGGGTTGTGACTAAGGGTTCTCTCACATTTGCCTGTGTTTTTACCTCCCTTTAGGAAGAATACCGAAATTCAATGCCTGCATCCAGTTTCCAGCAGCAGAAGCTGCGTGTGTGTGAAGTCTGTTCAGCATATCTGGGTCTCCATGACAATGACCGGCGTCTTGCTGACCACTTTGGAGGCAAATTACACTTGGGTTTCATTCAGATTCGTGAGAAACTGGATCAGCTGAGGGTAATCCTCTGTTTTAAACCTTTGCCTTGTAGTTCTGAAGACATGCAATGCTTTTATTAAAGTCATGCAGGATTCTTTGCAGAGTGCTTGTAGAAGCCCAGAAATTTCTGATTGCCGAATCCCTGCAACTTCAAATGGAGGCTGATGTAGCCTAATCTTGGGTTCTGTTCTGTAATTTCTGGGTAAACAAATATGTACCCTCAGAATTAGTCAAGCCAGACCACTGCTGTCGTTTCTTCCTTAGAGCAATGGTACAGTTGCATGTATTTTTCTCATTGGTTTGGCTGATATTTGTCACTGTGGGTTTTTTGACTACTGAAGAGCACTTTGAGACCTTAATGAAGTGGTTGAACTGAAGTTTCACATAGTGCTGTCAGTGAAGACAAGCTTAAAGTAGCTGAAGCGATTAGAAGTTTTCTCGAATGGTTTGTAATGGAATTGCGGTACTGGCCTTGCTTGCGGACAGAGACCTTGAACCTGCTTGAGTAAGAGTTGTGATTCCTGTGCCTTATTCACCAGGCAGTATGTTGAGGTCAGTGCCTCGATTGATCGTTGGCACGAGGCCAGAGCACTGTTTCATTGTGTTGTGTATGCTTGAGGTGAGACAGTCACTTGCCTCAAAGCTTACGGGCTCATCTCTTAGAGCACAAGCACTCAAAGCAGAGAGCGGCATTTCTTGCACTGATGTGTGTTAGTGAAGTTGTGGAGAAAATTAAAACCTTGGTAAAGATCTTGACTAGCACATAAGATGTAGTGAGAGAGCTCTTTATGTTACTACCTGAATAGTCTCCCTGCAGATCTCTCTGACCTGTTACTGTATGGCTGAAATGCAATGTGTACTTTTTTTTTCTAGAAAACTGTGGCAGAAAAGCAAGAGAAGAGAAACCAGGATCGTTTGAGGCGGAGAGAGGAGAGAGAACGAGAGGAGAGAATGGGCAGACGGTAAGTGGAAGCTGATAACTCGTTTGTGAAGTTGATTTTGAAATAGCATGATTTCTTGCATCTGAGCATTGCAGGAAAGCAGTGTCTGCTGCTGGAACAGCTGTTGCAAATGCCCCAGATGCTGTGTGAGCACCTTGGCGCGTTCAGTTAAAGACGAGAACAAATGCACAGACCCCCCACCTTAGAGTGATTGTATGTGTGTTGTTTTAACCTCCATTGTGTAGCTGAAAGATGTGAACTCCTTATGTTGTTTTCAGGTTTATGTTGGCCTAGTCCCTGTCTTTGGGAATCTGGATGAAATGCCCTCGTCCAAGGCATCTGAGTGGGAAAGTTTAGGATAAGTGAGGGCTGGGTCTGCTCAAAAGGCGCTAGTCATGCAAAAATTCTGAGGACAGCCCTCCTCCCTTCTGGACGTGGAGGTGACAGCAGAATGGAGCTGATGTCCATGAGCCAGGTGGCAGGCTGCCTGTCTTGCTCAAAAACTTTTCTGTGACAACAGTGAGGTGCTTTTGGCGCGGCTTTGGAAAACACTTCCTTAGGGATCAGAGGGATCCCAAGTAGTGGCTACGTCCGTGGTTGCGGCCATCTGTGTCACCTTCTGCTCATACAGGTATAATCCCTGAGCAGTGGCAGTGGCTGCAGTGTTGGTATTCTTGGGACAGGCTCTTCTGCCTCTTGCCAGCTGAACTGGAAAATTTATTTGTTCTTTACTTGAACATGCATCTTCTGTGTAAAGAGCTCAAACAGCCTGGTATGGAGAGGGTGGGTGGTTGCAGTGGCCAGGCAGAGAAAGTGGCTGGGTAGGAATGCTGTTCTCATTGTCACAGCATCTCGCCAGTTACCCGACGTGTTTCTCTTGCACTTCTGGTGTCAAAAAAGCCAACCTTGCTGCCTGTGGAAAGTTCTTTTTGACCCTCGGTGTCAACTGCAGTGTCTGTTTCAGCCATCCATGTCTGAGGTGTGTGAGATATGTAACTGCAGCATGCTCTAAGATGGTGCTGGCTTCTGGGTGTACATTTCTGGAAACACTAGCAAAGAAATACCAGAATCAGAGCAGCTTGGTTTTCTGTGGTCTGTGGCTTGGTGATTTTGGTGTGTTGTGAAGATGTAAGCCCCAAAATTGTTACGCATTCTGCAGGATCTGGATCTCTTAGTTGATCTGCATCTCCCCAGAATGCTGGCTTTCTTCCCGCTGTGGCATGTCTGTGGTTTTGGTTTTGTATTTTGTTGTTTTTTTTTTTTTTTTTTT
>Ga0065711_1009359_pt1 | contig 11220 bp, 4 predicted proteins | sample Hoacrofraction12_FD_59098 | JGI IMG/M metagenome (GOLD analysis project Ga0065711, IMG submission 59098) | Hoatzin crop microbial communities from Cojedes, Venezuela - Epithelial fraction 12 v2 (version 2) | ecosystem: Host-associated > Birds > Digestive system > Esophagus > Crop | place... | reverse complement strand
CTCCTCATCTTTCTTGAAGTGGGGAGCCCAGAACTGGACAGAGTACTCCAGATGGGGCCTCACTAGGGCAGAGTAGAGGGGAAGGAGAACCTCCCTCGACCTACTGGCCATACTCCTCTTAATGCACCCCAGGATCCCATTGGCCTTCTTGGCAACCAGGGCACACTGCTGGCTCATGGTTAACCTGTCATCCACCAGCACACCCAGGTCCCTCTCCGCAGAGCTGCTCTCCAGCAGGTCCGCCCCGAGCCTATACTGGTGCATGGGATTGTTCCTCCCCAGGTGCAGGACCCTGCACTTGCCCTTGTTGAACCTCATCAGGTTCCTCTCTGCCCAACTTTCCAGCCTGTCCAGGTCTCGCTGAATGGCAGCACAGCCTGCTGGTGTATCCACCACTCCTCCCAGTTTGGTGTCATCAGCAAACTTGCTGAGAGTACGCTCTTACTCTTCATCCAGGTCATTGATGACGAAGTTGAACAAGACTGGGCCCAGTACTGACCCTGGGGGACACCACTAGTTACCAGCCTCCAACAAGACTCAGCGCCACTGATGACAACCCTCTGAGTTCAGCCAGTTCTCAATCCACCTCACTGACCACTCATCCAGCCAACACTTTCTGAGTTTCCCTAGGAGGATGTTATGGGAGACAGTGTTTGAAAGCCTTGCTGAAGTCAAGGTAGACAACATCCACTGCACTCCCCTCATCTACCCAGCCAGTCATACCATTGTAGAAAGCTATTCGATTGGTCAGGCATGATTTCCCCTTGGTGAATCCATGCTGACTACTCCTGATAACCTTCTTTTCCTCCACTTGCTTGATGATGACCTCCAGAATGAGCTTTTCCATCACCATGCCAGGGATGGAGGTGAGGCTGACTGGCCTGTAGTTCCCTGGGTCCTCCTTCTTGCCCTTTTTGAAGACTGAAGTGACGCTGGCTTTTCTCCCGTCCTTGGGCACATCTCCTGTTCACCAGGACCTTTCAGACATGATGGAGAGTGGCTCAGCAATGACATCTGTCAACTCCTCAGCATTCATGGATGCATTCCATTGGGGCCCATGGATTTGTGGGCTTCCAGATTGCTTAAGTGATCTCTCACACAATCCTCCTTGATCAAGGGACGGTCATCCTTTCTGCAGGCTTTCTCTCTTACCTCCAAGGGCTGGGATTCCTGAGGGCCAGCCTTAGCAGTGAAGACTGAAGCAAAGCAGGCATTCAGTAACTCTGCCTTCTCTGTATCCTCTGTCACCAGGGCACCTACCTCATTCAGCAGCGGCCCCACATTGTCCCTAGCCTTCCTTTTGTTGCTGATGTAGTTGAAGAAGCCCTTCTTGTTGTCTTTGACATCCCTTGCCGGATTTAATTCCAGGTGGACCTTGGCCTTCCTCATTGCATCGCTGCATGCTCTGACAACATTCCTGTATTCCTCCCAAGTGGCCTGTCCCTCTTTCCACATTCTGTAGACCTTTCTCTTCTGTCTGAGTTCCACTAGAAGCTCCTTGCTCATCCATGCGGGTCTCCTGCCTCCTTTGCTAGATTTCTTGCTCAGGGGGATGCAGTGATCCTGAGCGTGGAGGAAGTGATGTTTAAACAGCGACCAGCTCTCTTGGACACCCCTACCTTCTAGAGCCCTGACCCACAGGATTCCTCCAAGTACTTCCTTGAAGAGGCCAAAGTTAGCTCTCCTAAGTTCCAAGGTTTTGACCCTGCTTATCGCCCTGATTCCTCCACGCAGGAACCTGAACTCCACCATTTCATGGTCACTGCAGCCGAAGCTACCCCCAGCCTTCTCATCATCAACCAGTCCCTCTTTGTTTGTCCGCACAAGGTCCAGCAGCACTCCTCTCTGCGTTGACTCCTGCACCACTTGTGTCAGAAAGTTATCATTGATGTTCTGCAGGAACCTCCTGGACTGTGTGTGCCTGGCTGTGTGGTCTTCCTAGCAGATGTCAGGGTGGTTGAAGTCCCCCACGAGAACCAGGGCCTGTGACTGTGAGGCTACTTTCAGCTGTCTGTAGAAGGCCTCATCAACTTCCTCCTCCTGGTCAGGTGGCCTGTACTACACACCCACAACATTATTGCCCATATGAGTCTGTCCCTTAATTCTAACTCACAAGCTCTTGAATTGTTCTTCCTCTGCCCCCAGGCAGATACCCTCACATACGGAGCAACTCCACCACCTTGCCTTGTTGTCCTGTCTTTCCTAAAGAATATGTAGCCATCTATGACAGCATTCCAGTGATGTGAGCTGTCCCACCATGTCTCTGTGATTGCAATGAGATCATGGCCCTGCGACCGCACACAGATCTCTAATCCGTCCTGCTTATTGCCCATGCTGTGTGCATTGCTGTCCAGTCATTTCCGAGAAGAACTCAAGCATGCTGGTTTCCCTGGAGGGGTGCAAAAGGATCTGCCGTGTCCATGCCCACACTTTAAGGTTGTTGGTCTTTTGCTTCTCAGCTTGGGATGCAGCTGAGGAACATTTGTCACTGCTCTGATTAGCCACAATTAATCCCCAGCCAGATGGGATGGCTTGAGAATGGTGACTTTGCCCCCCACCCCCCGAGTCCTTCAGTTTAAAGGCCTCCACGCCAGGTTGGCTAGCCTATTGCCAGAGATCCCCTTGCCTTTTCTAGACAGGTGGATCCCATCCCTCTCTAACAGGTTAGAATCATTGAAGAAAGTCCCATTGTCACAAAAACTAAAACCCTCATGGCGGCACCAGCCACGAAGCCAGGAGCTGATACTCATAATGCATCTGTTTCTGGATGGTCCCCTTCCTCCAACTGGTAAAATGGAGGAAAAGATCACTTGGGCACCAGTGCTTTTTGCTTTCACCCCCAGGGCTTTGAAATCTTCCTTAATTCTGCCAAGGTTCCGACTTGGGGTGTCATTTGTGCCTACATGAAAGAATAACAGCGGATAGTAGTCTGTGCTCTTTACAAGTTGTGTAATACTAGTATCAGTCTGCAGAGCCTCTTTGCTTCAATTAACATGAGAAAATGCAACATTCAGTTCAACATTCAGGGTGCAGACAGTTTCTTATGCCTTGGTTATTAAAGATCTGGTAAGTAGCAAGCATTCTGCCTTATGTAACTGTAAGCTGCTATGAGTCCTCAGGAATTCCAGTTTTACAGATGATAATTTGTACACCATCACTTTTCATGTGAATCTCTCCATCTGTATGGAAGATGGGATAATTTGTAGGCAGTCTACTTCAAAAATAGTGAAATCTGTTGTAGCTTGAATGTAGATACTGCTTTTAATTTTCGACCTCAGTCCTGTGCATTTGCAAAATAAACCAGTTGCACATTTCTCATGCAAGAAATTCTTATTGTCTCACTTTTCCTTCATTTTAGTTGTGAATATTTTCATAGGAAGACTTATGCCTGGAAACATCAAGTATCACAGCACAGATAATTCCATTGCACAGGCAGTTTGAAGAAGTTAGGAAAAGTAAAGCTTAAACAGTTTTGATGTAAGTTGTTGCCCTTACTTGTTGATAACTGCAAAGTGAAAACCACCCCTACTATAACACGCATAATGTGGACTTTAACTACTACCTCTCTTCCTCTGTTATTACCAATCTTTGTTTATGTTTATATGTTGCTGTTATGACAGCAGAGTTTTCTTCCCAGTAACTGTTGCATGGTCTGTCAGTTTTGTGCAAAAGAAGCTGAGTGGCTGAGTAGTGTGTGCCTAAGATTACTTGACAGGTCCCCAGGGTCGAATGTGGCTGGAGGAGCATTTATACTGCTCAGGTGCATGACTTTGAACATGGTGTGTGAAGGTCACAGTTTTAGACTCTTCTTGTCCCATAGAATAGAGTTGTTTCTAGGAATTAGAAAGAATTTTGACTGCACAGTATGAAAATAAATGTTTCCAATTAATTGACAATCCATTGATGAATTAATCCATTAATTGATCTAAGTACCTCTGTAACGTAACATTTAGTTTCAAAGTGCGTTGACATTGTTAAGACAATCTAGAATGAGATGAAATTACTCTGCTCAGTCTGTTTCATAAACTCGAGTAATTATTAAATTTCATGTTAAAAAGCCATTATATTCTGCACAGCAGACCTTTAAATCACTTCTCAAATTAGTTAAAACACATAGCATCTGTCTACAATATGACAGTTCCCATACAATTATTTTCTAGAAGTGAAACAGAACTCAGTTATTCCCTGTTAAAGCAAATTCACAGAGACTTTAAGGAGAGAATTTTCTCTCATTCACTACCTGGTTTTCCTTTATGGCTGTTTAGTTGAAATATCTCAGTAAAATACCTAATATCATGTGACGTGTACTCATTTTAGCGTGAAAGTTGGGTTTGTTTGAAGTTACAGTGAAATTATTACCGACTTCCTCATGGCAAGAATTTCATTCCTAGTGAAGAATAATAAGGGGAGCACCCAGCACATAACATTTTGTTCTGTCTTAATGTTCTGCTGAGCATATGTGTGTGTAAGCAGTTTATTTCTACAGTGAGTGGAGGAACAAGAGGAGCCAGAGGGTCCCAGAGCTGTCAGAATGAATAGTTAAACTGAAGTATTAGCCATAGTTGAAAACTAGGGAGTAAGTCACTACAGAGAGCTATGTTAAATGAGGCTTTGTTTCTATCTTTGTATGAGCTCCTTTGACTTTGTAGCAGTAGCTAAACAGTGAACAGAACCAGTTAGCTTTTAAGATTAATTCTGGAAATGGCATGCAAGAGGAAGTTCTTTAAAATGACATATACAGATCCATAGTAATCTCTTCTGTTAGGAATTAAACTTTTCTGTGTACAAGCTGAGTTTTCACTGTGTCAGCTGGGCTGAAGAAACAGCTGTTCTGAATTTGTGAGAATAAAAATATTGACTGGCATGTCATCAGATGGTACTGCTAGAATCCCACTTTCGATTTCATGAACATTAATCACTCTTTCTTGCGCACTTATGAGTATGTGCATGTTTTATGAAAAACTTGACCAGTGGTAGTTTCAAATAGGTGTATAATACTTAATCATACAATCATAGAATAGTTTGGGTTGGAAGGGACCTTTAAAGATCATCTAGTCTAACCCCTCTGCAATGAGCAGGGCCATCTTCAGCTGGGATGCTGGTCCAACCTGACCTTGAATGTGCCCAGGGATGGGGCATCTCCCACCTCTCTGGGTAACCTGGTCCGGTGTTTCATGACCCTCATTGTTAAAAAATTTCTTTCTCACTTCTAGTCTAAATTTGCCCTCTTTAAGTTTAAAATAATTACCCCTTGTCCTATCATTACATGCCCTGCTAAGAAGCCTCTCTCCAGCTTTCTTGTAGGCCCCCCTTCAGGACTGAAAGCCTGCTACAAGGTCTCCCTGGAGCCTTCTCTTCTCCAGGCTGAACAGCCCCAACTCTCTCAGCCTTTCCTCACAGGAGAGGTGTTCCAGCCCTCTGATCATCTTCGTGGCCCTCCTCTGGACCCGCTCCAACAGGTCCATGTCTGTCCTGTGCTTAGGGCTCCAGAGCTGGATGCAGGACTCCAGGTGAGATCTCACCAGAGCGGAGAAGAGGGGCCGAATAACCTCCCTCGACCTGCTGGCCACTCTTCTGTTGATGCAGCCCAGGATATGGTAGGCCTTGTGGGCTGCGAGCGCACGTTGTTGATTATGTACAAATAATTCTTGTAATTTTTACCATTTCAAAGAAACTTCAGCAAGAGATTCAGCCTTTATTGGATAAAGTGTATTAAAGAGGAAAGCTCAAGGTTTTAGAGGCTTATTCTAAAAGAATTTAGATTCATTTTTATTAGCGAAGCTTATTGTATCTGGCATCTTACTTTAAATTTTAAGGTGCATTTAATGTGAAAGAGTGTGTTTGGGCATATTGGAGCTACAGAGATTTTAAGATATGATGCTTCTCAGCCTTAGTTTCCACTAGGAAATATAATTAGCATGAAAGAAAATGAGTGTATTTGTTTTAAATAATTTACTATTTTCTTCCTGAGTACCTTTGCAGCTTTGTTCTAAAAGAAACCCTGAAAATTTAATCTATTTTAACTCTGGTTATTGTTAGTGGATATTATATCCTACTACAATCTTCTTCCATATTCTTAACTCAATTTTTGTCCCCAGTGTGCTGTACTATATAATGGAGGACTTTGACTTCATCACAATTTATGTCGTTTTACCTAAGATGCAATCTATATAATGCTTAGAATTACTGCATACTACTAAGCTGCATTAAAATTCCAGGTGAATTAATTATCTAGGACTTTCAGATTTTCGGAACAGTTTTGAGTGAATCTGCATGGTTAATATTAGGCTATGGATATAGGTCTGAGATGCAGACCATGCAGTTTAAAGCAGACAAATTGGTTGCTAGACATGGCCTAGCTGTGGCAATATAGACTGATCTACTCTGAGGAGAAACAAATAAACAGATTGTAGTTATTCTGATGTGGTTTGCTTTTTTAAATAGTATTTTTAACATTCTAGACTAGAGACAGGTCATACCTGTAAGAAGCCTTTTGTGTTCTAATATTATTATTGCATCCCCTTTCTCTGTGGAAAGTCTCTGCATAACTTCCATTAAAAGGAAATTACCTGTATATATCTAGAATAGATGTGTGCTTGGAAGGTGAGCACTGCTGCTTAGAGAAGTGCATTGTGCTTTTCATATAGTGAATGTATAATGGAAAACTGAATTAATTTTATTACTCTATTAACATTATTAAATCTAGTAGGTTCATGACTTCTGCCCACAGAACTTGTCCTTGGATCTGACAGTTTACTTGGTACAAGACCTGAAAGGAAAAGACAAGGTGTACACACCTTAAATGGTTTGTTCATGATTCAGTCTTCAGCCTGATAAAAAAGGCTCAAGGGGATTTATTACAGTAGGCCCAGAGACAGTAGTGTTTCTCTTGGAAATATGCTGTTGTCTGAGAAGAACATCCGTTTGTGCGCCAACCTCTGTCTTCCTCAGAAAAAGTGTCAGGTTTTGTGGTTTTTTGCAAAGGAAGAGGCACTCTTGTCCAGAACGTACTTTTGAAAAACAATAATATTTTTAAAGACAGGTGCTTTTTGGTACTGGATGGTCTATTGTTGCATTCAGTTATTTGAAATGTGTGATGTGGGATTATTTGTTTTCTTTAAAATCTGTAATTGATCTGCTTGAATCATACTGACCCAAACAGAGAGAGTCTGGTTTCCTTCCCAGATATGAGTATTCCAGCACAATATTCCAGGAAATTTTCCTGGCTGATGCTTTTTAAGCAGTGTATGCTATCATGTACAGATATGTGTATATCAAATATATCCTGTTATTGCAGTCTTTGTGAATATGGATTATTAGCTCCCCACATGTATCAGTTGACTAGAAAAACAGCAACATGGCAAGTATTTGTTTTTAAAATGTGATATTTGTATTAAGAAGGCAATCCTCGGTAGTGTGGAGAAGATGATAAAGCTGGCCATAGAAAGTGCTGTGTAAGTAGTTAGAGATACTGTCCTTTACTTAAGACTGCTACACTTTCAATGTTCTTATTCTACAAATGCTTACATGCTTATTATGCGATTTTTGAAAAACATCCAGTTATTAGCGAATTAGTTTGTGTTTGCAGAGTCAGGCCCTAGAAGGACAAGTAATGCATGAAGGATGTAGAAGTTTAGAGGCCGTGTAATTCAGGTCACAGTAGATTTTTTTTTGTCTTTGCTAATAAACTCTTGCAAACTTGGTATTTGAACAACATAAACAGGAAGTTATAATTTTAAATAAAGGTTAAAAAATAATGGCCTAGATTTGCATCTGGATTTTGTTACCAGTCTTAAGATGCTACCCAGAACAACAGCACGCAGCATGGGAAATCTGATAATGTTGTGAATCTTTCAACCTTATGCATTCTAATCTGAGCGTGGTTTCCTGTACTATTGCTGATATGCCAGATAAAACAAGTTTGGATCCAAAATCAACCTCTGTTATAAATGGATGTTCTCTATTATCCCTATTTGCCCTGTAATCTGTGATTAGCTGTTCCCTATCACAAAGGGAAAAACATTAATGGATTCAGTTTTGTGTGTAGACGCGCTTCCAAATAATAACCAATTGCAGTTTACATGACTGTTTAGTTCAGGTGCAGTTAAGTATTATTTCATGCTACGTTTAAGTGTAGAAATACTTCTATTCAAAGCAGCAGCATCAGAGTAACTAACTGCTTTCGTGTTTCTTCAATGGCAGTAAAACTTTTCACCATGATGATGAAATTATTGTGATTTGGCTTCCTCAAAGTAAGCATTTTTTTTTCATTTAGCTGAAATTATGTACAATGGATTACATTGTCTGTAGAATTAACACTAATGGCACAATTTGGTATGAACAAATAAAATTAATTTATTTTGCTGTCTCTGAGTACTGAATAGAATTTGTGAATAAAAATACCAAGATCTGGTCTCTTCCCTTCCCTGCCTTTTCTCCTGCCTGGGCAGACTTCCATCAGAAGTTTAGATGTGAATTTCAAAATTAACATTTTATTACTACATTGAGAACGCTTTGGTGTCTTTCTGCTCTAAAATATGTAATTACACAATAGCCCCTCATCTCACTTAAGGGTTTTCATATTTTTAAAGAACCGAGATTGTTTTTAGGGGAATGCTGCTCTCTTATGCTAGAAGTGTCTTAACATTATATTTCTATAACAACTCAATATGGCATTTCAGAAGCATAACCAAAAAAAAGAAAGCTACCACAGAAACCCAAGCCACTGAGACATAAAGTGCTGGGGGAGGTATCTATACCAGTTAACATTTGGCAGGTAACTTGATTAGGGAGATATTCTTTCTGTCAGTCACTGATACAGTTATTTGGTTTCATACAGCACTTCAGGGTGCAAGTCTGAGGTGCTCTGGTTTGTCTTCTGAAGGAGACTTGCTGTTATCGAAAGAGGGAGATTAACTGCCCCAAATTTAGGCGCTTTACTTTCTTGTCTGATACCCTGATACTCTCAGAAAAAAGGGCAGGTGACGAGGAAAGAACTAATATAAGTGAATAATGGATTATATAATTAGTAATTGAAACCAATACTGTATAGATAGAAGGACAAAGAATAGCAATGAGAAAAACATTGATGAAGTTACAATATACCCTCATGTTGAGAGACTAGACTAGGCTAGTCTCCATGGCTGAAAAATCACGTTTCCTTTTGTTCTCTGGACCAAATTAATATTCAAGAATTCACAAGAGGACAGGTTGAGTAAGCAAAGTAAAAATACCAATTCCCTCCCTCTCCTTCTCCACTAGTTTGCAATTTGGGCCAGTGTCCTAGGAGAAAGAAAACATGGATTTAAATCCTTCTGGGCAAATATGGATACATTGTCTGTACTGAAGCTATTCAGTTTGTTTCAGCAATGTACCTCTTAGATGTGGAAGAGTGATGATATTCACGAATCATGTACTTCTTGGTGGAGTACTACTAGGTGGAGATGACAGTAACTGAAGCCTTAGAAAGTGAGCAATAATTCTAGTATTGATAAGAATGAAGTTGAAATAATCAGAATTGAAATAAGCCAGAAGCTGAGATCTACTTTTTAAACTCAAATCTTGCTTTTTTTCTTTAGCAGTGCCATTTTTGAGTACTACAGGATGGCCATATTTTGTCTATAACTTGCTACAACTGCTGCAGGCAAAGAAAAGTTCATATGGCATACAAAGTGACACAACTGAAGTTTTCAGTGGTAAAACTGGTAATACAAACCAACTACCAATGTCTTCTGTAGCCACTTTATTACACAGCTATATTCACTGAAAGTGAGAGACATGGTTTTAATTTGCTTTACAGCTCAGCTTTTCTGTAAAGAAATTGTGTCAGTAAAATACTACTTGCAGCTGTAGTTAAGATTCAGTGATATTAGTTAAAAACTGCGATTACAAAAGGAGGGGGAAGTATATTTCTAGCTCTCATTTTGAAATGCACGTAGGATGAATTCAGGAAAAGAGTATGATTATGACTTTTGTAAACCAAAGGGGAGGTAAGGGCAGGAGGCCCTCATTCTTCTCATAGTGGAACAGTGTAAACATGATAGTTTTCATCCTGTAATACTTTAATTTCACCTGATCTAGATAATGCAGACAATTCTGCGTGCACATAAAGAAACAGAGGTCTGTAAAATATTTCATATGCTATAGGGTTACAGTGTCAGGGAACAGAGGATGAGAACATGGCAGCTTTTATATAGTGAGAACCACATGCCTAGGAACTCAGGATGGCAGAAGGAGAAGACTTTCAAACGTTGCATGGGAAGTTTATTGATTAATTTTTTCCCAACTACTTGAATTTCTATCTTTCTGAAAAAATAAATTAGCCAAAGAAAACAGAATCATATCTGGAATTTGGCTATTTATATGTATTTATAAGGTAAAGATAGTACCTAATGCCAAACAATGATGTCTTAGAATTCACTGAGATTTTCTGTATTATTACTAGACCAGCCATGCAATTATGCATGACCTGGAGGTCATTGCTGAGATCATGACCACTGTGGAGGGTTCTTTCAGTACATGTGGCTGTGGGCTAGCACAATTTAATGTCTTTTCAACATGCTTAAATTTTTGGCATGTAGAGATTTGAGAAAGGGCTTGAGAACTGGGAGGAGCAGGGTTTGTGGAGACTTCCCTTAAACTCTCTGCAGCATGTGGAACATACATACAGTTACCTTACAAGCTGAAGATTCTATGAACATTGCTAAGTAATGTCATTAATGTCAGATGAACTCCAAATACTTGTTTTTTTAAAGCCTTTCATTAGAATTTAATCCTTTTTAATAAGGTGAAAGAGCCACAGTAAATATTCTGTTTTTTTAAAAAAATCTAGGTTCTAGTGGGTGTAATGAGCAGTTGTGGATACTTGATTTACTGTTTGCACTCCAAAGGGTTCAGATGCTGTTTTAAGATATTGGAGACGTACTGAGTTTCTGGATCTGACCTTCTGGTGTGGTCTCTTTTCTTAAATTACGGAAGCCTTAGCTTATGTATAAATTTAGTTAGAATCATAGAATCAGAATCATAGAATCACAGAAAGTTTTGGGTCAGAAGGGACTCCCTAGAGGTCATCTAGTCCAACCTCCCTGCAGCGAGCAGGGACACCGCTAACTAGATCAGGTTGCTCAGAGCCCCGTCCAACCTGGTCTTGAATGTTTCCAGGGATGGGGCCTCCACTACCTCTCTGGGCAACCCGTTCCAGTGTTTCACCACCCTCATTGT
>Ga0065711_1049604_pt1 | contig 11221 bp, 9 predicted proteins | sample Hoacrofraction12_FD_59098 | JGI IMG/M metagenome (GOLD analysis project Ga0065711, IMG submission 59098) | Hoatzin crop microbial communities from Cojedes, Venezuela - Epithelial fraction 12 v2 (version 2) | ecosystem: Host-associated > Birds > Digestive system > Esophagus > Crop | place... | reverse complement strand
CCGCCTGGACAAGGTCCTGTGCAGCCTGCTGTAGGTTACCCTGCTTCGGCAGGAGGGTTGGACTAGATGACCCACAGAGGTCCCTTCCAACCCCTACTATTCTGTGTGATTCTGTGTGATTCTGTGAGGACCATCGCCAACACTCCTTTCCCATGGAAAACAAGCTCTGAAGTCTCCCTGAGTCAAGCTGCCTCTGCTTGAGTTCCCACTGGCACAGGAGCACGGCCATGTCCCCACCACACCCTCAGCATCCCCAAATCCTTCATGTCCAGCTCAGCCTCTCACTCTGAGGATGGCAGTTCAGCCAGGGATGCCTCTGCTTCGCTGCCCCAAGGGAGACTCAAGCGGCCCGTTTGGCCTGAACGCTTTGTGCAGCAGGAGATGCCTCCACGGGGGCACTGCTTTAACGCTGTTAAAAAGCATCTGCAAATTTTCACGGAGATTAGCAAGCCTTTTTTTGCAGAGGCCTGAACAGACCTCTTGCAGTCGACGTTCATCAGACTGGCCGCTGAAATTGCAGCCATTTCCAGAGACAGCTGTTGAAACTTGCCTCTGGGCATCCTTCCCTCTGTCCTCACAGCCAAGATGCTTCACTGGTATCACCTTCTGCTTCTTCCACACTTGCTGAGGACCTGGATCCCAGAGCTGAGCGGGGCTCCAGCCTGTCACAGCATCCTCACCTCTAAGCCTAGGATGGAAAGGGGACCATGTCTCTGCCTTTTTGCCTCCAGAGCACATGCTCGCTTGTTTGCTTCCAGCTCCTTCCCCAAGATCCTGGTCTCATATCCACCCATGACTGTCCAGAGCAGGGACATGTGGCACGTGAAGGAGGAAGCTCTGCCCTGCATGGTGCAGAGCCAGAGCAATGTCCCCTTGCTCCAGCCCTGAGCTCTTTCTATAAGCTCTGGCAGCTCAGCGGCCCTAAGCCAACTTGCTCTTGTGTGGAGGCTGACCCCGGAGATCATAACAAGAAATAAGAAAGCAGAATCTGGATAAGTCACATCTTAATTTGCAAGGCTTGTGTTGGGAGACCCAGTTTCTATAAATATAGATCTTGGCAAGGCATCTAGTGCAAACAGAGCTTTTTCCACCTGACAAGCCTGTGGCATACAACTACCATGGCTGTTTTAGACTCTAAGAGTGCCACCTCTGTACACACACAGAGACACAGAGGCAGGCCCATGGCACCCTCCCCTTTCTCTTATACCCTGCTCAGATTTTCACGGGCAGCTCCAGCTGGTCTCAGTCACTGGAAACCAGTGCCATGCAAGTGGTCCTGCCAACCTGGGAGACATCAGCCCAAGGCAGGAGGGGAGGAGCGGGGAGCACAGGGATGCGATGCGCTGCAGACAGCTGAGGTGAGAGACATGTTTCCTTCCCTGCACAGTGCTGGAGAAGGCATCTGGGGCTGATGCCCACGTCTGATCCAATCTGGCAGGCTGGGCCAGCTCCTCCTGCCTCCTGTACAAACCCTCAAGGGCGTAAGGGAGGGCTCAGCCTCTTCTCTAAGGAGCATGTTTTGGCAGCTGCTTGGCCTCGAAGCATGCAGGGTCCCTTCCTCCACCCTGGATCACTATGAACTCTGACTTTTGGACTGATGGGAGAGAATCATCATTTCTCCTTCAGCCAGAACAGCCTGAAATAGCTTGCAATGCCTCTGGATCTCCCCAGCCTCCCTTGGGAATAGCAGAAATGCTATTTGCACCACCATCAGTGTATCTGCCACTCCTGAGAGCTAACACCCTGCAAGCAGTGTCCTCCAAAAACCCGTCGAGGTGAGGAGGAGGCTGTTGCTTTATTTGGGAACTTTGCTGGAATCCCCCAAAGGCTGCACTGATGGGCACACCAGCCTTCATACTCCTCATTATAAAGTTGACAAACGAAGTACCTCATTTTTCACGTTGACCTCAAGGTCCTCAGTGAACTGGCAGGTGCCAAATTCTGTTCAGCTTTCACCCCCCCAGTTCCACCCTGTCCCTTGCACCCATGCCTATATGACTTGATTATACTGTCCACGGTCATTTATGCAGGGTGAGGCCATGGGAACATCTTCCAGATTGTTCAGCTCCTGGTATAATTTTGGGCCGTACCAGCTGGCACCTTACCAGTCAGTGCCCTGGCAGGACTGAAACTGCCACAGATGTCCCTCCCATGGAGGAAAAGATTGCAGTCATCTCCTTTCTAAAGCCCTTTGAGACCCCCTGAAGGAGGAATGCCTTATGAGAGCAAGACCTTATTATACTTCCGCATTTACAGAGATGTAAAACAGAAATATAGTAATATTAAAGGCCTTCTCCAAACCTTCTAAGCTGGATGGTCCTAGGAGAACCGGAAACGAGCCCCAAGCACATGAATTACAGCCCAAATAGTAACTAGCCCTGGTCAGCTGGTGCTTTCACTGCTTAAAGCATGCTGTACCCGAGAGAGTCAGACCAGCAGTTTATCTAGCTTAGTGTATGGCCTCCCACGGCACCAATAACAGACACAGTTTAGTGAGATGATGTGAACCAAGATCCTTTTTGTCAAGGCTTCCACCATACTCCTCCAGCATCCCCGGCTGTTCTACTGGGGATGTTAAGAGGACATCCCTACCTCTTTTATATCTCCTTTTACGGACCTGCTGTCCATGAAATTGTCTAATCTCCGGTGGGCTTGGATGTGCCAGATTCTTGACTACCTGAGAAGGAAGTCGGGGCATAAGGTGTGGTTGCAAGGCCAGTTTGGCCCAGTCTCCACCCACCATTATAAATAAAGCCAGCAGTGCTCCAGGCACTGTGCTCTTTTCAAGTCCCACAAGGCAAAGTCTAGAGGCAGTTTTCCCTACACGAGCACCTGCAAATTCCTGCTAGCCAGAATCCAGACCAGCATCTCAAGACAGTATGTTCCACCTAAATTGATGGTTTTGTTCTTTCTGTGTGCAATCTCAGACCCCAGCCAGAAGCAAATGCTGCTTATTTAAGACTTACTGCTTTCCATTTCAAACCACAGACCTTATAAATCCCTTGGGAGGAGAGGGACAAGTAAGAAGCAGGGAAGAGGGAATCTCTGCAACTTACTGGCCTCTAATTTGGCCTCCTCTGATCATCCCAAAAGTGAGAGGAGAGGGAAACAGGATGCCACAGCTCTGTTTGCTGTGCCGACACTCCAAAGCGTTTCCATGGCTTCCTCATCACTGCTAATGACAGGTCAGCGATGGCTGTGATTGACAAGTGCCAATATTTCTACTCTCACTCCCAAAGCACCAGGACAAATACCGTCTGTCTGTCTCACAGCTCTACACGTTAAGGTTTCTCCTGGAGCTGTTACGAAGGCTGGTCCATCTCAGGAGCCATAGGCTGTAAGGCAGAGCATTGTGCAACTCTGTTATTAGGGGGTTAAGTGTCTCTATTCACAAAGTCCTTCTAGCAAACAAACTTCTTGATACAAAGCCAATGGACTGAAACAGTTAAGCGAGGTGGTGTGTTCCAGGGGTTAATCAATCTGGGGCTCTGCCATCTAAACACAATGGCCCCAACATTTGACATCTTCCAGACATGCCTGGCTGGCAAGGAAAGACAGGAGCACCCCATCCCATTGGACTGAACTGAAGTGTGTGAGCCAGCCCTTGCAGCTCCTGGCTCCTGGCACACCATGCTTCTTCACCTCCTGGTTATCCAAGCACCTTCTTGCCACCATCAGGATGAGTGGTTTCTGATGGAAAACGAGCATGGGAGAGACTTTCACATGGCTGACTTGCAGGTGTGAGCCTCTTGGCCCTGCAGAGCCACAGACATGGACTCCTCATCTGGTTTTGATCCCTGTGGGTGGGATATGGGTGATTCAGCCTCCCCATAGCAGAGGAAAAAGTCCCTGTTGCTATTGACAATGGACATGGAGGTATCACATCTAGTCTCCACACTGCTCTGAGTCCAGTCCATCTGCAGGGTAAGACCCAGTGGCATTTAGCAGTGACAGAGGTCGGCACGACATGGACGTGTGCCCAGGAAGGACAGGGATGAGACCTGCTGCCTTCCCCAGGAAAGGCACCAGCCAGCCCCTTCTCCTGGAAACACTCCCCTGCAAACATCTGCACAGTCACTGCATGCCTGTCTCCAGCCAGAAACCGAAGAGGGATGGTGATCCCCATGGGCACATCCCACCCTCTGATAAAATGCTTGGCTTCACATCAGGCAGCTCTCCCAGCCGTCTCCAGCACGCCTGCCTCTCCCAGCTGGCTCTCCGGAGGGGTGTAGCTCTTCTGTTTTTCAGCTTCTGAGACTGAGGTCCTTTTTTCCAGCAAAACAAACGCACAACGGGTCTCAGTATCCACTTCCCGAAAACAAACAGCATGAGTGAATAGCCAGCGTTGAGCCTGAGCTGTGGCTTTAGTGCGAAAGGAGCAGTGCTGGGGCGTTTCGATACACCCCACCGACTCCAAATGCCGTAAAAGCAGCAGGAGATGGTGGAAAGCAGCTCACATTTCAACAAACCCACAGACTCCCATCTTCCCCATCCTCACATCATTATCATTATTATTGATGTTATTGTAAATAAAACAGTGAAACCCCACTCTGAGGCTTGCAGAGGGGAGCAGCAATTTCTTGGTAAGAAGCTGAGGAGGTCGTGTAGGAACCGCTGCATGTAATAAGAGCCATGATCTTCCCGGGCTGTCATCCAGCTCTGAGAACATCTAGTTGGAGGTGGTTCAGAGGGTGGACAGAGCCTTTTCTCCCTTCGCGGGCAGTTTGCAGCCGGAATGGGCCCCTGGGAGGAAATTCTGCTAGAAACCCACCTCCCTCCCATCTCTCCTTTCTCTACCTCCCAGTAAAAGGCAAGTCTGTGGTGGAGCCGGGAATGGGTTCAAGATGTTACAATGCCAAATGTCTGCCTCAACCATGGACCATGCAGAGGAAGATTGCCCCAGGGGGGCAAAGGGCTGTGTTTGATGGGTGGTCACCCGCAGAGCAGCAGTGGGGTCTGCTCACCTGCAGGGCAGCAATGAGGTCTGCTTTTGACAGGAGGAGGGGAAAGTCGGCTCTCAGAGCCACCGGCTGGAGGCAAAGCAATTGAGGGATTCAAGCATTTAAGAGATTTTCTGCAAAGGTTTTCACGTTGATTGACCTTTGAAAGGACAATTCTGTTGCTTTTGTGGTTAAAGCTGATCAGTGGGGGATATTATTAGCACTTCTTTACTTTATTTTTGGATTTTTTTACCCCATACTTTTCCAAAATCACAATAAATTCTCTAATCCCAGCCTCACCTAAAGTGTCTGGAAAAAACAGTTTAGCAATTCAGGACAATTTTTTTCACTCTTGTGCTCTTGGTTCAGCTTGCCTCCATCCCCTTGGCCCTGCAGAGCCACAAACATGGACTCCTCAGCCAGTGTCACCTTCTCACCAGCATACCACGTGCCAGGCTCACATCCCAAACCACCACCCCTGAAGTACAGGCCCTCCATGATGCCCTCTCTTCCTCACCCGTACCCAAAAATCACTGTCTTGCCAAACCGGTTCAATACAGTGCCAGGAGCTATGTCCTGATCACAGTGGCACTGCTCCTCTGAGGAACGGGTTTAGGGCAGGAGCAACTGATGCCTCTTGATCAAGCATTTAACGTATTTCTTACTTGTAGCACATTAAAATGTGATGGGCCAGTGTACAGGACCCAGAGCCTTCACTGCCTTCTGTGCCAGGGCTTCCCCAAATGAACTTGCTGGTTCCCTGCAACATTTAAGTGGCATAGCTGATGTGTTTTGAGGTGCAGAAGAAGAACCACATCTTCATCCTCTGCTTTTTGTGCTCTGATAACCACCTGTTGGCCTTGAAACTTCACCTCCCCTGCCTCTTGTCATGTCCTGGTGACATGAACCGTCTCTTGGCTGATGGAGATATCTCTGCAAAATTCTTCTTGTAGCATCACCCAGCATGGCTTTGTAGGGTTCCAAAAAAAACTGTGAGAAGGGCTTTGACTGAACCTTCTGTTGTCGAGGCTAACTGCACCCTGAGGATGCTGCAAGGCACCTGGCAGCATTGTGGTGTTGATGTGAGCCATGGGAGACACCATCTCACAGGTATTTCTGCATTTCAGGGGTGTCCAAGCTGAGTTCCTCCCTTCTAGCACAAGCCCCTCACCCAGGTTGCTGGAAGCAGGTGGTGGCCACAACATGGGGACTTGTGTCCCGCTGGCAAGGACTGCATTAGTTTAGTGACAGCACCAGCTCCCGTACAGTGGGAAAGGATAAGATGTGGTCTCACTGGGGATGAGGGAGGATATACGACAGCAGCAAATTCAAGCCAGACCATGGGCTCACCTGGCCCAGTGGCCAACAGCAGCTGCCAAAGGAAGAGTGTGAAAACCAGCCAGCAAATGGTGATAGTTTCCAGATTACTCTTCCTGCTCTTTGCACCTCAGGCTTTCCACAGAAGTGATGCTTTCATCTAATTTATCACATCTGGTATCTTTTCCTCCTCATTTTTTTCCCCACTTACTCCCACGTAACCTCTTGGTATCCACAACATCCCGCAGAAAATAGTCATCAACTTAACCACCCGCTGCACGAGGCCACGTGCTCTGTCTGTTTGGAGGCCATCACCTGTTACATCCTGTTATTCATTCTGGAGAAGACCCTGAACAGTCAAACTTATCCATCTATCCTTCCTCACTGTGGGCATCATAATTTTATAGACCACCCTCATGGTCAGTATTGTCTGTGTGTATTTACATGTATATCTATACATAAACAGCGGAGGAAAGATTCCTTCCTTATAGCCTAAAATGCTCCAAAAATAGCTACTTCTGTCCTACTGGTTTGTTCCTGGTGTACCTCTGCTAATGAATCAAGGCTTTTACAGACTAAAAGGGCACAAGTATTGCCACCAAGTAAATTACTTTATCTTCCCCAGCTGAGAGGCAGTGTAAAGAGAGCACGGAGTACAGGTGAGCTGTAGAAAATCATACAAAAGATGTATTGATTTTTTTTTTATTCCCCTTCCCTCTTCCCACCTCCCAGCTGGTGCCAAAGAGGAGATAAGAGCTGCCAGGACTTCTAAGGGGATGAGTCATCTTCTTTCAAGCCCCTGTGACTCGACTTAAAAAAGTCAATGAAAGAAAAGCCTCAGCAAAGTGAAAACTAGAGTCAATGAAAGAAAAGCCTCTACAAAGTGAAAACTGGAAGATCCACCAAGCCAGTGCGAAGGAGGAATTATCCGAGGAAGGTCTGTTAATGGGAGCAGGAAGGGGAGGTAAGGAATTTTATCTGCAGAAGTAGTTTAAAACCCAGTTGTGCCCCAGACTCCTGCTCCAACCCTGGGCCAGCCCGGTGGGATGAGGCATCCCCTCAACACCCTGTAATCTTGTATTTCTGCAGCATGAAAGGACGGGGCATGAACTAAAGCCCCACACAGCTCAGCCCCTCCTGAGCAGGACACGGGTGCTTTCTGCACCAGCTGCAAATGAAAAACCCACACAGCAGGTTCATGATGGGGAAGCAGCCACTCCAGCCTGAGCATCCCCTGCAAGGCAGCAAGAGCTCCGTGCATGGGTGCTACGTGCCCCCGTGGCAGGGGTAAAACAGAAGGGAGGTGACTGAGAAATTTTTAGGTCATTTCACATAACAAGAGGAACTTGAAATGCTTTCCAGGGCAGGGAGCTTGCAGAAGAGGCTGCCAGCAGAGAGGATGCGGAAAGGATGTGTGTTCCATTTGCCTTCATCCTCCACGGCTTCAAAGCCTCCCAATCATCAGCTCAGTGGCAGGCCTGACTCACAGGCGGCTTCAAAAGGCATTTTCCCTGTGAGATCCCTTTGAGGGCTCTGGTGACTCATGGGGGCCTTTGGGCAAGCTGGCTCCCTGCCCTGCTTTGCCTCTTGGGAAGGGCAGGGGAAAGATGCTGCCTTCAGCCTGCATCCCTCATGCCACTCGGGTCCACGCATTGCATGGTGACCTTGGTTGGTGGTCCTTTCCCAGCGGACTCAGGACTGTCGGCTGCTTTGGACCATCCTGTTGCCAGTTCCTCACAAGTCTCCTCTCATTTCGCTCAATAGCTGCCCAAAGCAAAGCGCTAGACATGATCTATCCTTGCTCAAAATCACCCTACGGTCTGCTGTACCACTGGTGGCTGGGCTAAGGCTCCTTGTCAGCTGTCCTTGGCTTTCGCAACCCCAGGGCTCAGCCATCCAGCCTTCTGGTTTCACAGGGTTCAGCATGTCTTTGCCACTGGATTTTTGCCTGTATGTATAGAGTAAGCGTGTATGTCATGACACAAACAGCTCCAGGTATAGGATGATGTGACATTTCCACCCCTTCCCGAGAGCTGTGCATCACTTCAAGTAATCAAGCTTCCTGGGTGCTCCAACAAAAGTCGATGGCTTCATCTCTCCTTGTGCAGGATGTAGCACCAGCCTTTCTTTACCACGCACGGTCCAAACCCTGTTGAGGACAGGGAGTACCAGACCCAGCAGGACAGTTACAGGATATACAGTGGTAAATCAGGAATCTGTCTCAGACACAGACACGCCAACATTTTAGGTTGTGGTTTCGGGGGAGGCTCTAATCCATTTCCGAAGCACAGTACTGAAATCCCCTTACAGGCGACAGAAAGGGGTGGAAAGCTCAGATGGCCTCAGGAACTGATCCCGTCTCCCAGGTTAGCTATCTAAATAAAATACACTAAACTAGAGCCTTAATCACAGATTTCCTAGCAGTGCTCATTATCACAGCATCAGAGTATGTCACAACCCATTAATTAACTAATCTTTGTGTCCTTTGAGTACATTATTCCTACTCACAAATGGAGAATTGAGGTTCAGAGAGCTTAAAACCAAAAGTTTCCAGGAATGCTTATTGCTTCATATCACGCATGATTTGGAGCGCTTGCCAGCACCGGCAGAGTGCTAAGAGATGCACAACGAAGGCAGTGCCTTCTTCTCCCCTTTGTGGTATCAATTATTATATTTCCCATTTCTCCCCTTTTCCATTTTTCTTCCTGACCCCTTTTTCCATCCACCTCTTTGCCTGCATTTGGTCTCTTAGAAAAACACCTCCTGCCTCCCACATCCTTATGATACTCGTGACCTTCAAGCTTGTGTTGAAACACGGGATGTGGCAGGTCCTGGTTGATCCAGGTCCACCGGTGGTCATAGCTGTGACCTGTGACATGCTCAGCCCTCGCTCCTGCTAAGGTGCTTCACTCTCTTCGCATTAAGACTTGCCTGTAGCCCTGGGTCAGACACCTCCGATGGTCAATGGAAAATCATTGGCATTTAAAACCATTCCCTGATGTGGCAGAGAGAAGGGAAGAGGAGAAGTTTGCAGCGTGCCTCCATGCACAACGATCAGGAGGGTGGATGCATGCCAACCCCATGGCAGTCCGGGGCCACCAGCCCCTCGTAGTGCTGCAGGGGTGGGATGGCTCCGACCGTCAGTCTGAAACGGTGTGAGAAAGTCACCTCCACCACCTCCAGGTCTTTCCACCATTTCTCACAGCTGGCCCTGACATGTCTTGTCAGCAGTCTGGTCACTGAAAACCCAAATCTGCCTCCTTGCAGACCTCATGGAGAGCTATTTCTATCTTAGGAAAAGCAGCCTGAGAGACGGCGATGTCCCGATAAATGCCAAGAACCTCTTTATGTCTGCCTGTTTGTATGTACACTCACGGGCAAGAGAAGTCCTACAGAGGAGTAATGCTTTTGGCTACGAAGCGAGACACCCAGCTGCTGTGCATCCGCAGAGCTGCTTCAAGCTGACCCCATTTATACTCAGGGCAGATCTGAGCATCCCTTCCCCAGGTGATTTTACATCCCACGAAGGTGGAGTTATCCAACAGCAATCATCAGCTATACAGCTTCAATTGACTATGAAATGGAGAAATTCCCAAATGGGAGCGCAATCTGTGAAGCACTTTTTGATGGATGTTTAATGTGAATATTGACGATCTGGGCTTTTCTGCCTAATAAGTGGAGTGGATTTATGTGAAGGCTCATTGTTCAGCTTTCACTGTCATAAGGCAACTCTGTTTTGATTATGGTGATTTATCCTGCTCTGCTGCACTATCTGTAACAGCTTATAACTGATTCAATTCCCTATTATATCCCCCCCCCAAAAATCCAGCTGCATTTGGGACTTCATAGATTTTTCAGAAAAGCATGAAAAAATCCATTGCGATAATTTTCTCTGACCTGCTGGTCAGCCTAGCCCATGAGCTTTGTGAACTAATTCCCACCTCCGATCCAATAACTATGATCAGAAAAGAATCTCTCCTTCTGAAACACAGCCCACCTCCATACAAATATCACTAGCGATGGAGAACGCGACCGAGCCTTTGTCTGCTGCTCCTCTGATCAATTACCCTCAGCGTTAAAAAAATTGCATCTTATTCTGGTCTGATTTGTCTAGCTCGAACTTCCAGCCACTCACTCTTGTTATACTTCTGTCTGCAGGGCCAGAAAGCCTCTGTCATCGATTTCTGTTCTGCATGCAGGCATTCACGGGCTGGCATAAAGTCACTCCTTAATCCTCTCTTTGTTAAACTAAACACAGCGAGATCCTGGAGCTTCTCGCAATAAGCAGGTTCCTAATCCTTTAAGCATTTTCTTGGCTCTTCTCTGAACCCTCTCCAGTCAACTGTTGATCCCAGACTGGACACAGTCTTCCTGCAGCTTTTGCAGTGCTGCCAAAAGCAGAGGTGATGCAGCCTCCTTTTTCTCACTAAAGCATCTGTTGTTTATACGGCCAAGGATGGCATAAGCCTATTTAGCCCCCGGCGGGGAGCTTCTGCTCAGCTAACTAGTAGGTCATTTGCAACATCTGCTTCTCAGAACAGTCATGCATCCTCTAAGTATGGACAGATCCCAGGAGCTGGGTCTCCTGCCCAGACCCTCGGTAGGGCTGACACCCAGTGTGTCCATTCTTCTGGAGCGGCTCTTCTGAGGCTGGTCCCTCTATACATGTTGTGCAGGCTATGTCTGCCCAACCATTTAGCTGGCTCCCTGGATCCAGCAGTGTCTGAAGGTGTCCTGTGCCCATGCGCAAGTGTCTCTAAACTGGATTCCCACATGTGCATCCTGCTCCTCCAAGGATACTAGACCAGCAGTGAAGACCACAGTCCTGGTGTACCACAGAATCACAAAATGGCAGGGGTTGGAAGGGACCTCTGTGGGTCACCCAGCCCAACCCCCTGCCCAAGCAGGGTCACCCACAGCAGGCTGCACAGGACCACGTCCAGGCGGGTCTGGAATATCTCCAG
>Ga0065711_1049603_pt1 | contig 11221 bp, 6 predicted proteins | sample Hoacrofraction12_FD_59098 | JGI IMG/M metagenome (GOLD analysis project Ga0065711, IMG submission 59098) | Hoatzin crop microbial communities from Cojedes, Venezuela - Epithelial fraction 12 v2 (version 2) | ecosystem: Host-associated > Birds > Digestive system > Esophagus > Crop | place... | reverse complement strand
TCCCCCCCCCAGTACTGATATTTTGTGGTGAGGGAAACTCACGGTGGCAGGAGATTTATCACCCTTCATGGGGGGTGGCAGTGGCAAGTCGCATCTGCCAGGCAGAGGGTCAGCTTGCACCTTTCCACGAGTGCCAATGTGCTCAAAACCCACCCCTGCCTGAATTGAGAAGCTGTATTTGCCTGGGATCTCCCACTCTGAAAAAAGCAGGAATAGTTGCACCCGCTGCTGAAAATGGCATCTGGGATCCCTGTCTTACAGTCAGGAGCTATGGGGAAAAATATTTGCCCCCACCATGTAAATTAAATAGGAACTGATTGTGAAAGCTAACATGGTACATGGAAATGTAAGCACAAGGAGGCATTTCATTCAGCCTTCCCTTAACACAAATGTATATGCTGCATGACTGAATAAGGAAGAAAAGCAAGAGACTATAGAAATATTATGAAAAAAATAATTGTCTGGGGATAGGTTTTGGTGGGTGTTAGTAAGTCTCCTTCCAAGAACAGCCTCTGCACATCCAAGAATGAGATAAGCTCCAAGAAGTATTGGACTACATGGATTTTATTAAAGTTTATGACTTCTTCAACTTCACACACACAAAAATTAAACCCATATAGTTAAGCCCTAGGGCAAAACATCTCTGGATGAAATAACCAGCAGGATGACAACAGCAGAATGGAGATTTTTTTGAAGGGACTGTATCTCTCTCTTTTGCACCCTTCCTGCAGCAGACACACAGTTGTGTAGTCAATCAGGGAGGCAGAGGTGAAAGAACCTTTTTCTCATATACATATATATATATAAACTTTATTTCTTTTATATATATATAAAATAAATTATATGTATTATTTATTATATATATATAAATAAAAGATTATATGTATAATCCCTGTGTTATTTATCTAAAAGTAAAATTGCTTGCTTAGAGTTCAAAGGGGGTGGGGGGTGGGAAAGGCTTGAAAATTCTGGAAAAAAAGAAAAGGGAAAAAGAATCGGGTCTTTTTTCCCAAAATCTCAGAAGGAGAAAAAAGGCCTGAACAGAGGAGATATTTGACACCATTAGGGAGAATTCATCACCTTGCAAATTGTTCTCGTTGATGATGTATTCCATAGTGGCTCAGACACATTTTTACTGGGAACTAATCAAGAAGGGATCAGACCTTAAGATGCCTTGCAAATCTACAGCACACATTTTTGGTCGGTGAGAATTAATATTCCTGTTCAACTATTGAAATGATTCCTTTTGGTAACTACAATTTATATCATGTGTAGACTTGTATAGTTTGTTCTGACATGGACCGGACTCAGGAAGGAACAAACATAATAGTTTAAAAAATGAGTGTACTAATTGTTAATTATATTTACGGTGTATGAGCAATGCCAACAAGCCACCCCTTTCATAGCGGCATATTGCTTCAAAATGCTGCATGGAAATACCTACATCCAAGCATTGTGAAGAAATGCATAAGTGTGAAGATCTTGGTGCTTCCTCATGCTCCTTCTTCAAGTAGATTTGGGCTTCTGCAAAGTAGTTTTCAATGCTAAATGGTTCAGCACACCTGGGATTTGAGGCTTTGCTCCAATGTTTATTAGTATAGTAACTATCTTATTGTGCAATATGATTAACATTATGCCCAGAGGCAGTGTTTATCAATATAAAGCCAAAGACAACTAAATAAACAAAAGATACTCACATTCTGCTTACTTGTGTGTTCGGGAGCAAGTTCAAAATGCCTGTGTTAAAGGGGAGAGCTGTAAAACGTGACTATCTGCAGTATCAAACATTCAGACAGAAAATGTGTAACGAGGAAACTCTCTTTACCATGAGCACAGCCAATTTCAATTTTTAGGACTTGTATTTTGTGGGAGCTACAAGTGCACCCCTGAAAACAGAAGTGGAAGCTTAGCCAAGCCGGGTACTGTCTCAAATACTACAGAAGGATGTAAAATTTGGTGTTCCTGTCGATAAATGCCTGCCTCCCCAAAGCCCCTCCCGCGTGGCTGTGGGATGCTGGTGTGTGTGTTTGCATTGGAGGCTGATGCATCTTCTGACTCTACAGACCACCATCTGCTGTTTGCACCTGGCTATAGTTTGGTATAAGCTGACCATAGTGATCTCCGTTTCATCTACACAGGTCACTATCTGTTCACTCCGGCACTTGGCTTACTTCAGTTTCGTAGGAGCAACCTTGAAGGCTTCTGGTACCTGTCCTCACCTTTCAGCCACCACCAGCGCCAGGTGCATCTCAAAATCCCTTCCTCCCCTAGTTGCTGTTGGTCAGTCTTTCCCCAGTTCTCCTCCCATGTTGCTAGTTAGCCCTTTTATTTGTAACACAAGAAACCTCCCCAGCTCCTGGACCCTGCCTTACGGAGGGTTTTGGGAAAGGGAGAAAGACCCTGCATCTCCTCTACAACTGAAAATCGTTTCTGAATCTCCAGCGCTTGGATTTTGCAAGCCACCCTCATGGCCAAAATACCAGTGCAGAACTTAATTTTCTACCCATTCTGACACTATCCTTCTCCTGGGCCTCAGCACTGCATCATGCCTTGCTGATGAATTCGTTGAACACTGGTGCGAGGACGATTTTCTCAGCCTTGTGCTTTAATGTTGTAATGTTTCTAAAACCCTTTTCTTGCTCTGTTGGTGCTCTTACCCTAATGAGATGCAAGTGACTTGAGTGCCGAAGCTCTCTGACCTGCTATGATCTGGCCTCCTCCACAGCACTCAAGGATTGGTCTCTACCACCACACACCCCACAGCTCCAACAACTTACACACCGCCCATGTAAAAAGGCAAAAGTTCCCCTTGCAAGTCCAGTGAAACCTCCCTTTTTTTTTTTTTTTTCTTTTTTGGTAATACCTACAAGAGCATAGCTGTTTTGAGTTGTGGTCATTAATATCCTCTCTCAGGCTGAGCAATAGGAAAGTATGTTTTCTTACATTTATACTGAGATTTTTAGAGTTACAGTGCATGCATCTACCTCTTAACTTCTACTTGAATTGCAAGGTGTTGTAGTTCAGTCCCTTCAACTTCTATGCCAGACTCTTTTCTCCTGTTTTAACACAAATTACAATAATGGTGGCAACGTTTCTCTGTCTACTGGTACAAAGTTGTGAGGTAAGACAGCTTTACATTTTCCTTCTTCATGCTTAGTATTTTTAGCAAAGGAAAGTCTTGCTAACACCAAACACTCAAAACAGTCCTTAAGTCTTCATGCATTGCAAAATTTCTTAAGAAAATTGATTTCTAACTTTAGAAATGTTGGAATGGTATTGATCCATATTTTTTTAGGATTTACTTGGAAACTACTAGGCTAAACATCTGTACTTTTTAATGAAATCTGCACAGTTGCATGATTTGGGACTGCAGGAAAAACTCTGAGTGTTGCAGGGCCTGTGGTAAAAGAGTTGAATCTGATGCCTGCAAGGGAAACTGAAAAACCTTCTGAAGTTATAGGCAGGCACTGATACATTCAAAAGTCCCCTTAGAGGCATAGAGGTATCCACTGACAACTGTTATGTACATTTTATTGATAATGTTATGGTGAACTGACTTGGGAAATTCCAGTGCATTTTAATACATTTTTCACTATGGCCCTTACTAAAGCTGCTTGAAACTAAAAGGGAAGAATATATTATTTCCCTGTGCCACTTGAGTCTTCATGGTGTATGTAAGGCAAGTGTCCTTTATGAAAGCAGAAAACACTAAAACGGGACTGTAAAAATGTGTGTTTCCAGTGAAAATGCTGCTTGAGTTTTTTCCCCTTTGGTGTGTTGGCTACTGCAAAATAAATCTGGCATTTGTTACCATATTAGGATCGATTTTCAGATTTAACCTTGGAGTAGAAGTGTGCAACTTTTGTTTCCTCTCCACTGAGAAGACTAACAGCAACAAATGCTCTGTGACAAATAAAGCTCTGGGCTATCAGTCTGTCCTCACGAAACAACAATCCTGAAACATCAGATTATTTTTCTTTCTTGCCCGTGCATTTTACTGAAGTAGGACGAGGTCCATTTAAGGACCATTTTGTCGAACTTAAGTATACAGAAAGCACATACAAAGCCTTTCCCCTTCAGGCATCAAAAGGCAGCTGTGGTTAAGGATTTCTGCAAGCGAATTAGGGGAAGAAGAGGAGAAACAAGGTTCTGTAATGTGTCAACTGAAAAGGATTTATAGGAGCATTGACCTGTTGCCCTTGAACCTTCTGGGTGTTTTAGCTGGGAGCAAAGCTCAGGTGAGCTATGCATTTCTGAAAATCCTGGTTATTTTATGTAAGAAATGCAGGTGGCTATACGAGAGAGACAAATCTCAGGTACAGGGCTTGCGGCTTCCGGGGAAACGATGAAAAATCTGGCAAGAATAGCAAAAGGTTTAGGAGCACTGCAGAGGAGAGCATGCTCAAGTCCAACGGACAATCCACTGGCATGCGTTATTGGAAGGGGCTTGGCTTATTGACTTGTAATAAAATTATCCCTTACAATATATATGTGCATATTTATAGAGAAACCTAGGAAGAAGAGGGCTTCATTATTTTCCAGTAAATTGGCTGCACTCAGATTATCTTTCTTCACATGTGCTGAGGCATGACACATTCCTCTAATTTATTTCACTGTTCAAGAAGCAATAAAGCTGAGGTAAATAAAAAAAAAAAATAAAGCCTTGAGAGTCTTGTGGCAAGCTGCTGTTCATTTGCTTGTCAAAGCTAGATGACGTGAATCAGAGATATACCTTTTCTAGGTAATAGGTATGATAGTCTTTGTAACTTAACAGATCCTACCTAAGGATTAGTGTCCACTGACCTTGTGCTTATTATGTTATCTTTTTTTAATCATATGTAATCAACAAAGGTAAATACCAACACAAGTGAAAACAGCTGCCCTTTTGGTAAAATACACAAATAGCAATGTCTAGGCTAGAGGAAAGTCAATGACATCAACCACAACTAATTTTTTGGCTCTCAACACTTGTTGTTTTCTAAACTCACCTTTCAGATACTGTGATCAGGCAATGCAGCAAAACCCCTGCATGATGTCTGTTTGCTCTTCTGGTGCCGACTATTTCTTTTTTCTTTGCCACTGATCAGGTGAGAACATATTATTTACATCAGCCCTGAAGCTCTGTTGGTAGCATCCTTATTAGTTTCTGGGGGACTGACCTTGAGAGCGGGTTATGGTATTACTACTCCAGCCTGGGTGGGGTTTAGGGCCACACCTATTGCTGGCTGGGATGTAATCTTCTCCCTTAACCACAGTGAGGAGAAGAATTTGAAGCTGTATTTCTGTATTTCTTCATTCCTGCTGTGTGTGTTTTCCATGCCTGCTTTGGACCTAGTTGCCTTTGGCTGAAGGAGCTTATAAGCTGTTGGTGCTAAAGCTTCTGTCCTTCTGCCCTCAAGACTCTAAACTGATGGCCTCAATGGGACGTTTTGAGTTCAAATATCAGTGCTTTATAAGATAGATAACTAATATAAATTAGTTTCTTGGGCATTTGATTCTCTGCTGCTTCATTGGCAGTTTTATTTCCTGCTAGTAGCTGAGTATGGGCAGTGTTATTTTTTATTATCTTTGTGATTATTTGCTGTCCTTTGCAATATGACCTGTCTTTCTCACAATCTGATTTGGTTTCTGGCAGTGCCACTCTCACGTACTCCATCTGTTGATGTTTCCAGTCCATAAGAAAAATGACCTCATGTGGCCTATGAATCGGTGGTCTTTTCTTCTTTTTTACAAGGAAAATGTACCACACACTTTCTCCAGGGATACTCTTGAGCAGAGTGGGAATATCCTTGAGTTTTACAACAGCTTTCTTCAGCGATCTGTAGCTGTGTTCAAGCACATGATAGCTTTTGAGTATCAATGAACTGCAAAAATTTACCAATATGCAGATTTAAGTCAGACCTTTCGAGTTTGAGCTAAATATTGTCTGTACTTGGGGGGGAGAAGAAAGCACTGCAATCCCAGGAGCCCTTTCTCAGCTTTCCTCTTGGAACAGAGGATTGAAAAGGTTTCATTTTCCCCTTCTCTATAAAAATGTCCTTTTCTAAACCGTATCAGTTAGAGGAATGAAAAATCCTGTACCTTCCTGTAAACTTGCCGTTTATTATATCCCTAGGTGACCTTGGCTAAAATAGCAAATTTAATCTTAAGCCAGAAATGCTCTTTCAAATGGAAACTACAAACCATGTGTTTAATAGCATGTTCCTTTTTCCTATTAGCCAGTCAACAAGAAAGACTTTTGCAGATTTTGCTTTTTCCCCTGACAATAATTGATAAAAGTAGGATACCAAGGAAGGTGAGAAGCTGATGGTAGGTTTATGATAGTATCAGGAGGATTGAGGGACACAAGTACTGTTTGCTTTCTGCACATCTTTTTTCTTATAATTCTTTTAGAAGCCTCTGACAATCTCTTCTCTGTGCTTTATTTATTTCGCCTGTCCACTGACAAGGACGGAAAATATAAATGTCAGTAACTCCGTATAGCTGTGGCCATTGTATTTGTGTCCAGTTAAGGATCTAAAATACAGCTCTAGCATTCCTTGCAATTTGCATGGAAATTAGAGCACTAAAACTCACTCAGTGAAGTTTATGTCCTTAACTGGGTTTTGGCTGTGAACTGATCTCGTGTACTATCCAGAGAATGGCTGTGAATACACTGTTTTACTCACTCTTCAGATGAAATAAATTTGGTTAATTTATTTTGAGTCCAGTACTAGTAATAGTCATGCTAGAATTGGTGAAGCAATTTCATACCTTTTATCAAATATTTGTATCATAATGATGCTCTTCTTTTACCCCCTCTCTGGCATGAGTTAGACAACTTGGGTGACCTTTGTAAGCTCCAGGCTCTTTCCTCTTCTTTCCTTTACAGTGTGTGGCAGGACAGTTCCCTCTAGCACCAGGAGGGTGACCCAGAAATAGCAGTGATGGGCGAGAGCAGTGCCATCACCCCCTTGAGCCTGGCCCCCCCAGCTGTCCTCCCTGCCCTTCGTGGAGGACAGGTTCAGACAGGGGATTGAATCTGTCGCAGCTTGGGCCAAAATTGTCAGTTTTAGGTTAGGTGTTAGGGGTCTGAGGAGCCTTATGTTTTCTCCCTTATTTTGACAACACAGGTATATTGCCACAGCCCCGGGGGATCCCATGGGCTCTGGATGGCGGGTGGCTGCACCGTGTTGTCCATGCTGTGGTCATTCCCTAGATAGCCCCATCAGAGGGGACGTCTGCCACCCAAAGGTAGCCCACTCAAATAAAGAAGCAACTAGGGGAGCAAAGACTAGCCATACTGAGGGTGCTGGGGTTGTCTTTGCAAGCAGGGTGGAAGCCGGAGCTGGGGGAGTGAGGATGGCGGGCTCCGGAACCCCTTCTGCAAAGCTGAACGGCAGCAAGCGCGGGTCTTCCACGGCCCTGTCCTTCAGGCAAGCCGACGCTAGATGTCACACGGAGGAGGGTTATTGCATGAGGTTCTCCGCTCCCTGCTTTGGAGGGGCTGAGGGAGCAGCCTTCCAGAGCGTGATCTTTTTCAGTTTTCTTTTATTTTTACGTCTTTCAGCCGCAGCTACGGGTTAACTTATAATAGACCAGCAGCTATACAAACGTCTGCTAGTACACCAAATAAACCCAATGTGTTTCATACGTTATCTGAAGGAAACCATAATCTTCTATTCCTGTCACGCGACCGGCAGCTGAGATCTGGGTTCTCCGTTTCCAGATCTCATCTAGGCTTCAGCATGCCTTTCTTTTGAGCAAGGCGTACTCAGGCTCGTTTGCAGTGGGTAGAGGGCCATTTGCAGGTGAAAATGACAAAATTGTGTTTTCAGACATTTGGGATCGTTAGTAGAAGTTGCTATAGAAATGCAAGCTCTTGCTGCAGTTACTGACAATGTGAAAAATGCAAATGAACCCAAAGCTGCACTAGATGCTTCAGATAAATCACATACATTTTCTGTACACAGAGAGCTGTCTGACTCAATTTTAACTGTTCATCTTATCTTTTCATTAATATCCTCAGCTGTCATGCCACATCAGATACTGAACAGAATAGTGAAAGTGTAAGTTTGTATATAACTCAAGATAACTTCCTATTTTTTTCCCCGGCTATAAAGATCGGTATCTATATTAGTTAAAGTATGAGCCTTAAATTTTCCTAAAATTATGTAGAATCCTACAAATCATACTTGCAATCCTTTTATTACTTAATCTTTGGAGACTCTTTGGGGCAGGGGCGCAACTGTGTGTCTCTTATTTCTATTAAAATCACTGCAGCTGCCCAATGGTGTTGTGCGAGTTGTTCTGAAGTTCTTTTGCAGAGTTTGACTACTTCTGTTACTGAGTGGTCATTTTAAATGGTTAATTGATGCCTGGGACCAGGACCCCAAGGCTTTATAGTCATATACTTTGTTACTCTAACCATCAACAGAGAGGAACAAATACTCTTTTGATAGCTGCCGTTGTCTGTTAAATTCTTAAGTTTTTGAGAAAGGAATTTCTCTGTGATACGGAAGTATCTGATCCAAACACAGACGTGCTGGTAAAAGTGTGATAACTTGAAAGCATAAGGAAAAATACCCCACGGTGTAAACTCAGCAAGTCCTCTCCATTTGCAGGCTACTAAAATCTTTCAAGTGGCTTCCTCCAGTGAGAGAAAACCTAATTTTCTTTTTCAAGCCTCTGCAGCAGCCCACGTACATCTTTCCCTGCCACTCTCCCCACCCCAGGTCTGTGAATCAGTACTTGAAAAATACAGCTTTACAGAATTTGTGGAAACAGTACAGTCACTCAGCAAAAAAAAAACCCCGGGTATGGTAGATTGGTTTCGGTTAGGAGTCTCTGCCAGCGTGATGTTCTAGCACAGATAACACCATCCGAGATGCTGTGGTGCAGACATGCTTGTTGTGAATATGATGTTTGCAGTCTGTGAAGTTCAGGGGAGGTGCATAGGCAGACTACTATTTCCCTGCTGCATGGATTTGTAAACAGAGGTGCACAGGGCAGAAGTAGGGAAGTGAGTGCTTGCTCCTGCGTCTGCTGCCGAGAACATGTCTAGTGTTAACTCAATGGTTTAGTGAAGAAGTGTGTGCACAAACACAGTGGTGATTGCTGGAGGCTGGGAAAACAGCCACAGGGGGACACTGAGAAGTTCCGTATCACTGTGAGAAGGCACGGCCAAAAACCAACGCTGGAGAAAGATGAAGAGTGAAGCAAACACATTTTTCATCGTCCGTACAATTACCACTAAAGTGAAAGGGAATTTTCTGTGCCTTGTTATTATCAAGGTAAAGCTGGATGCACTTCTGGAAGTGAAGTGTTGAGCAGGAGTACGTGGTACCTGGTGAGGATCGCATGTCCCATGGTAGCAGAAGGTCAGTTTCCACCAGGGCTGGCTTCACACTCATCTCGCAAGCCTGACTGTGGCATGTGGCAATCAGCAGGGCTTGCAGGACATCAGCCACCCCTTCTTCTTTGAAAACTGGTTTCAACACACCAAAGTCAGCACCCAGGAGGTGGACTTCGATGTTACATCTGGCATTGAGTCCTGCCAATAAATTTTTTAAAAGCTTTTAAGTTTTAGTCTCAGAATGGTCTCAGAATACTTCTGAAGCTTCATCCCAGCAAAACAAGGTGCGGTTTCTGGAAGGGCAGCCTGCTGGGTCAGATAATGTCATGTGGTCATAAACGATGTAGAAAATGGTGACTGGAATAGTTAAAACCTTAAATTGTCATGACTCTTTACAACAGTTTATGGCCTGGTGGAAGAAAGAGGTGCTGCCTTGTAAGTAGTGTGGTTTAACTACTAAAACAGACACATGGAATGAAAGAAAGACAGAGGAGTTAGTTTTCAAATCTCTGGTTGTGGATATTGTTTCAAGTTCTGGTCTGATGTAGCAATGACACTAGAGACTGTCTGCAGAGAGTGGAATCTAGCATGTCAGAAGCACAGCTAAACTGTCTAATCTCACAAGATTTCTACTACATTTAGTTGTAACACCTTTAATAATATCTCAGAATGGGAGAGACCTGCTTCTCAGTTTGGATAGACCTGAAAACTTGTATTAATCACCATAATCTTAGGGTATTCAGAGCTGGTAGCTAAGGTTGGTGTGCTAAAAAGCAAGCAGGATCCACTCTTCTGTTCCTTTCCCAGGGACTAACTAGGACAGTAATGCCAAAGTGTGAGATGCTCTCAGACCCATTGTCTGGAGCATTTGATGCATAGTCTCCATGGTGGGTGAGGAACTGATGGGGCAACAGAAATCTCTGAGCCCTGCTGAGATAGGCGGTCAACATCAAACCCAATATATTTTTACTAACTAGAACTTGCATTTCTAAACTTTATGTGACACCAGTGCAATATCTTATTGAAAGTGTGACACTTCCATACCTTCTTTTACTTGGAATCACAGAACAGCTGAGGTTGGAAGGCACCTTTGAAGACCACCCAGTGCAAACCTCCCTGCCCAAAGATGAATCAACCAGAGCAAGATGCACAGGGGTTTTGAGTATGTCAACGCACGGAAAACCTATAAACTTTCTGGACATCCTGCTCCAGTGTTAGACTACTCTCACAATAAAAATGTGTTTTCTTGTGTTCAGATAGGATTGAGCCTATTGCTTCTTGTCCTGTTACTGGGCATCACGGAGGGGAGCCTGGCTCTGTTTTCTTTACTGTTCCATCAGGTATTTATACTCATGGATGAGATCCTGTTGCACTTCCTCTTCTCCAGGTTCAGCAGTCGCAAGTCTTTCAGCTTCTGCCTGTAGGACAGATGCTCCAGTCCTTTAGTCATTTGTATGGCCTGTTGCTGGTATTTCCTAGTCTATAGTAATATAGATACATTTGTATGTATATATACATATACAAAGCATTTCTCTGTGTGTGTATGTCATTGAATAAAAATGTTTAGTACCATTCATATACTACAGTTGATATCCTCAAGATACTTGCTGGAACAAGGAGTTTCTTTCTTCTTTATATATATTCACAGAATCACAGACTCACAGAATGGTAGAGGTGGAAGGGACCTCTGTGGGTCATCTAGTCCAACCCCTGCGCCGAAGCAGGGTCACCTACAGCAGGCTGCACAGGACCACGTCCAGGCAGGATCTTGAATATCTCCAGAGAAGGAGACTCCACAACCTCCCTGGGCAGCCTGTTCCAGTGCTCCGTCACCCTCAGAGGGAAGAAGTTCTTCCTCATTTTCAGCTGGAACTTCCTATGCTTCAA
>Ga0065711_1049602_pt1 | contig 11221 bp, 6 predicted proteins | sample Hoacrofraction12_FD_59098 | JGI IMG/M metagenome (GOLD analysis project Ga0065711, IMG submission 59098) | Hoatzin crop microbial communities from Cojedes, Venezuela - Epithelial fraction 12 v2 (version 2) | ecosystem: Host-associated > Birds > Digestive system > Esophagus > Crop | place... | reverse complement strand
TGGGCCCAGTCTTGTTTAACTTCTTCATCAACGACCTGGATGAAGAGTTAGAATGTACCCTCAGCAAGTTTGCTGATGACACCAAACTGGGAGGTGTGGTAGATATACCAGAAGACTGTGCTGCCATTCAGCGTGACCTGGATAGGCTGGAAAGTCTTTTGACATAGCTTAATATAGAAGGAGGAATTTGGACATCCAAATTCACTGATATCAGACATGGATGTTCTTCAGAGTGGTATCCGTTCTTTTACTCATAGGATGTTAGCCCTGGAGAGAACTGGGGAGCCACAGAGAGTCTGTCTTCTTGGGATGTGAAATCCAAGGCCTGGTGGGTAGTGGGGAAAGGCACTTTTGGGAGGACTTAGACATGGTGCAAGTTGGGACATGGTGAAAGTTGGAGACTAAAAAAGTCGAGATGTTTGTGAAAGTCGTTCAGAGGTTTATTGCCATGTTGTGAAATTGCACTGGCTTGGAGTGGATTACTTAGCAGAGTGAGGAAATATTTTGGAAGGATACATATCACAAACTACCTAATTTACCTTTGATCTTGAAAATGACATCTGTCTGTTTTCTCATTTCTCCGTCTATTGTTTGCAGCTCCCACTGTTTTTTTCAGGTCTTCTATTAGACATGTAAGCTCCTAGACATGTAAGCTCCTAAGGGCCTGGAACATGTTTGCCTGTGTGTTTCCCAAAGGCTATTCTGATGCATTTTTGTAGTTTGCACACTGTCATCTGACTCAACATAAGTTCTCTTTTTTCAGAAGAGAATCACTTAAGACATATGCACATACGTGCTAAATTCTCTAAGAAATATGAGAAGACCTCTTTCATGTGGGCTGGACTCGTAGTCACCTCAGCTGTCAGTAAATAGCCAGAATTCTGGCTGGAGCACCAACCAGCCATGCCAACATTCCAGCATTCAGCTTGCGTGCCTCTGCTTCAAAATTAGGCCTTTGCAACACCAGGCAGCTGCTGCTTTTCGAAAGTATGAGCAAAGCTTAGTCAACGAGGAACAGAAACTATACAAACAATTAAAAAAATTAGTCTGAAAATCAAGTGTGCAATATGACTCGTATGCTTTAGCCTAGCCAGGAGTGATGCAGAACCTCACAAAAAGAGACAGTAAAAAAAGTAACCCAAATGATAATAGTAAAAAATCCTACTGAAATATATATAGATACTATTAAAAAGAATGCATGCAATTGCAAACAATATATAGAACTGCATTACATTTTTTCTGTACGTTAAAAAGCAAATAGGAAAAACACTGGTCTTCCAAAATGCTTATAATTACACACGACAGATGAATTAGAGATCATGTGTTCTGGCTTAATTTAAGTGAGAATCACTTCATCCTTTTCTTAAGTCATTTACAATGATTTCACTTCAGATGACTCCAGATTCAGTCTGGTACTTGGAATGGCATAGAATTTGCACGTGATTATCTCAAATTGGGTAATTTATCTACCACACAATTGAGAATTTAGAAACCCATGGGTGTGCCTGAAAACTGGCATCCGTGATTCGGGGAGGTCCAGATTTTTCAACATGTTTCTAAGTGCTGGGTTGTAGAGAGGGAAGAACGCTCAGAGGGCAGATTGTTTTGGCTTCATTGTCTTAAAATGTTTCTGCTGCAACATGTTATTAGCCACCAGAATTGTGTTGGTGGAGCACTACTCCTTTCCTTTTCTTCCACTACAGCACTGTAGGTCAAATTCTTCAAAGGAAGTGGAGAAAAATAAATGCTAGAAACTACTCTACATGTCTGAAAAATTGCAAAGGAACAAGTGAAACATACTGGGCAGTACCTTTAGTTTCTGTTTCTCCCTATGACCAAACAATTCCTCTTTCTGCCCCTCATAAAGCAATCAGCTTTGAACACAAAAAACCTCCTCTGTGTTCTGTAAAATTTTAATGTAGATTGTAAGACAGGATGAGGTGTGCACAGAGGAGAAACCACCTCTGGGCCCTCTGTTTATAAATGTACTCCAAATAACTGTGTGGAATATCAAAAGCGTATGTTTTATCCTTTCATGATCTAATTATATTATTTTCCAATTTGTTAAATAAAGACAGAAGTAAAGACCCAAACCCCTTGTTATACCACAAGGATGGAAGCTGGTGAAGGATCTGGAGAATAAACCTTATGAGGAGTAGCTGAGGGAACTGGGATTGTTCTGGAGAAAAGGAGGCTGGGGGAAACTCAGCTCTCTACAACTATCTGAAAGGCAGTTCTAGTGAGGTGGGTGTTGGTCTCTTCTCCCAAGTAAGTAGCGGTAAGACCAGAGGAAATGACCTCAGGTTGTGTCAGGGGAGGTTTAGGTTGGATATTAGGAAAAATTTTTTTACTGAAAGAGAGGTCAGGCATTGGAACAGGCTTCCCAGGGAAGTGGTGGATTCCCCACTCCTGGAGATGTTGAAAAAACATGTAGATATGGCACTTCAGGACATGGCTTAGAAGGTATGGTGGTGTTGGGTTGACACTTGGACTTCATGACCTTAGAGGTCTTTTCCAACCTTGATGATTCAATGATTCTGTGACTCTGTGGATACTCAATGTGTCATGGTTCGTGCTTTAGAGACTCAACAACCTATATGTTGTCTCCCAGCCATCACATCTGAAGAACTACTTCTACTTGTACTTCGAACAGCCTCCAATGGGAAGTTCACTGGGTGGGGAAGCACTGTGTTAGACTCACCTTTTCCAGATTCCCTAAGCACCAGAAGGCACCTCTGTCTGGAGAGGTATCAGAAGGATGGCCTTCAAGGTAGCTGTCCAGGCTGGGATTGCCACTTAAAGCAGAAGTTCCACATACGTTGTAGATCAATTGACACGAACATACATCTACTTCTTTTTTATATAATTGTAGAGGTTGTTATATACTTAAAAAGGGATAATTTAATCAAATAGGTTAATACTGTCAAAGCCTACCATCAAGTTTAAATTAATTGAACTTCCATGCCCAAATAGGAAGTGTTCAGACAGTTAAACAATCAGCAATCTGACTCAGATAGCAGTTATGACCACAAAATATTAGGGGAGATTAGCAAAGGTGTAAAGGAACAGCAATAGTAAATTTGGTCCTTTAGGTTGGTCATTTACCTAAGTAAACAAGATAGATGTAATTTGAAGGCATAGTGCAGAGACTATGTTCTTCAATAGCAAAATCCAGTTGTTATGTGGAGAAAATACTCAGAAAACTTATCAGAACAGAACTAATGCTTGATTTTATTCTAGGCAGTGTAGAGGAACAGTTCTACATGTAGCTGTTAAAGCAACATTCTGTCATAATGAGTATAAGGTGTAAAATTCATTATCCATGTGGATGAAAGGAGCCTTTTAAAAATGCACATAGCATTGTTTACCTTCAAAAAAAGAGAATGACGTTAAAATGAGAATACTAATTAGAAAGACATCAAAAGTAGCAGCTAAAAGAGTGGAACAGACTGCTTACAGTTAACACATCAGTGGTTCAGTGTTCATGCATATCCCTGACTTAAAAAAATTGAAACATCAAAATGTAAAGAAATAAACACAAAAAGCGGTGGATTTTAATGGCAAATTAACAGATGCTTCCAGAAAAAAGGACACTGTTTAGGAGTTATGAATTGTGTCAATTATAAAAAAAGTAATGAAAGAAGAATAAACACTGGCAAATCAGATGTAAAATCTTGGGAAGTCAGGCTGACACTATTTTCACAAGCAACATGCTGAATTCAAAATAAGGAAGTTTTTCAAATACATGTGAAGCTTCCTTATGAATGGAAGGCAAATAAACTAGAGGTTTTCAACTTGGCAAAAAGATGACTGAGACTATAAAATGAAAGAATTAACAGGAAACAAGCATTCACCATTTTCCCCTCAATATTAAGTGCATCAAATAGTATCATCAGGCTTAAATTTTTAATACCATTAAAAGATTTTTATCATCCATTTCATAATGAAATGGCGGATTTTCTTGCACAGGGTGCTGGTAAGGTGGAAAATACAAGGGGATTCAGAAAAAAATTAGGCAAATTCATGGTAACAGTTCTGCCATTGTCAATTGAAGTTGATGGACTGCAGGCAATCACCAGATCAGGAAGCTGTTAAACCGTTGTTAGCTGGAGAATAAAAGGAATAGATTCCTTCTGTGTAGTTGTGCTGTTTTGTATATGTTTCTCTCGAGTATCCATTATTAGCTTACCTCAGAGATGTAAAGTTCTGTATCAAAAAGCCCTCTTCTTTGAGCCAGTACAACTTTTCATGAGGTCTTATGTTGAAAATATACAGCATGGAGTAAAAAGCAAGTATCTTTCTGAACTGATGTGATAAATTTCTTTCTTTTTGTTGAACAGAAAGACTAAAACCCCAAAATGTAGCAGATATTTATAGAGCCAAAAAAAGAGTTTTGTAAATTGTTACTTCCACAGAATATAATTATATTATCATGAGCTATGATATTTAATCCAAATCATAAATGTTGTTTTCTGATTTTCCTAGCATTTTGCATGTGGTGAGACATTGGTCTGGTAGTTGATAATTAACTCTTCTTAAAACTGAGACTAAAGAATTTGTTTTGCAAATTTAATTCCTAGGAAGGCTCTTAGAAGCTGAAATGTATGCAGAGGCTTTCATTAAAAACCTTCTCATTTGTTTTTGCGAGTGTTATTCTTACTGCTTACATTGGTGTCATGTATTTTAGAACTTGCTTAGGACGGAGAATGTGTTTTGCACTTCAAGAACCAGAAATGTCAGTTCTCTGAAAGGAAATTAAAGCTGACATCACTGGGGTAGTGGTAGGAAAGGCCTAACTATGAAATATTTGAATATACTTTACCTAAATCTTAGAGCACTGTCCTGAAATATTTTTTTCTTACTTTCCACAGGTTTATAATGCATCAAATCATCCAGCTAAGATAGTGAAGTTATAGACATAATTTTGTGAATACTAAACATCCTAACAACAGCTCTAAGTACAATGCATAGTTTTTCCGAAGTATTTAGTAAAGCTCAACATGTAAATTAAACACAGCACTTCAAGATACTCCATTAGACACCTTGTTAGTGTTTTGGAATATTGCATGTCCAGCTAATACATTATTAGTTGCTAGTAGGGCCACAAAATCTCTTTTTTCTGGATGTCTCTTATCAAACAGATCAATCAAGAATGATGATAAATATAATAAAAAATAAGAGTCATATGTAATTCTATCTATGCCATATCATAGAGATCACGATACAGCCAACAATAATAATAATGATATTAATAATAAACACCATCATCATCATCTAGAAAGAATTATTTTCATAATCTACACTTTGCAAGAAAACTAGTAAAACAGCTCTACATACATACTCTGACAGTACAGCTATTCTTACAAGTGAGTATATGCTCATATTCTCCACAGACCTTCAGGTTTCCCAGTGTTTGTGAAGCAAGTGCTTCACATCATACACAGATAATATTTTAGCCATGTCATCAGTGGCCTTTCAGAATGAAGACATTTGAAGAAATCAAAAATCAGAACAGGTGCTCACTATGGAAAAGAAGCCTTCCCAGTAACCTAGGGACTTGCTGCTTTTCCCAAATAACACAAGCCATCAATTCTCCATTAGCAGCCAGAGCAGCATGGAGTGGGTCTGAGTCTATACAAGCTCCAGTTATGGACCGTCCTCATAGGAATAACAGTGTATACTTTTTCAAAAAATAAAGGTTGCTCTCCACTGCAATGATTCACTTTGATATGTGACTTTGGGAGAGCAGACTTTTGCCTGCTCATGGATCTGCCTGGAAGAATTCTGTGAGAGACAGTACTGGAGAGACGTGGGCTCCAGGAGACCAGGTTATCTTCAAGGATGACCTCCTTCAAGCTCAAGAAAGGTCCATATCCATGCTGGAAATGAAGCACAAGTGGATACACAAGGAGATCCTGACTAAACTGAAACTGACTCCAGTCAGCACCCGCAGGGGAGATCCAAGAAAAGGGCTTTGTCTGCTTATCTTCAGGGCAGATGAGTAATCCTGTTGCTGTTCAGATGAAAGTTAAACATGTGTGAAGTGCACAGCTCATGCTCTACAGGGCCGGCTATGCAAAACACCAATTTCCATCCCTGAGGGGAAGCCCTTCACAGATCAGTGCCTGAGAGTGCTCAGGACCCAGTACGGTCACAGTAAGGACTGATCCAGTCTCCCAGAGTCAAGTGAGGACTTCAGTTCATTCCTTTGGACTTTTGATCAGGACTGCACAGAATCATATTAACAACAGATGCATACATTTTAAGTGTTAACCAAACCATCCCCATGCCATATTCAATTGGGTGTATGTATGTCATGCTTGCTATGGTTTAGTCCTATATTTAATACTGTTTTCCGTGTATTTTTAATCACTTAAAATTAAAAATACTTGAAGCACATTAATAGTTATACAACACAAATTATTAGCTTGACTCTTACTCTCTTATGCATTCAAATATATGCCATAGCTGAATATGATACGAACTGGAAAGAAATGAAAGACTATAAAATTACATAATCTCTAGCAAAGATATCCTTTTTTTCTGCCATCTACTTTTTGTACCACAAGTATATTGAACTGCTTCAGCTTCTTATCTGAGATCCAGGAAGTGTGAAGGAAGCAGAAGATATTAGATCCCAGTGGCATTAATAAGGGCAATGGACAATTTAATTTTCTTTGTTCTTGTCTGGTATGAGATCCACCTTCATAAAAACACATTTATCAGCAAACACATGCTGATTTACAACATCTTATATCTCCTCTAGTTTTAACTGTCATATGAAAAAGCATGTCTTCTAGTTTAAGACATTCAAACTCAATTTGGGTCTTTAATAATTAAGATGTAGGCACAATAAATGGAACTGTTTGCTGAGCTATTTAGAATTTATAAAAACAAGCCCATGTCTTTGAGTATTCAAATTTATATGAGAGGAAAAGAGGAGGAACAGCCTGATGCAATGACTTCTTTAATTTTTATTTTTTAACAGAAACTAACTGATTATTATATTCACTTTTATACTTTTAGTACAATTTGCTGAAGTTGAAAATACATAAAATTTAAGCACTGATTGAAAAACAAGTAATCAAAGCAAATTTCTATTCCTCAGCATAAATAATGCAGAGGACACGTGCAGTGTAATCCAAATAAATAATGCTTCAGGTCATTTAGTCATGTCAAAAGTTGTGGTTAAAGGGAAGGCAAACAAGCATTTACAGAAATGTGTGCTTTCAACATGAGAATGATGGCACTGCACCTCTTTCTCTATCATGGTTCCCAAAGATTCTTAAGAAAATGGATACAACCACTGCACTACACTCTGCTCTGCTGGAGAAGCTTCCTTCAGTATGACATTTAGAAGGCAAACATTGCATTATGTGATTTGTAACTTCAGACAGGATTTTCTAAGCTATATTTTTTCTCTAAATATTAGTAAATCCGAGCTGTAGATGGGCTTAAAGGTTTTGATACTTAAAGGTGAACTGGAATTTAATTCAGATGATTGGTTTTGATGCATGGATGACTTACACATGCAGTACTTCTTTTCTTAATAAATTAGAACAGTTTTAGAGATAACTTTAAAGGTCACCTCTTAATTATCTATGCTGAACATCTTCAAACAATGAGACATATTTCAGAGTGCAATACTGGCTCCAAGAGTGGTTGCTGGAATCAGTGAATTTTGTAATCAAAAGGATGGCAAATGATAGAGACTTACCTGGAAAAAATGAGCAACATTTACCTCTTGACTACTCAGGTCAGTGATTATCTTCTTTTCTATGAAGTTGAATGTTTATACTTCATATTATTCTTTAACCCTTATTTTTTCTTTTTGTTTTCTTTTTTTCATGTAAGTATGAGTAGCATGAACAATAATGTCACTCACAGGTCTGAGTCAATTTAAAGCTGATAGGAAGACCCACTCAGCAGTGACACTGTACCCCAGATTTGATATGACCATGCAACTAGAACAATTTTCCTCCGAGACTCTGAATTCAAAGCTCTCAGATCCTCTTGCTTGTGATGTTTTACTGAGATTACTTAGAAAACAAAAAAGAACTTTTTTTTCCCCACTAGTATTTTGAACTACCTGACAAGACTTGAATTAAGGCATTTGCAACAACGGATGTAGAAACTTAGAAATCCTATAATGACTTGCATTCATCCAGCAACCAAAATACAGGAGTAGTGTTGGCATATTTCTGCCATCTGTGAAGTGCACGTACAGGGACAATTTTAGGCATTACACAGGCTAAAAAAGTATTGAGACTACTCTTTTGCATACAGTTTTGAAAATACTAAAGATTTTCTAGACCCCAGTTTAAGATCTGGTACCTGAGCACCAAAAACAAGGCATGCAAAATTGCCAGCCATTTTTAAAAATCTAAGCTTTAGCCACCTGAACACATCCAGTTAATCATACACTTCATTACAACACCTTTTTTGCACTTTCTTTCTCTCAGTATCATTTCAAATTCCTCATCAAATGGTTGTATCCCCTTTATATCTTATGACTTTACCTTCTTCCTACATCCTGACTGAAGTAAAATATCACCTATTTCCTAATAAAATAAGCTTTCTTTTGAGTCATATGAGTAATGTAGAAATTTATTGTGTTTTGAGGCTGATTCATAACAAACAGATCTATATGAATCTTGGGGAAATAAAGGTGGGTCTAAATTGCACTACTGAGACCCTAACCTATTTTGGAGACAATTCAGAGCTTCAGTTTTAGGAGGGAGGACCTGAGCCAGGAGGCAGACCATGGACATGACAGTGTCTCACTGGACCAGGGCTGTGTGTCCCTGCAGAGTGGCTGACCACTCTGTGGACTACAGCATTAAGCTTCAGACCTGCACTTTAAGCAGACTGATGGGACCAGATGTTGGATTCAGAAAAGTAGATGTGTTACATCCCTGTCTTGTTCTTATGCTGTGCAAAAACAGGAGGTTTAAAGTTACTTACACAATTAGCAATCATCTATACAGAAAGGATAAACAGAAGTAGTAAATTTTTCCTTGTGCAAGTAATCTTCAAAACTGGTTCATTTTACAAGCTATGTTGTCTTACAAACAAACTTCAAGAACTGACTTCATGATCTATTTCTTACAGGACTTACAGGAGTGGAAACCGGAAGTGCAGTGTGATGCTGTAAGGCATCTCAAATGACCAAAGATGTCTACGGCTATGCTCTGTGTCTCTTAGTCTGGAAGCTGAACCCCATCCTTAAAGTTAGACAGTTCTCCTGTCATTAAATATATTTTGTTCTATGATTAAAATCTGCAGGTCTGATATTGTTTTCCTGGAATCATTCACGGAAATTGCATTAGTTTACCTGAGTGTTAACAAAAGGGAGGGATAAAAATTTGTCCAAAGTGGTTTTAACTTAAAAATTGGAGATATATTTGGAAGGATTAACTCTTGCTTTTAATAATGACTGTATATTTGTGTAATTAATCTCTTTCTATTTATGCTTCTTCTTAAAGTCATATTTCAAATTCTACTTTTGCATGATTTGGTGCAGCAGTTCCATTCATATTGTCTGACAGACTCCAAGAGAAAGAACCTAAAAATTCAGATTATCTGACACATTTCTAAGTTTTTAAGGCAAGAGTGTAGTGTAGTTTTCTTTGATTCTCTTTCATCACTGAGGATTTCAATATCCTACATTTATCTACATCTACAGATGACATTCTAGTATAAACCAGAAATGTGCGACTGAGAGAAACATTGGGATCTATTACTATCATCATGTGTATGTGTCATCTTTCTAAACACGTGCTGTTTGCTGAGTGGTATTTATATTTTATTTGCACAGGACAGTGTAAGAAGCTCCATAAACCCCTTGGATAGTGTGTGTGTGTTATCAAACCTATCAGCCTAAATCTATCTGCTAATTTTGATTGAAGAACTTATTTCTGAAATCCAGTAGTATAACGATCAATAACTTCTCAGAGGTTAACAGGCACTAAACTCCTTATATACTCTCTTTTGCTCCCCTATTCTTAGAAGCAACAGTAGAAGCAAAATCTGAAAGAATATCTGCATTTTTGGCATTATTGTAGGTTTAGATTCCTGACACAATAATCTAAAAAGTCTTTATATATTATGAGGAGGTTTTTTTTAACATATATGGGATCAAAGACTACATTAAAATATCGGAGGTGACCAAGATATCAGACTTGGCCAAATTGGACATCATCATTTCTTCAAATAGGAAAATCGATCAAAATAGCTGAGCTTCTTTGAATTCCTAAAAAGGCATTACTACTCCTGCCTGATTAGGGTGCATTTCACAGCTGTCTATTATTTTTGTTTTGCAGTATCAGTAGTGTAATTACAAATGAAAATTCCATCCTAAATTTATTTCTGTTGTTGCTGTCTTGTCAGCTTTTTGTAACCTAGACGTTTATTAAAAGCATGCATAGATGCATGAAGGCAGCTTTAAGTATTCCCTTCTTTTTTTTCTGCTAAATTGGTCTAAAGGGCTTTCAATGCAACAATGAGCCACATCGTTACAATGGCTGGTATACAAGAAGAACATTGTCTACTCCATTACACAGCTCCTTCAATAGTTAGAGAGAGAGCCTCCTGTCCCTCTAATTTCCATCCATATGATTAATTGTGGTTGTGCAGACATAGTACAAATGTGAGTATTTAACTGTTCAGGTGTAACTTAGGAAGCTGATACCTCTTCCTTCAGCATACGTGGATGTGGGGAAAGTCAGCATTATCCCACATGATCTCAAAGTCACCATTATAGCTTGTGCTTGTAATTTAAACCTACGTTTATGCTTTCAATCCTTATACACACGTGAAGCACCGAGTGCCAGACAGCATTTGAGACTGTGATGGGCTCAGTGCATCCCCTCCGGCTAAGGCCACAAGGTAGTGTTCTGGCTGTCAGTCAGTAAAGAACTAATCTCCAAAGAGCCGTATGTCCAAGATGCAATCTTCCCAGTGAAGCTCTGGGTCAGCGATCAGCCCCTTACATATCAAGTTGAAGAGTTATTTCCAGGAAGTCCTTTGAGAAAAGGAGAGTCAAAGAGTGCTTTCCCATTGGGTAAGAGATGATCCTTTCTAACAGTCATTGGTAGAAGTCCCACTAATCTTTTCCTCCATCCCATCAGTGGCAGGGGACAGCACTGAAAGGGGCAGGAAAACTCACCTGGTTAACAGGTGGCTCAGGGACTGGTGCCATCGGTCAAATTTTGGCTTTTTT
>Ga0065711_1049597_pt1 | contig 11221 bp, 3 predicted proteins | sample Hoacrofraction12_FD_59098 | JGI IMG/M metagenome (GOLD analysis project Ga0065711, IMG submission 59098) | Hoatzin crop microbial communities from Cojedes, Venezuela - Epithelial fraction 12 v2 (version 2) | ecosystem: Host-associated > Birds > Digestive system > Esophagus > Crop | place... | reverse complement strand
TGGGGCGAAGTTGGAAAGCAAGTTCTTGGGGTTCTAAGATTATGATGCAGAGATGGAACACACTAAAATAATTCAAAATCTGCAAACCGTTGTTCCCTAGGGCAGCTAAATATGTGCGACTACTACTTATACAATGCAGCTGTGGCTTGAGGTTTTTGCTTGGGGTTTTTTCTTGTTGGTTTGGGTTTTCTTCCTCTCTCCAAAAAGTGAGAGCTCTAGAATCACATATGTCACCATGAAGCCAGCAAGAGGCAGCTGCTCATAAGAGGCAAGACTAGCCAGGGCCAGAAGAAACTAGCCAGGACTATAGGAACACAGACCAAGGATCAGTAAATTGGTGGGGAAAGAGGACACTGCAGAAGCCAGCTGTGTATTATCAGCCTATAGTCTGGTTTCTGAGTATAGACAAAAAAAGAAGCTTGCCTGATTTTATTCAGTTGGTTGTTTTTGGTGTGGTTTGGGGTTTTTTTTCCTGTTTGGGTTTGTTTAGGGTTTTGTTTGTTTGTTTGTTTTTTCTTTCTAAGAGGGTCAGGAGATTGCTTACTCTTTCTCCTTCATCTTAAATACATCTTTCTCCCCATTACCTCAAACAGCTTTTTGCTAAAGTCTTTAAATTTATTGGCAATGAAGAGTATCCTGTTTCCCTACAGTGTAGCTTTCCTAGATCTGACCTGATACCATCTGCACTTATGCCAATCACTTTTCAAACACCAAGTCATCCCTCATGAGGAAAACCTTAGATTTCTCTGCCCAGACCAAGAAGAACTAAGAGACAAAAGAAAAGATCTGCTTTCATCCCTAAACTGTAGGTAGATTCCACTCACTCTGTCCACACAACGCAAAGTTCTGTATCTCGTTACCAATTTCCCATTGAAAGCACAGTGAACTGGTCAGGTATGTGCTAGAAGAGCAGCACTTAGCCTTGCTTGTAAGAGGCCTCCATCAGAACTACAAGTCTAATTCTGACCTAGGCCCCAGGGTTCACAATGTCAGGCTGCCAGGTCATGCTGTAGTATATCAGTGTTACTGCTTCCTTAAACTGAAAAGCATCGATTCCCAGTCACACGCTACATTCAGTCTTTCAGAACAGGCTTAAGCATGTGAAGATTGTAATTCCAGGTCTAACGGTATTTGCTAGATATTTTAAAAATAACACCTTCTATCAAGTGGAAGTACTTCTACATAGAGTATATAGACTACCAGAAGTAGTCTGCACACTCTGGGCTATCTGCTGCCTGGCTAGCAAGTGGAAGTCAGAGCACTGCCAACCATTAAGGCTGCCTGAAACCTCACAGCTTAAAAACCAGAACACCATTAAAGAACAGCTGCATATTTCTCTGACAGGTTTCAACTGCTTGGGACAAGTGTTCAGGTTTTTGTATCTAAGTGCATCTCCAGCTGATTTTTTTTTTTTTTTTGGTGGCATTTTAAACAAACCAGTTCAACTGATTCAGAAGAATCCTAAGCAATTCAGATAAAAAGATATAGATAAATTAAAAAGAAGGAATGGAAGCTAGGTCAGATGGGAAGGGTAGCATGCAGTCCTGACACTTAGGGACAAGTAACAGCACATGAAGATCACAGAGGGCTAAAAGATGCTTTTGCTTTTCTTGGGACATGAGCAATCTAGTGTTTCTATTTTCAAATGTTTGCACTTTCAGAACAAATTACAAACAAACAGTTCATCATCTTTAACAGATAGTTCTATTTTCTCTGTATCAGATGCAGTCAATAATGCGCCTTCCATTAACTGGATAAAACTGTCTTCCACTACTTGAAATTGGACTGCAGAATACATTCACCAGGCAACTATGACAGTGCTTATAATATGTTCACAGTACAATTCTAGGTTGTTTGGGTTTTTCTGTTCCTTGAGAATAAGGAGCATACTGGGGAAAAAGCCAAGTACTGGAAGTCCCAATAACACCCACTGTTTACAATGCAATCAAATGTTAACACAAGATAAAAGATACTTCAAATGCTGTTTATTATTTTTCCTCAATTCTACCTTACACGACTTGAAGATATTTAAAGTATGTTTATATTCTCAGCTATCCTTCACAGTGTTACTAATTAAACAGTCAATAGAGAAAGGAATAGTTTGAAACATTTATTTATGTGCTTTACACATTTGGGACAATTTCAAATGGGATCGAATTACCCCTTTTACTAATTTTTAAAGTAATAAATAAGCCAGAAAAAAAAACCAAAACACTTCTCACTTCAATTTCCAGAAGAGTGTCACAGCATATGTTTCTATCTGTAGTCATACAAGGACACAGGAGTACATCTATGACTAAATTCTGTGCCATGCTTTGGCTACCAGAAAGCTGGACACTATCATTCTTGCTTCTCTTCTGCTATGAGGTTACCAGCCAGACAGCTCTGCTACATTTGTGCACATCGAATTTCAAGCCCTGTTCTACTACCAGAATATAGTTACTTAAGGCAGACAAGCAAGCAACCCACAGCCGCCTCACAGCTAATGTTTATAATGACTCAGATCATTCTGAACCCAGCGCCTGCTGACAGGTATGTACAATTTTGTTTTTTGAAATAGTCATTGATAATTAAGTATCGCAGCATGAGGATATTCTTTTCAGTCATCCTACAATCTCTATTTCCAGCTCTTATACTACTTTTAAAACTGCCAAACTGTAGAATTATTCATATCCTCATTAGTTTTAATGAAGAAAAGCTGGGGTTCCAAATGCTGCAATCATCAGGTTTTCCTGTCCTGTACGTGGCCAATCGTTCCTGAACTTTGAAGCAGCACAGCTAATCAGCATAGTTACAAAACCCTTCATGCTGCACCATAATCCTTTTCCACACAATCTTTTTTGTCCAAGGAGGTGAAAACCAATTCCTCTACAATATTTTTACCTTCATGAAAGAGAGCTTGTTGGTTGCCAATCTCCATTTAGATGAAGCAGTATATAAATTTTAAAAGAAGAAAAAAAAAAAAGCCCTCACACCTATTCTAAAGCATTGGTGAAGAGCTGTACCTGCCTGAAGAACCATACCTGCAAGGCAGGGGGAGAAGAGCTGCCCAGCAGGGCCATCCTCCCAGGGCAGCAGAGGGGACTCCAACACTAGCAAGCTGGGTACAAAAATAACAGCCCAGAGTAAGAAGGTGCAGGAAGTCATATAGGACAGTCCTTAGAAATCTTAATTGAACATGTAGTAAGTATTTATTCACATATTCCGTGCCAGCAACAAACAAGTGGAATCACTCTGAACAGAGGACAACAACAAAAATTCAAGTGTGAAATGGCAGCAAAATCTCCGAAACTCGTGAGCTATTGCAGCAAAGAGAGGCCAGTTCAACAAAGCAGTGCAGTGAAAGGAGTGAAAGACAGTCCTAATCTCCCAAGGACATTTTTTGTCCCATTCTGGTGTATTATTGCCCAGCAACACACAGTTTGAAACTAATGTTCTTCCTGTAGCGGTTCACCTCACCTACCACAGCAGCACGGCCAATTCTTTACCACTAGCAGCACCACCTTTCCCCTACCCAGAAAAACTGCTGCTTCTCACCTCTTTTGGCAAGCACAGAGCCCACAAAATGAATTACTTTGGGAAACCATTCCGGGTAAAAACAACAAAGCTTCATGTTTGTGTCAGACTAGTTTAAAAGCAGATCAGTTCCTGCACAGTTCAAAGGGCAAGAGCAGCAGGACTGGGTGGAGACAGACACCAATAACTCGTCTGAAAGCAAATGTATGCTTAGACAGGCTCAAGGCTGCCAGGAAACCATAGGCAAAGCAAAACCAAGCCTCAGAAGCTTCCACGGTCTTTCAGTGTCCCTACGTGATGCAGAGCCTTCATACACTGAAGTAAAAGGCCCTTTTCCAGAGACAGAGGCAAACCTACCAGGCTATGTAAGCCCAGCTGTACACAACTGCTGCCACCTTCTCTTTCACACGCGAAGACCAGAACAGCATTCTAAAATGGTTATAAGGAAACGCAAATGTGAACTGCTGATCTAAGACAGTAAGGAGACCCTACATAGTTACTAGTCCTTTGCTGTATCTCAAGCCAGCTTCGTGAGGGCTAGAAGGAGCCTGGAAAGTTTCTGAAGAAGGGATTCTGAACACAAAAATGCCATCTCTTTGTAGGCTTTCATCTTCACAAAAGCAAAAAAAAAAAAAACCCTCTGGGGAAAAAAGAAAACACCTTTGCTGAAGTGCACTACATATTTGATTTCTTGGATTAAGTGCTACTGTCTCCAAATGAATTTACTTTTCCACTTTGTGTTTATACATGAGACTTTAATTGCCATTATGTGAATACCACTACTCCACAGCACAATAAAGTAGAAGCTGTCATCTAAAAGGAGAAATTAAAATTCTTCACCCCTTTATTCATCAGTTACTGTAAGCAGTTTGTGGGGAGCGGGGGCTGGAAATAAGAACTACAGTTCTATACAAGGATTATACATTAGGCTACGGAGTGGTTTTAACTTCATATAGATCTGATAACTTGAAACTAAATACACTACACTGTGATCAAAGCTCCTCACATAAAACATTTCGTACCTACCTTCAGCAGTAGCTTCAATACCTTCAATATCACAAAGGTACAGTAAAGTATCTTAAGACACCTAGTTTCTATTGCTGTATTGTTTGTTCATCTCACTATCATTACTCTATACTGATCTGTAGGAACTTCTTGATCATACAGGTTTGTTCTTCACAGCTTTGATTGCTATGGAGTAGATATTAGATACAAGTGAAAGTTTGGGAAGACCTTCCTTAAAGGCTGAACATAAAATGCTGCAAGAAGAAACATGCCATCTAAGAAAAACTTTTCAGAAGTGTTAATATAAAACACATTAGAACCATATGAAAGACTCCTCAGGTTTTAAACACGTAAAACATTAAGATCATGAAAATCTCAGCACTCTGAAATTCAGTTCTTTGATTTGTTATCAGTCAGTAATCTCTGTGTAGTCCCAGGAAGGCAAGCAATCATAACTTGAAAGTGCCACTAATATGACATGGGTCAAGCTAAACCTAGCAGTTTAAGCTTAGGTCCTCAATCAAACAGCAACGGAGGACATTTCTTCAACAATTCTCTAACAGAGGTTCTTCCAAGAAAATTATTAGCAACTTGATTGCATTAACTTGATTGTACGATCTACAATAATGTATTTTATCATCCTCTTAAGAATTATACCTTAAAGTTAAAAATGCACTGGAAAAAGTGTACTTTTTTTAAAAAAACACACTAATTACTATAATTATTACAGCCTGCTAAATAATCATGTAAGGGTAGAATATGAGTTCATCAAAAATTTAGCCCTTCTTTTACTTGAAAAAGCAAGACAGACATGAAATTGTTTTGTTAAAAGGAGGACAGTAACAAAAAATACCCATAGATTTAAAACTAGCTACTTTTAATTAGTAAGAAATCACACACCACATGAAAAAAATACAACTTTGCAAGAGTGGTATAAGGCCATGTACTATTTTTATGCTGTTCTAGGAAGCCACATTATGCACATGTGCGTACCTATTCGACTAGCTTTTCATGCATTTTTATCTTCAGTTTTTACTATTGCTTGTCTTCAACTCCATTTTCAACATGCAGCAGAAAAAGCATCCACAAATGAAGCGTCTAACCAAGCTGAAGTGTACATATGTCAACTTCATTAATTTTAGAAAAAATATTTTGTTACAATTACCCTTTGCCATGTATTGTTTGCAATTGACATTCCTCATCAGTTTTCTACTATAAGATAAATGTATTTTACACATGTAGGAAATAAAGGTTATTTTTCATTCCCCAAGATTCAACTGTAGTTATCAAGTATTTCTTCACAAGACATTCTTATCCCAGAATTTCTTCTGGCACAGGAAGCATGGCTAAAATTGACCGAGGAGCCTTGAACTGAACAACCTAGCAGTAGCCTACAAGCCATTTTTTCCTCCAGTTCTGGCACTCCCTCCCAAAGAAGGAACAGTCCAAAACACCTCTCAGAAGCCTGCATTTCTCCACTGCAGCTGCTCTCTGGCCACAGCACCTGCCCTAAAGTAACAGCAGCAAGCAGTGAAGTTCACAGTCGCACTCGTGCACAGCCCAGTCTTCCTCCACAGCCGCAGGCTTCTGCCACCCAGGACGGCGCATCCTCACTGGGAGCGCAGGCTGGTCCTCACTGGGACCACAGGCTGGCAGCTGCTGCCCTGGCTGTTTTGGAGACAGGATGGTTTTTTCTCCACTGCAGCCCCTGCCCTTAGCCTAGGCAACGGCAAGTGTGCTCCAAATTTTTTTTTCATCTCTTTTTCTCTACATACCACTTCTTTCACACTCATCCAAAATGATTCTAACAACCGATAAATTTCAGTGATCCTTCAGATTCAGCTATCCCATGTTGATTCTCAAATCTGAGTGATCTGCAGAATCTCTCTTATTTCCTGAAAGCTGCAAACCCTTGAAACCTGAGGAAAATATCAACGTCCCTTCTTTCAAGTAGGCACTTTCAGTTATACAAATAACCGGTTCTTTCAATAGAGCTTGGGCATGAGCTAAACCCCAACAGAAAAAATTAAGACATTCGGAGAGATGGATATAGAATAAGAAGCACTACCCACTATTTAACAGCAAAAGTGAACTAAAGGAAGTGCCTGGCATCCTTCTGTGCTTATTAAGACTTGCCACACAAATCTGAAGTAAAGATAGCCTTTACACACTTCAGGGCACAACTTACCCCCAAAAGTTAGCATGTTTTTAAAAAGATTTTTTCTTATTTTTGCCTCTCAAGCATCCATAGTACGTACTGTTGCAAAATTACCAATAAACAAGATGAGTCAATAATCAATTCCTGTGTCACTCATCTTCCCCTCCTTACTGTCAAGCTATTCTTCCTCAGCTTTAATGTCTGAATTGCGTGGCTTATCTCCTAACAGGGAAGGAATCTTTAAAAACAAGGATGCAACTAGATGTCTGAATAGAGTTTGGGGTAAAAGAGAAAGAATCAGACTACTAGCTCTACAACAGCAAGAAAGCAGCTCTAACAGCTTCATTAGAATAAAAATAAATTAAGGAACTGGTGCATGTGGAGTCACCATTGAATCGATTCAGTCAACGGCTTGTAGAGGGTGGCAGCACAGCAAATACATTCTCATGCAAAAAAGCTCAGAATATTTTAATATTATTTCATTATTTTCAGCAAGGCTACTTATCTCTGGATGTAATTTCTTGTAACATTCTCCTGAATGTACATGTTTAAGTTTTTTTTTAAACTTCATTTTTGTTTGGCTAATTAGCTGATATTTAAGTACATAGAAGCAGCATTGTATCTTGACCCTCAAATGTGTAATTGTGAATATCTTTTTTTTACTTCAGTTATTGAACTCTTAAGTTATTGAACTATTGTTCCATATGTCTTTGAAGAAAACTAAAAGCCCTCAAGACTTGAGTGTTCAAATTACTGTAACTTAATTTTTATATTAATGCAGAATCTTTGCAGAATGGTAACAGAATGAACAGCAAGAAAGCACTAATACTGAAGAGAAGCAGGTTATGAACACAGTCAGCGTTCTGGTTCTTTGCAGCAGATACTTCTAAACTCCCAAAAGATGAAGGCATGTTCTCTTAGTTCATACACATTCTCAGAAGGTATTTACTGTATGACAGGTATTCCAAAGGACGGTGCCATCTCCGTTCCTACAGCCTTTTGCACACGTCAGCCTCTGCACCCCACAAAGTAGGCACTAACTCACACTTACTTGGCACTTGCAATAGAAGTCTAGATACCCGAGCCACAAAGCTGCCTCCTCAGCCAAAATATGGAGCCAGTGCCTTTTCCAACCTTCTGCAGTCAAACTAAGGCAGGCCTTCTGTTAGGCTCAACACTGCACATACCAGGAAGCTGGCGCAGAACTGGGTTATGTGTGTATTTTTGATGGAAATTTATATCATATTTTCCTGAAACATGTGAGTTGTGCCTTAAATAAGGGTAGATGCCTCCAACCTGCACACAAGAACTAGGTTGGTTTTGTTTTGTTTGTAAACTTTTAGGAGAGATTCCTTTCACAATAGCAGCGGTATTAGACCATCTCACTAGTACACTTTTACAATATTCCCATTACAAGAGGAGAGCTCCATAACACAAATCCCGAATTGTTTGTAACTGCTGAAATGTCAGTGAGATTTCTACCAGTATTTCAAAACCTGAAACAAGCTCCAACTTTCTGGAAGGGTCACAGGAATTAGAAGAACAGAACATTACACAGGAGTTGGGTACCCATCAAAAGTAATGCAAGCTTACTACACTGAAACTGTTTCCCAAAACAGTACCAGGCCCAACTCCAATTCCTTGGGCCACAACACAGTCAATTCTGAAAAGGAATGAAACACCAGCACAAAACCTCACCTCCTTCACCACTGTCTCACAGAACAAGGTATACCACTGTAGGCATTTGTAATTCCTTGTACTGAAGTAGTCTTTGGAGCCCTCCCTTGAAAACAGAACAAAAAGCCCCTTCTTCAATCAATTTGCTATCTATGTAGCACAAAGGAAGTAATAATCCAAGGCATATCCTAAACCACTACGTAGAAGTATTTAAGAGCTCAGCTTACTTCGTAGCAAGACAACTCACCAAATTATCTTTCCACAACAAATTTACATTATTTCCATAATGCAATTCATTCCCTTGGTAAACATTAGCGTGTGTGTGCTTATACGCACTTAAGAATGTACATAGAATTTCAAGTATTTCTTACATCAAGGAACATCATTAAGAAGGAATAAGCATCTTCCACCTGGTTATGCCTACATAAAGGGATACTAAGCAACTTCTCACCAGGACATTCAGATGTCCATTTAACCCATCAGTTGTGACCAGATGCACTTAGAATGATGCCCCTCCCTCCATCCCTCTCACTGTTGAAGGAACAGAAACCCAAACAGCTTCAGTTGGCCAACCATCAATTAGCTACAGTATTTAGTGCCCAGATGACAAAACACATTTTCAGGCCAAGAGAAAGTGTTATGGGTGTACAGCTGAACACCCTCCAAAACCCAAGTGACCCAGGTCCTAAACCTTCTGCCCGCTGTGTTTTTAATACTCTTGTTTAAAATGTCAAACTACAAATCAGATAGAGGGATCAATATAAAATCAAATTAGAAAAGCACAAGTTTCAGATTTGCATGTATCTTACATGAAAAGGACTTTAACTCCAAAATCCTTCTCTTAGTTTTGGAATAAGATTGCCTATTTAAATGCTATCAGGAATCTTATTCGTGTCACAGATACACTGTCACGGTTAATTCATTATTTTTCTTAATTTGAGCAAAGTAATGGAATACTTATCACAAATGGAAAAACTCTGGTAGTTACAGATGTGCAGAGAAAGAGTTCATGGTTTAGAATGTTCAGACACAAACACTACACCAGAAAAACTAAGTTTGGAGTCCATCTGGTAAGAACCTTTACAAACACATTTTTACTTTTAAAGTAGGGAGAGCTGAAATAAGTGACCCCTGTAATAAGTTCCAGAACAGTATCTATCTTCAGAAAAATTATATTATACAGCACTAAATATGTAAAAGCTCATAATTTTTTCTAGGATAAATAGGAGGTTAATTTATGCATACAGGCACTGTGTTATGGCTCTAAATCTATAAAACTGAATTTTCTTTAATAGGCTAAGCAACATTTGACCAGGTGTCTGTTCTCAAAGCTATGAACTTATCTTGAAGCGCACTGCTAGACCTGAAGTTTATTACAAGAATGTTTCCAGTAACCAGAAGCACATGATAGTGTAATTGCACACCCCGGAATGTAACACCACACTTAAAAAATAGTTATTTTAATGATTACGCTAATGAGTTCTGAACTTCCAACCTATGTGCATACAGTTTCATAATTACACAGCTTGAAATCCTCATCAGCAAATCCAAATGCTCCTGAAATCCAAATCATTTTATAATCTTGAATAATGCATGGCACCTCTGCAACAAGAAATTAAAACAAATTTCATAAAAATGCAAAGCTTCATGATCTGTACTCTAAAAGAAGCCGCATTACTGAAATAAAGTGTTGCTTAGTAAGTACTGATGATGGTGATTTTTCCCCCCCCTTCCCTCTGATACTCACAGTTCAGATCCCACATCAAAAATAAACATACTAACTCCTATCAAAATATCCTTTTTTATATATATGGTGGCTCACAGCACACCCCACTACACAAGAGTGAAATCAGACATCTGTTTCCTAAACAAGCTTGGCTCAAAATGACATAAAACCTTTTCTCCTGAAAAGTGTGAAAACATATTTTTTTAAAATAGGATGCAGCTTAACTGGCTTGCATACTATTTCACCAATGGCAAAAACAAAACTCCATCTTAGTTCATCAAGGAGCCAGCACATGGACGTCTACAACTTTTCCATAAGAATGCCCCCTTAACCCCAATGCCTTTGTTTTTAAAACTACAGGTAAAGCCTAGATAAACTCAACAGAGGTTTTTAGCAAGCATTGGCATCATCCTTTTGAACAAGTTAAAGAGCCTGTGACTCAAGACAAGGAGAAAAGCCATCATCACAGTCAGTGCAAAAGGACAGATATTCTATTTTGCTCCAGGATTTTCCTGTGTCTCACATCTCTCCTCTGTATTTCAAGGTGCTGAAAAAGATAACGGTAATTTTTAAAATATGTCATTTCTAATACTTCCCTTCCTGGTAGACGCATGATGCATAGCTCATCATCAGACACCTAAAGAATACTTGCAGTGGGAGTCCCATGATAGAACAGAAGTTACATGGAGGTTTTATTCACAGCAGTGCTTTGTCTTTCTATCTTCATCACCCAAAACTAGCTAAGAATATTTAAGTAAACAAATACTGTCACAGAATCACAGAATGGTAGGGGTTGGAAGGGACCTCTGTGGGTCATCTAGTCCAATCTCCCTGCTGAAGCAGGGTCACCCACAGCAGGCTGCACAGGACCTCGTCCAGGCGGGTCTTGAATATCTCCAGAGAAGGAGATTCCACAACCTCCCTGGGCAGCCTGTCCCAGTGCTCCATCACCCTCAGAGTGAAGAAGTTCTTCCTCATGTTCAGAGGGAACTTCCTACGCTTCGGTTTGCGCCCATTGCCCCTTGTCCTGTCGCTGGGCACCACTGAAAAGAGCTTGGCCCCATCCTCCTGACACCCACCCTTCAGATATTTATAAGCATTTATTAGGTCCCCTCGCAGCCTTCTCTTCTTCAGGCTGA
>Ga0065711_1049601_pt1 | contig 11222 bp, 9 predicted proteins | sample Hoacrofraction12_FD_59098 | JGI IMG/M metagenome (GOLD analysis project Ga0065711, IMG submission 59098) | Hoatzin crop microbial communities from Cojedes, Venezuela - Epithelial fraction 12 v2 (version 2) | ecosystem: Host-associated > Birds > Digestive system > Esophagus > Crop | place... | reverse complement strand
GCCCAAACCTCAACTGTTTTAGATAATATATTGGATAAGCAGGCATATTTTTTTGGCATTGCTTCAGTCTCAATTGGCAAACAATCTAAGACTCATCAGTCTCTTGCTAGCAACCTCCGCATTGGTTTTGGGCAAGATCATACATATTCATTAGCACTATGTACTTAACACTAAACTTCCCTGATGTCCGTGCCACTGCGATCAACGGCTACAGCAGTAATTATGCCCCAAACTCATAACTTGAGAGCTGTTGTGTGAGATTTGGTCCCTTGAATTTGAGGACTTGTGATTTTAGGGCCTAGGACATTTTATAGGTGACTAAGGGTGTAGAAAAGGGTGTGCTAGCAAAGTATAAATCCTTCAGTTGCGTGGGGAAGATGAGCAGGAACTGATCACACACTGAACGTTAATGCAAGACCTAGGGAATGTCAAATGTTAAGTAGGGGTCAGGTTCAAGACAGACGTAAGGAGGTGGTGTTTCATGCTGTATGATTAAGCTGCAGAACTCTTGCAGTTACGGATGCTACAAGTTTACTTGGGTTCAACAGTGACTAAAAATGATAGACAAATAATTCACTGAGAGCTAACAAATGAAAAGAAAATCCCTCTGATTCAGGATGCCTGGACTGGAGTCTGGAAAGGTATTTAGAAGAATGCTTGCTTCCTTTCTTACAGCCTTCAGGGGATGGTTGCTTGAGCTTTTAGTTTCCTACTCAGCTGAGCATCTCCTTCAAGAGTCCTCTTTGATAGCCGTCATTTTTCCTATTTCTTAAGCTTTGTTTGCTTTTTTTCACTTACAATTTTATTTGAATTTCATGTAGACCAGAAGATTAATGTATCTGTGTGTGCTTTTTTATCAATACTGCTAATTTTAGGGCTGAGACATCAATTTCCATGTTGGATGTCATGAAAGTCTGTTGTCTCCAAGAGGACCATAACCAAGGTTTATCATAATAGCAGCACTCAAAATCAAGATAGCTAGCCGCAGTAGCAGCCTTGCAAATACTTACACCTACTATGATTTTGATAGTCAAATGATTGCAGGCTTCACCTCGAAGCATGCAGACTGGATAGCAGGCTGTGCGTCACGTTAAGGGGCTGTCCAGGCAGAACTGCCACCGAGGCAACAGCCTCGAGCCGCTTCGGCAGCCCCGGACAGGGAGCCTCTGCTCCTGCACCCCTGCTTCTGCCGCACTCGCTCAGCACTCTGCCAGAGCAGAAGCGTTTGTCGCCGCTGCCTATCTTAAAAGTTTCATGACCTGCCTCCTGTTCAGTAAAGTGGGCAGAAAGATACTGTTTGGAGTCATTTCTGGAGTAAATATCCATACACACAAAAGCTCTAAGGGGAAGGTTGCCTTCAGATTATACTGTGCTTGTGTATATTTATCTTCTTTTCTCTTTATCTTCAGAGTTCGAGTTTTTTATCAGAGTTTTTTTGGCTGAGTGGAACTGAGAGTTGTTTGATACACTCCAGCCAGTTAAATCTGTCACTGAGTATCGGGAGAAGTGCCTGCGCACACGCACGCGTTAGCGGTACAGTGAGAGCAGAGCTTACCGAGTGCTCCATCGTGGCATATGACAAATGTGAATAAGCAACAATTGTTTCTGTTTATTCTAATGCCAGAGCTAACAGACGACAATTGGTTTACAAAAAGAAAAGGAAATACTTTTTAACAACAACTGGTAAAATTTATGGAATTCTTTGTAAAGGCCAAAAACGTACTTGCATTTTTGTGTAACACTCTTTGTGGCCTGTGAGTCAGATGATGAGAAATCATTGCATGAAATGGTAATTCTAAGGAATAGTATTCACAGTTACCAATGCACTGAGATTTTTATCTCCTCTTCTGCTGTCCTGCTAAATTTGATTACAACTCAAATTATTCAGGGAGAGAAAACACTGAGCTTGCCCCTCAAACTGAAGAGATGGAAGATAGCTCTAGACAATGCTCGAACAGTTAGAAATGTAAATATAATAACCCGGGGACAACAAATAATTGCTTAAGAGAGACCACTGAAAGTGGAGGATTTATGAGTAAGTTGTTTCATGACACCTTATTGTCTGCAGCTGCAATAGAAGTAGGTACATCTCTGAACAGGGTTTTGACATCAGCCCCATCTTTCACATAGAAGTGCAAACTACACCTAAAGTTCAGCGGAGGAGAAAAGCTTTGGACTTTTTCCTGGTTGTTTCTTGATAGTATAGTGGCATTATTTTTTCCATCACTCTTGTCCACCCTTCATTCCAAGTAAGGATGCATTTTTGTTAGTAGAGATTTTTTAGTTTAACCGATATTAGAGTTGACTGTGTTTTGCAGTCTGCTCTTTATTCTTGATTCAGGACTTAGGGTCTGTGCTTCTGCAATGTGGTAATGAGATCTGGGATAATAATGTCAAGCTGTATCTAAACAATTGGATTAAAGGAAGCCCTTGGAATAGGACAAAGGTTGGTGTAACTTACTGGATCACATGGCCATTTGCTAGCCAATTCCCTAGGGACAAAGTTTTTACTCCTGGCAGAGCTTAGCAGCTAGCTTTCAGCTTCTTTCATGATCAGCATTTTGTATCCAATGTTTTAAAATGTTTGGAAAATGCAGCATAAGGGGGATTGAAGGTGTTATCTTTAATTGGACTAACTTAAAAAATTAATACTGAAAAGCTTTCTCCTACTTTTGTTGTTATTGACCTGATGTTGAGAATAGCTTGTGCTGTTCTGAAGGAGAGGAGGGCGGGAATACATTTTGCTTTTGGTTTTTTGTGCTTTGTTTTTTTGTATTTTGGAAGGACAGAAGAGGTTCAATTCATACACCAAACTAAGGAAGAAGTCATGGAAAAAATGGGGAAAGGTTCTATAATTTCTGTAGCTACTATTACTTAAAAAATGTCTGAACATGAATAGGAAATATTTTCTAAGCTGTTTCTACTTGGTGGTCTGCCTGTGCCGATTTGTTCATAGATCCAGCTGTAAAAGGATCTGTAGCCAGTTTGCAGATGTTGGTAACAGCATCATCAATTGCCTTTGCCTTGACCTTGGTTTTGAAATATATTCTCTGCCACTGCTGTTGTGGAAGCTGAACTCTTTGTCACAAGCATAGCGTTTGGCTCAAGGAACAAGACTGAGATAATAATAAGCGAGAATGGGTATCTGTTTGTCAGGTTTAAAACCAGTAAAGACTGAAAGCTGGATGGACCTTTATTTTTTCTCTTGGTGAGATTCTTTTTCTAGTCATTGCTAATCATACTTAGAAAGGGACTACCCTACTGAATGCTATTGCAGTTGTTTGCTTTGACCTCAAAATATTACTTTGTCATTCTTGCCTTTCTCTCTCCCTTTCTCCTTGGAAAATTAATGTTGGCTAAGAGTGAGGTAGATTCTTTTCTAGCTTATTCATTAGCAGAAGCAGCAATGTTGTTAATTATGTTTTGATTGTAGAGCCTGTATTATGAGTGGCCAGAGAACACAGAATTAGTTTCAGATTTTCATAGCTAGAAGGAGGGAAAATCCTCCTTTGGTTTGCAGACTAAGCAGATTCACTCTGGAGATCATTGAGCCATAATAAACTGCAGCTTTGATGCTTTTTCATTATAGCATTGCTTTCAATGCACAAATTTTACTGTGGGAAATAATACAGCCCACTTCTTGGAGGATCCTATTCTCTTTTTTACATACATTGTCTTCTGAGCTTCAGCTGGTGTATTTTTCTTTTTTCTCTTTTTTCTTTTAACTTAGAAAAACTTTGTCAAACTGTGTTCCTCAGAAACCCTTAACTAGCTTTTTGCATCTTCATACACTTGAGCATTACCAGTTAGCAGCCTGTCGAAGCCTACAAGCCATCACTGGGCAGTACTCAGCAGCAAGTGGAATGGTAGCTGGTTACTTTGCATCTTAATGACTTCAACCTTTTTTTTTTCTTTTAAGATTTGTAATTTAAATAAATTTGCAAGTGTTCTGTTTTTAATCAGTTAAGAAACATGGTAGGTCTGTCTGTGACAGAAAATACCTCATTTGTCTGTTAATAAAAATGCCACCCCAAGCTCATGAGTGTGAGGGAATGTGGCACTTCAGTCACATACGTTTATCTTACAAATCCCCTTCTCTCTCCTGCTCTTGCCATCCTGACGTGCTGAGGTACCAGTATTTCTGGCAAAACTGAAATGAAGATACCCAAATTGTCTGCCACTTCATTTTCTGACTTGCTGAATCTTCTGATACATTCTTCTTCTTAGTCTGTACTGCATTGCTTTTATGTTCTGTTGTTCCTTTCCAAGTGCATGTGGGTTTTTTGTTAGGCACTTGGATACACTCAGCATTGGATGAGTGTTTCTAATAACTAAATTTTACTCCTGATGTCTATACTGAACTCCCTCAGGTCTTCCTCAGGATGTCTTCTGAAGAAGTCAGTTTACACATGTTCCTTTGGGCTTTTTGCATCAACACTTGATAAGTACTCTTGTGTTGATAAAGCACAATAGCACATTCCTGCAGAATCCCTGAAAGCACACTGCACACATTTCATTGCATGGAAACAGGCAAACCACGTTTAAGAGGATCTTGAGCAGGGCAGACCCTTCTCAGCCCTGATTTCCTTAGAATTTAGTGGAAACTTAAATGTCTGATGAGGAATTAGAAGTGGAACATGAAACAGTAACTTTTACCCTAAGTTTAAGGTTAAATGTTGGTGTTCATTTTGTCTGTGGTAATTAAAGTGAATTTCTTGTTTTTCTTGCTCTTCCAAATCTGTGTCAGTAGGATCTTTCAAGTAATTGCTCAGAATAATAAAACGGAAATAGAACATTAGCACTGATCACCTTTGCTGGGATAGTTGCAAAAGGGGAGTGAAAAGAGAGAAAACTTGCATGTCAGATCCGCAGCTCTGTGTCGTGGAGTCTGCCCGGAGGAAAAGCAGCTGTGTATTAGCTTCGAACATGATAGATTCTTGAATTCACTGTACTGAGTGTATGTGGGGAAGTTGCACCTAACAGGAAATAATGGACTATTAAAAATTCTGATAAATTTCAAGGAACCAAGCAACGAGTGAAATAGAAATAGGTGCAAGAAATATTTAAAAGAAAACAAACACAAGTAGAGAGGAAAACAGGCAAGGATTTAAATATATCATAAGCACATCACAACTAATTTATCTGATAAAGGAAGATACAAGACACGAGAAGTGATTGATGTAGCTCAAAGATTCGATGGTACAAAGGCACCTTTCCTTGAAATGATGAAAGGAAATAGGGCAAAAATCAGAATATTCAGGATTATTTACGATGTGCAGAGAGGCACAGTAATAAAAAAGGCTGAGTAAATTCTGCAGAGAACTAAAAAGAAATTAGAAATGGCTTACAGTGTGTGGGGTTGGGGGGAGAGTAAAGAAATCATTACTAACCGGAGAGTCAACCAGTAATCTAAAATGGATGAGCTACTGAACTGATTTCACAAATGGGCCTTTACAAAGGGGGAAGAAAACACAGCAGCAGATCGCCTATTCATAAGTAATGAAGACATTTCAAAATGTGGAATGGTAATAGAATACTTGGAAAAGATGACTATAAATAGAAAAACAGTTCTATGTATAATATGTGTCCTTTATGTTAAAGAAATTAATTATAGTTTTTTGCAAAACATTGAGAATTAATTTGGAGGATAACAAACTCCTGAGATAGCAAGGGGCTGCAGAATCCATACAAGGCACTGCTGTGTTTCCTCTTCCTCCCCTCAGAAAAGGGATTCAAGTTAGTATTACTCCGTACGCAGTAAAACATAGAGAGAATTCTTTTGTCTCATTATCCGTGAGGCATATTTACTTTAAAGAATTCCAAACTCAGCCTCCAAATCTTCTAAGATATTTTGAGTGCTGGAGAAGTGAGGAGATGGGCGTAGACAGACTTTTCCACTACAGCTGAGTCTCTCCTTGGCCAGCGCGGGGGGCAGGAGCACTGAGGTGTCCAACTGGGAAGCGTCCTGCAGCACCAACCTTCCCGAGATCCCGTCAGGTGCGTCCCTGACCAGGGCAGGGGACTCCACTGGCCTGGAAACCAGCTCAGGGAGGGAGGGAGGCGTAGACATAAGGTACCAAGTCGCTCTGTGCCTCAGAGGCTGTGGATTCTGTGCTGCCTCCTGGCGAACACCTCGCAAGGAGTCTTGTTCCACAAACTGGCTGGGAACAGCACAGAACGATGGGCTCCTCCAAGCAGATAGCCGATGCGCCTGGAAGCACGTCTGTCACCTGTGCAACTCTGCTGTGAGGTTCCTTCTCCGCTGAGATGGAACTGCCTGGATGCTTGTTCTTTTCAGTAAATGTTGATGACTCTAGGTACTTAAAGAAGGACAATACGTTCTTGTTTAAGGTGTGTTTTTCCTGTAAGTTTGGATCAGCTGGTTTGGATTTATGCTGTTAGTGTGTCTTCAAAAGGATTGAAGTCTACTCGGTCACAATAATATAAAACCCACTGGAACTATCAGGTTGCTTGCATTACATTAAACAACATGAGTTTTGCACTTACAGGAAGAATTGTTTTAAATGCCTAATATATAGTAGGTGCCACACCAAAAATGAATAAAAGGTTCTTACCAGTAGCTTTTAATCAAGAATTGTATTGTTTGACATGCACAGATCAGAGAGAAGTAGTGACAGTGTCACAGAATTCTGTGAAATTCTATGTAAGTTTCTTAATGATTTTTTTATTAATTTTTGCATGCAAGACAGCAAAAGCCAATTCAGAAGGAGCTGAATGGTGTGAAGAATGAAAATGTGTAAGGCTGATACTGCAAACCTAAGATTTTCCCCATGCTACTCTGTAGAGCGCACAGACAAAAAAAAAATAAATTGTGGAATTAGTACAAAGCACTGGCAGTTAGAAAAACGATGGAACAGTTGCTATGAGATTAGTAAATGTGGATCCCAGGCAACACCATTTCTAAAATAATTTTTCTGAGTAAAACTGCGTTTAAGGGCTGGAAGTAATGATTTATGAAGAAATATGAAAAGAATTAGATATGTTTAACTTGGCAAAATAAATGAAGAGTGTTGTACTTGTCCACAGGCATATGAAGAGCATAAACAGAAACCACAGCGAAGAATTGCTTTGGACAGGGCCTAAGGAATGCAAATGAAATGTATTGTGATCATAATACAAGACGGAAAATGTATCTTGGATATCAGGTAATATCCTCCATTAACAAGATTTATGACACCCATCATGATGGGAATATGAAGGAAATGATGGAAAGTCCATTGACTGAGTCAACTGAAATTGGATTAGAAGATGTAGAACAGTTCAGCCCTGAAAAGGAAATTGTCATATGCCTAACAAACATTTCAGACTGTAGTGAAACCATGGCACAACTAAGATGTATTTCAAAGTCTTCCCTCGACTTCTCTGATGCGTAGGTTCTGTCTTGGTGTACAGTCACTAAGCAAGTGTGCCTTGGTCATGCTAAGCATGGGCTTCTCTCTCAGTTGAAGTTCCATCTGAATCTTGTAGCAATGAGTCTTCATAAATAATACGATGGTCACATGCTCCTTCATCCAGTGCAGAACCAATATGCGGAGAAACTGGGGCCAGAACATCTTGATCTCGCTCTACTTTCCGGCTCCCAGGTACTTGCGTGGAGACCTCCCAGACTCTAAGGCTCATTTCAGAAGCTCAAGAGTGTTGAGTCTGGTTGCCTGGCACTGCTTCAGAAAACTCTGGCTCTGGTTGCCTGGTGATAAGCCTAAGTGGTAGACTTGGAAGTGGTCCCATTCCTTTTCACCTTCAGCAACTTTCTTTCAGGAGTCAGTTGCTGCCAGGGCTGAAGCAGACTGACGGTTTGGCATCTGTCACCAAGTGTTTCTTTGGCACTGCTCCATGTCTTATATCATGCTCAGCACAAAAGAACTTCTGAGTATTTATTGAGCCTCTCTCCACAATTGGCTTCATCACAGGCTCTTGGGTCAGTACTGTTGTCATAACAGCAGGTTTTACTTAGATTCCTACCTGAGAACATGGCTGCACGGTTCAACTCCTAGAAACCTTCTGTATGGTAGTGGTTGGTCAGGTTTTGCACCATTTTAGGTCTTTATGAAGCGATGTTGTCAGTTCACTTGTATCACATTACCAAGGCTCGGCCTTGAGTAACTTGCTGCTTTCCCTTCAGGGAACCTGAGGCAACTGCACATAACTTTTTAGAAGAATTTAGGAGAATGGTTGTTTTTTGAAAGGTCCCCTGTGGATCTAGATCGGTGGTCTCCAAGGTGGGGTGCACAAGACAATCCGTTGGGATACAGGAAGAAATATTTTTTTGTACAGTTAATAAATTTTTAAAACTTTAAATGATGTTTATTTAATCCTTATCCTTCTAAAATGTCTATTGTGTGTATGTTTTGTAACATACATGTATACAACATACATAAATATACATATATTACGGTGCATGCTCAAAACTTTTTTACTGATGGGGTGCGTGATCAAAAAAGGTTTGGAGACTGCTGATCTAGGTGCTCAGAGAAAGATGCGGACGATGGCCGTGGCGTAAAGAAGTTCTTTCACAAAGAGAATTCTAAAGACTGATAGTAACCTTTTAAGAGGGAATAGGATGTAAAGAGACAAAGTACTGAAGAAAACCTAGGCTGCTGGGAAGTTCTGTACTCCCTGTGTCATCATGTAAGTGCAAGAACTCTTCCTTATGTACACTAGGGTATATATTAGCGTTATCTAAATCTGCAACTGCTGTGTAGTTAAATAGTATAATAAATCCTGCCTTGTCTTCCTGGTTTCCTACATCTCTCTGCTGGTTCCTAGCAGTGGATGCGCTGCTCTGCTTGCTGGCAGCCTAGCGTCCTATGTCTGTCTGCTTTCGCATGGAGTACCCAGGCCTTGTTTGAACACTTCAGCAACCGCGAGTCCTAGAACAACCACCCCCAGCAAAGGCGATCAAACGCAGCAGGTCCCATCCAACGGCTGGCGGCGTGTTTTCAGCTGTGGCTGCTAACTACAGCCGCAGTCTGCCTGATCATCCAGAACATGAGTTTACCAGTATGTAAAAGTGTGGCTTCACGCTCGTGGCCCTGGGCTTCAGCGGACTTGTTCATAGTGACATTGCCATGGCTGTGGTCAGCACGAGGCCTTCTCAGGAGATGGAATGTACTGAATAAGGAAAAGCAGTATCAGTTTTTAAACTGCCGGGTCTCTGACTGGCATCTGCAATCTGCTATTTCTCTGACGCTAATAATGCCGCCAGATCTAGGCAGTTTTTCTTGCACGGTGCAAATGGCACGTACCTGTTGCCAAAGCTGTGTGCCGCCAGATTTCAGGCCTTCGTTCCAAATTACAATGTTAGAGCTTTCCTTACCTATGACAAGTCATTAAATATCACTCAATTACCCTTGTATTGAGCCTTTTTTTTAAACTCAAGCTTACGTTACTGAAAGGCATCCTGTCTTGATTTGAAGGTATTAAAAGATGAAGAATCCTCCTTCCTTTGATAGGGTAGGGGTTTTTAATGTCTAATCATTCTCACTATAAAACTGTGCCTTATTTCTAATTTAAACTGGTCTGGCTTCAGCTTCCAGCAATTGGTTCTTGTTATGCCTTTCTCAGCTAGATTAAAGAGCCCTTTAGGACCTGGTATTTTCTCCCTTTGAAGGTACTTATACATCGTAATCAAGCCATCTCTTGATCTTTTTAATAAACTAAACAGATTGAGCTCCTTATGTCTCTCATTCTGAGGCAGTTATTCCAGTTCTCAAATAATTTTTATGACTGCACTGTCTCCAATTTTCCTGTGTCCTTTTAAAAATGTGGACACCAGAAACAAAGGCACTCAGGGAATTTACAGCCAACTGTTTGTCCATTTTCCCTGAATCCTTTTGATTCTCTTATTTCTGTGGTATGGTTTCCCCAGTCTGTAGAAGACTTTTTTTATTCCTAGGTCGTAGAAACTATGACTGCTAACATAATTTGCTCCTAGAAACTATTACCACTAACATCATTTGCTCCAGGTGAGCCAGCAGTGCTCCAAGACACGTAATCTAGCACCAAAAAAATGTAATGCTTATCAGAATTTTTGTCTCATTATAGCGTTAATTGTAACATGAATTTACTTCATCTGCGCAAGACAAAGGCTAAAGTTTATTTTCTGAATATCCTGTTAAAAGGGTCTTTCTTACTTGACCGCAAGTGGCTTAATTCTGTCACTCATTCTGGAACTCCAGTCTTTTGGAAAGCCTGTGACAGAGAAGTGGCATTTTTATTGTCTCTCTGAAACAACGCTAGCCAAGCAAATAGCGTTCGGTGTCACTGAGAGAGGAAAGCAGCTTGAGGAAGCCAGAAGAAGTGTAACTCAGCAACCTTGTATGGCCAGTGCTTTCAGTCTGGAAGACTGCCTTCCCTTTCTGAGAGAGCAGGCAGTGCGAGCACTGCATGCTTCTGGAAGGGCTCGCTGCAACCCTTGTCCGTGGCGCCTATCCAGTATATCCACTGAAACCTTATTTTGAGAGCATGTCAGCTTCTTGCATGGATATTAGATAAGAACATTTGTTTTCACTTTTTTTTTTTAATATAGATGATGTGTAATTGCTCCACCTTTTCTAATATTTACCATTGTTGTTTTTTTTTTTTCTTCCCCATCCTTTAGTTTAAGCATGGAGATACCATGCTTGGTGTGGGGAATTCTGAGCAACAGAGGGAGCCCTTAAAGGCACCTGTGAGGAGCATCCTCTCCGCGGTCCTGTTGCTTGTACTCTGCCAGGCTGCTGCTTCTGGCCACTGTCAGACCCAAGATACAGGACTGGATGGACCTTTGCTCTGATCCGTGTAACTGCTCTTACGCTCTTTTTGCCTTCTTGCATTAACTACTTTAAATCATTAGCTTGTTGGAACTGGGATCTTTGTGTGTTTTACATCCTAAAATTAGAACCTGAGCTCTTTGAGGCCTTCAGAAATTGCTACAGAATTTAACTGATCCTGTTCATTTTTGTAGAGGAAACCGAGGCTTGTGCAGCCCTCCGTAAGTGATCTAGGTGACCAAAATGGTATTTTAGGTTCAGGCAATGGTCTTAAGAGAGAATATAGGTGGATGGTGGCCAAACTGGAGGACGCAGTTCAGGAACTGCTTACTTTTCTTTAACGAAACCTGGAAAGCTGCATTGTTTTGTACATGGAATAATGCTACCTCTGAAGATTTTCTAAAACTGTCTAGTACTGCTTCTAGGACTTAGCCACTTCACCCTCCCCCC
>Ga0065711_1049600_pt1 | contig 11222 bp, 9 predicted proteins | sample Hoacrofraction12_FD_59098 | JGI IMG/M metagenome (GOLD analysis project Ga0065711, IMG submission 59098) | Hoatzin crop microbial communities from Cojedes, Venezuela - Epithelial fraction 12 v2 (version 2) | ecosystem: Host-associated > Birds > Digestive system > Esophagus > Crop | place... | reverse complement strand
GGGGAAGGAGGCATACGGGCACGCGGATGGCGCGACGACACCCTACACGCGCCCTCAGCTAACTCCTTCCCCCGCTGAGCGGCGCCTGCAACGGGCAGACCGCGAGACCGCACGCGCGGTCGCGTAACCACATGGACCCAACCCCCATCTCCATTGGCGCGTGCGCGTTCCTCGCTCTCGCTCTCTCCCCCTCACGCCCCGCCCCCCCACTGGAGACCCCGCCCCCGTCCTGCCAGCTCCTGCTTGCGCCTGCGCAGTGCGACGGCCGCTGGTTTCCCGCTCGGTGCGGAGGTGCTGGGCGGTGGGTGAGGGGCTGGGGCGCAGTCCCGCCGTGGGACTGGGGCCGTGGTGGGGTGCGGGGTTAAACCGGCAGCGCCGAGCGCCCGCCGCGGAGGAGAGGACGAGGCGGGTGGGTGCGCGGGAGCCGTGAGGTGGGCGCGTCGGGCGGCAGCAGGGCCCCGGCGTGAGGAGAGGGCCCTGTGGGGAAGGGGCCCCCCGGTGGGCGCAGCCTCCCCCCGCCTTCCCTTCTCCGGGAGAGGCCGGCGGCGCGGGGCAGGCCCGTGGGCCGGCGGGGCAGAGACAGGGACGGGGGCGGGAGGAGTTCCGCAGCTCCTGGAGGTGGGCCGAGCGGTTCCGGGCTGCACGGGAGATCTGGGGACGCTTAACGGGTTTTGCTTCTCAGTTAAACGATGAAAGGTAGTAAGGAGCCGTTTTTCGTGAAATTTGTAAAGTCTTCTGAGAACTCGGAGTGTTTTTTTAAAGCTCTTGAGGTAAGTAGGTTTGATCACCTTTCTAAGCTTGGTGAATTATCTAATTAAATGATTTCTGTCGTTCACTTAGATCTAGTTTGTAGGTATACATTGGGAAATAAAACTGTGATAGAACGTATAGCATTTAATAAAGTTTGTTGAACAAGAACATTTTTGTTGAAGGAATTACTTCTTGAACAAGAAATAATTATAATTTCAAAACATACTGACATTTGGTGAAGTGACATAGATCTTGGAAGGTCTGGGTGGTGGTCACTCATCTAAGCACAAAGCAAACTTAGGAAGGGCACTGGATTGTTTTCCACCTTGAGAGGTTGATGGGAACTAATGGCAGTGTGTGGCAGGATCTGGTCCTGAGAGTTTGTGTGATGAACATTTCAGTCCTGAGTGCTGGAATACTTGGGGGAATGAGGGGGCACCCATGAGGTATTTTAGCCCTTTTTTCTGCTGATACACTCTTGCATGGTAGCTTTGTCAAGTAGATCTATTTGTGCATTTTCCACAGGATTTGCTGTTTGTAGTTTGTTAATTAAATAAATGTTGTATGTGATATTTACCTGCAGTCTATAAAAGAATTTCAGTCAGAAGAACATCTCCAGATCCTTGAAGAAGAAACAGCACTCAATATAAAAGAAAATGATAAATCGCTTTACATTTGTGATCCTTTTAGAGGCATTGGCTTCAGTCATCTCAAAAAGGTATGCTACCCATCAACTTCTAGCTATATTCTTGCTTTTCTAGAAGCACTCGTGTCCATAGTTACAATCTGTGTGTTCTCTCTTTTTGCACTGAATATAGCAGTATGAAGTATTCACAATAAAATCTTTAAAACTTCACTGTGTCATGACTTTAGGGAAGAAGGATTATTTTGAATCACATGGAAACAGAAATAGTGCAGTCTGTTCTGATTCTGCTGGCTTGCGATTCTAAGCTGGCGCTCAGACTTTTTTACCTCCTGAGTAACATGATTTTGTTTGACCTGCAAGGAATTGTGCAGCAGACAAAGACAGAGTAGCTGGGAATTCTCTGGCATGTTGGCTGTAGCATCTGCTGCTTTTACTGAGGCCAGAAAGCCTACAGGGATTGTACTGAAAATCTGCAGCTGAAAGTAAGAACAAAATTGTCGATTACCTGGAGATGCTAGAGGAGGAGGACAGACCGAGGGCCCTGCCTTCCTCAGGATTCAGGGACAAGGAAAGCATGCCTTATACTAGTGTATCTTCTGCTAATTTTCTTTGGATTTTTTTTTTTCTGTTATTTTATTGCAGCTTGGTTGTAGAATTGTTGGACCACAGGTAGTCCTGTACTGCATGCAGTCCCAGCGATGTGTCCCGAGAGCTGAGTATCCTGTGTACAATATGACCATGGCCGATGTAACAGTATCCTGTACCAGCCTTGAAAAAGATGTCAGGGTAATGCATTGTGCAAAACTGATTGTTCAGCTGATTATCATTGATGTTTGCTTCATATGGCTCATTACTGTAGATAAGTCTTAACTGTGCCGGTATCTAGATGCGTCTAGTCTTTCTATAGTTTGTAGACTATGTACATTTTATGTAGAGTGTTGTATGGAGAAAGAAGTCTTATATGTAGTATATAAATATGTGTGTAGTGGTGTATCTATGCATGCACACGTATATATTCCATAAACATATATAATTACATAAGATTTTAGCTGTATTAATAAGGGAGTAAATGTGTGTTTTAGGGATTTTTATTAACTGATTAGACAGATCACTTATATTGCTAGTTTGTCTGCAGCTATAATGCTGCAGACAACACGCTGTGTTTCTGGTTGCTCAAAACCACATGGTAAAGATTTAATACCCAGTCAGCTGTGGTTTAAATAGTTTTTCTTAGAAGTTTACTTTTTATTTATTCCAATATCTCTTTCAATTTTATGCTACCTAAAATGTCAACCATCTGTAAAATTTTACTCATATAGTGTGACTATAGTATTTTTATTAAGGGTACATATTATGTTCAGGTTATCATAAATGGAATTAAAATGGAAATTATATTTTGTGGGTCTTATATGTGGAAGCCATATCCACTTTGTATTTTTGAACAGATTTTAGGAGAAACCATGGACAACTGAAACCCATGATTTTCTTTTTTAAAGTAAACATGTGATGTAGGTTCTCTCTTTTTTGTCGATAATTTTCTATAGTATTTTTTTCCCCACCCAGGAAGAAGTTCATAAATATGTGCAGATGATGGGTGGACGTGTGTACAGAGACCTTAATGTGTCAGTAACTCATCTTATAGCTGGTGAAGTTGGCAGCAAGAAATACTTGGTAGCTGCTTCTCTGAAAAAACCTATTTTGCTTCCCTCTTGGGTTAAGACACTGTGGGATAAGTCTCAGCAAAGGTATAAAGAAAAAACACCAGACAAATCCGTGTTTGTTTTGGGGACTGGTAATGCTTATGTTGATACAGACTGCTTTTTTTTCTGGTTGATTTTACTTGGAAGAAAAAAACCTTCTTTTTTCGTTCTTTCATTCCTTTAGCATAATGAGATACACTGATGTTAACATGGAAGACTACGCTTGTCCTGTATTCCTTGGCTGTACAATTTGCGTAACTGGCTTAAGCAGTTCAGACAGGAAAGAAGTCCAGCGCCTCACTGCTGAACATGGTGGGCAATATACAGGGCAGCTCAAGATGAATGAATGTACTCACCTCATAGTTCAAGAACCAAAAGGTAGAACTTAAAGAGCAAATATTATTTTCACTTCTTGAGTTGAAGTAGTGTAAATATGCATAAGCGTAAGAGTTTGAACTGTCTCTGTGTCTGTTTCAGTGTTGGTCTTGCTACCTCTGTTTAGGGAATCACTGTTGATGGGAAGAGTAACACAGGGCACCCTTACCTTGCTCTAAAGCCATGAGAAAGAGAGCAAAAGAGGAAATAAAACCAGAGACCCAGGTGGTAGTTAATGGGAGAAAAAGGGAAAATCCAGAGAGGATGGAAGAATAAAGAAAAACTAAGTGTTTTGGGAGAGACTTAATTTATATGCTGATTGAAGTTAGATTGTGGACTAATGTTTTTTAACTGGTCTATTATTTGTGCCTTCTGAACTCACTACTAAGATAAAATGAAAGGTCCCTTTCTTTCCTCTTGGGAAGATGAAAGGATTATAGTTTTATTGTGAGAATAATGGGAAGGGTTTTCTTTCTTCTTCAGTTTTCCTCTCTTTCCCTATGGGGAAATATCCTGGGAGTTGTTAAACTTTTTTCTCCTGTGCTTGAAAACTTTAAAGCCTTCCCCACCCTACCCGCCCCGCTTTAGTGCCGTGTCAGAATGTACCCACGAGCTAGCCATCAATGAAAATTTTGCTTTAACTTTATTTAGAGCATAAATAAACAGTTTAGAAGAAGAGTCCAGAATAACACAACTTGCACATTGAAATCAGTTATTTGAGTTTTTAATTTTTCTTCATGTCCAGCCATCTTTCAGCAATCACTGGTTGAAGCACTAGCTTTTTAGTAACTTGTGACTTTTATTTTATTTACATTTGAAAGGTCAGAAGTATGAATGTGCCAAAAAATGGAATGTACACTGTGTGTCTGTGCAGTGGTTTGCTGACAGCATTGAGAAAGGCTTCTGTCAGGATGAGACAATGTATAAAATAGAGGCTGGATCAAAACTGAGTCATATACCCAGTACGTCAACACCTACAAATCATGCCAGCAAGCCCGATAGTAAGTAAGACCTTTTAAAATAGATTAAATTAAGGAAGGAAACATTTTTAGTAAGGAAGAAGTGTTTCAAATTGGTAGGATGCTGCTTGCTTTTGCACTGCTGGTTTGACAGTTTGGGTTCCGATTATGCTTATGCTTAAAACACAGCAGATTACTCTTTTACACATTGAATATTCCAAGATATGTAAGCTTAAAACATGTGAATAATTGTTTAAAAAGTAAACTTGAATTAGATGTAAGATTGTCTGCTTAAGAATCAATGATGTATATCTGTAAGTCCTAAAAAAGCACAACTGTTCGTACATTTGTAGTTGAAAAGAAGTGCCTATTATGAATTAAATCTTACAGCAGTCTTAGGGGGAAAACAAATGCTGATCTATTTTTTTCAATTTTTTTTTTCTTCATATATTTGTTTTTACTTGCTCCATGCTATTATCAGAAGGAAGTTAAAAGCATTTTGTAAACAAACAAGGTAGCATGAAAGACACAGCAAGCTTTAGATGTGTCTTTCCAAACATGTATTATTGACTACTATTTCAGGAAATGACTGAACAGGAGCACTGGGTTAGCACTACTGACAGAGCACTGGGAGTTCAGATTAGGTATTATGGAAACTGCGTGTAACTCTCTTAAATCCCTGAGCTTCATGTTGATTTCTCTTTGCTACGGAGAGGCCTGTCTGTTTTTAAGAGTATTTTTAGTACGTAGCCACAAAACTGGAATAAAAGCTTTGAAAACCGGTCTCATTGGCTGCTGTCTCATAGATGACATCCATCTGGGAATAAACAGAAGGTGCATAAGCAATCTGTGTGTAAATAAAACCCTTGGTTTAACCAAGGTTGTGCTTACCTCGTATTTTTTATTCTTCAGGCTTTAGGTTTCTTTCTTGCACAACAAAATCATGTAGCAGTTTTGTATTTTGTTTAGTGAAGCAGCAGAGAGAGATGAGCTGAAACTAATGCATCTTTTTTAATTTTAATTTTGTTTAAAGATCATACCCTTTCGGACGTCAGCCACATTTCCAATATCAATTTGAGTGGTGTTAATGAAACTGCTTGTACTTCTGCTGTGAGCAGCAGACTGGATCCTCTTCCTGATGAGCTGGAAAACTTGGATATAAGTTCTTTTCAAGCCCCTGAAGATTTGTTAGATGGGTGTCGAGTATGTTTAACAATGTGTACTTTGAAATGTTGAGTCTTAACCCTGTGGGAGCAACTAGGTTGAAGCACTGGGCAATTGCTGCTTGAGTAAATTGTTGTTTCCATGGTCAGTAGCAGATGCCATATTTATTTTGTATCCACATGCTGTAGCTTGCATATGCGTCTGTGTGTGTGTATAATTATATTAAATATGTAGTATAAATATATGTGTATATAAATGTAATTTTATATTTAAACACTATAGTGAATGGGTTCTACAATTGAGGTGTGGTTTTGGGTGTGGTTTGTTTTTTCTTGTTGAGTGACTTTGGTCAGGGGTTCATTAGTAAATATTGAAGTTTTGCTCAATTAATTTGCACAGATAAATTAATCCAGTTCTAAATGCTTAACTTTGCTGCTTCTCAGAAGCTGCACCACTAGTTTCTGTGTTCTACAGCAGTCAAATTATACCAAAATATCCTACTTTATTTTTTTCTTTTTTACTTTTTTCTTTTCTAAAAGCCTTTTTTGTTGCTCTGTTCTCTTTGTAGATCTATCTGTGTGGCTTCAGTGGCAGGAAGTTTGACAAGATGAGGCGGCTTATTAATTGCGGTGGTGGTGTTCGATTTAATCAACTTAATGAAGATGTTACCCATGTCATTTTGGGGGAAAAAAATGATGATGAGCTGAAACACTTTTTGGATAAGACAGCTCACAGGTTATGATAACTATATTGCTTAAGGTCTACTACTGCCTTGTTTTCTTTCTCCCACCGTCTTCGAAACAGGAAAACATGTATTGATTTGAAAATCCTAAATAGTTCTTGGCTTAAATGAGAAGACTTACAGCTAGTATTCATAAGTACGTCCTTGTGTGCCCTTGAATACCATAGTTCTTTGGGGAGCCATAAGTCACCTTGGTGAAGAGAAAAACAGGTATTCTTATTGGTGAAAAGAGGTGTTAGTGTGTATTTGTTAATATATGAAGGAGAAAGGATTTGGCAACCTAACTGTGGCAGACTTTATTTACATTATAGAAAGTGAACATGAAATTCTCTGTTCTCAGACTGAAAGAATTAAAAAAAAATTCTTAAGGTCTGTGAAGTGCCCAAAGCTTGCTTGGTATTAGAGCTACAAGCTTCAATTGTCTGTATGTGCTAGTATTTGCGGAGCAGGAAAGAAGAATCATGGTTCTGAAACCTGTTCTAACATGTTTCTGTAACACTTTATTTTAATAGGCCTCACATAGTGACGGCAAAATGGTTGATGGAGTCATTTAGTAAAGGTTATCTACATCCTGTGGAGCAATATATCCCTCTAAACTACCAGCTGTTAGAGAATCCAGTTTTGGAGCAACCTGGAATGAAGTCAGTTCTTCCCAAAAATAACAGTCTCTTGAAGAAGGAAGCTGTGAATGTTATAAAGCACCAGGAAGCTACTGAAGATGACTTCCTCTCTCAATATGTAAATAATGATTCTACAGTAGGTATGTTCTAGGCTCAACATAGCTTAGAAAGTTTAACTGCTCATACTTAGCATTTGAGTTTTGCAGCATTTACTTATTAAAAACTAGCTACATCTAGTATGTTAACTTCTGTATTGCATTTTAGAAATCAAATTTAAACAGGCCTATATAGAACAGTTCTTAACTAAAATCTGGCTGAGATCAGCAGGATACTATCATCATGAAACTTTTTGAGTCGTTTTTGATGTTCTTGTCAAGCAATTACTATGGTTGGTTGTTTTTTCTTTCCCTCCCCCCCCTCCCTTATAGATGAAGTTGAAAAACTGACATCCAGAAGCTTCAGCGATGTTACTAACTTGACTGTTCACGGAAAGGATCAATCTTCTGTCTGTAATGGTTCATCGGGAGAGTCTTCTGCACTGGCTGAAGGAGGCTTATTTGCTAGAAAGAGATTTCTTCTTTTGGGTTTTAGTGAAGAGGATGAGTCCTGCATTGCAGATATTATAGAGGAGAATGCTGGGAAAATTTTGCTGCTGCAAAGCCGAACCATTGCAGATTATGCTGTGGTACCTTTATTGGGGTGCACAGTGAAGCCAACTGTTGGTGATGTTGTTACAAATACGTGGCTGGTAAGGGAGTTAACGCTTTCAGTTTTGCAAGTAAACAGGTATCTATATTAGAAGCATATCTTGTCAGAATGCAGAGTTATCAGTGGCTTAAATGGAAGTAAGACACTGAGAAATTAGCCTTGTTTCATTTGAAATGTACTAAATGAAAGCATGCTTTAAAGCCTCTGGATGTGTAAGGTATCTTTTATCTGTTTCACTTCATTTTCTACAAGCTTGTTAAACAGGACTTCATTGTCATGACTCAGAGGCTTCTTATATGAGAGTCTGACAGCATTCTCTTTAATGAATTGTAGAAGGAGCTAGTTGACTAATAATGATTTCATTTGATATCTTTGTGCTTACTTGTTTCGTGCTTTTTACAGTTTTTTAACTTGTGGCAGAAGAGCAAGTTAGCTTTATAGCTCGAAGTCGAAAAATACTGACCATGTTTGCCAAGAGTGGGCACATGATATAGACTAACTGCTGCTAGTAGTTTTCAGTACTAGGCAACTTTCTGTGAAGTACATCTATCCAAACCCTTTTTATCACACCTGGAACTACTTCCAGGGTTGGAAGAGTAGTAACTGAAAAGTTCTGGATAATGCCACAGTATGTCAAACCTAACAAAATTAAAATAATCTAGAAAATAATTTGTCTGATTCAGCCGGAAATAATTTATCTCAGATGTAATGGTGGATGTGGGCTTGCGAGTGGTTGAATCCGTAATTGCTATTGTACAGTTGCTAAAATATTGTTGGGTTTGTTGCTATTTGGCTTGATTTACATTGTTATCTCCTTCACCTTCTTTAAGATAACATGTGTGGAACAGCAGCTTCTTTTAAGTCCCCAGTCCAATCCACTTTTCACACCAGTCCCAGTAATGGAAGGAGTTGCCCCTCTGGAAGGTTGTGTTCTTTCTTTTAGCCAGTTCACTGGTGCAGAGAGAGACTCCCTGGTTTATCTGGCAGGACTGCTAGGAGCGAGGTATGTCTCCTGTCACCATTTCTGCTCATTCTTAGACAGCCAGCGTGATGAAATCCATTATGCGTTTAATTTCTTGTTTTACAGGAGTAACAAATACTAGAGTTAAAGCTCTTTTGAATTCTATTCGTTTAGAAAACCTAGTGCTGAAGCAATCAGACTTTATAGTTCTTTTATTTTCCTCTGCTTTAGAGAAATTTAGTCAGTATTTACACAGCCTAACTTCTACCAGAATGTGCTGAGTCTCATATTTCCCCACGACTGAGTCTCAGTAACTTGTTGCTCTGCTATAGAACAGAGGGAAAAAAGTCAGGCCTTCAGATGTCAGGCCTTCTGAGTTGCTCTTCAGTTGTCCAGCAGCGGGCCATTGTTTCTCTTCTTCAGTACTATCTGGTCCAGCCTCATTCCCAGTGATAGCGCACCATTTCTTAAGAGCTGGGATGGTGAATTATTTGCTCCCAATTCATCAGGATCCTTAAGAAACAACAAGAAAAACGTGTTTAGTCCTGGAATGGCAAAACTGTGTAGCTTAGAGTATCATTCGATCCGATTTGTACTCTGTTTGAACTAAATTCTTTGCTGGAGAGTTCTCAGTCCTGCTGCCTTTGTGAAAGATTGTATCCTTGATACGAGAAAAACTGTAATATAAAGAAAACTTGTTCATTTGGAAATAATGCTTGTTGGCTCCAGAAGGGAATCCAGCCTGTCCCTTTAATCTTGCAGAAGAATGTTAGGCCTGGTGTATGATTTGGAAATGGGATACATGAGGACTTCTGGAGTATGAGGAGTGTTAGGTTTTCAATACTGATAAAAGCTAAACGTTAGTGGTGGGGTGGTTTTTTTCTTTTTGGCTTGTAGGTGTAGGTTAGGCTGTAATGTGCAAAGTGGATGGCTTTAGATAATTCTACTGTTCTCTTTCTGTTGCTTGAATGCATTTTATAATAGTATAAACATGCCCCAGATTAATTTTGTTTGTGACTAAATGTTTTATTAATCTAATTTTAGAGTCCAAGAATTCTTTGTGCGGAAAGCCAATGCAAAAAAGGGAATGTTTGCCAGTACCCATCTTGTGGTGAGAGAACCGGATGGTTCCAAGTATGAAGCTGCGAAGAGGTGGAATTTGCCAGCAGTCACTGTAGGTTGGCTTTTGCAGTCTGCAAGGACAGGAAAGAGAGCAGATGAAACCAGGTTCTTGGTTGAAAATGCAGATGCTGAAGGTTGGTTATTAGCAAGTTAGGGAGTATGATTTTGTCATTGTACTGTTCGTTCACGATAAAGAAGGTAGGTGTGATGAAATGTTTTTTTCCTAACACCTTTGAAGTATTAGAGCTAAAGGATATTTTTCCAAGTATTCTTTTTCCTTTTTCTTCCTGCTGCTGAATCATGATTATAGAAATGATACTGTGTGTTTGGTGTTTACTTCAAGTCTCTTGGAGCTAGTGGAATCTTGTGGTTATCAGTTGCAAATCAAGCTCAGTGTCTCGGCTTTGTCCGGGTTGACACATATGTTGTTCTGTAGGTTGCGTGGGAGTTGATAATAGATCCAGCCTAGAACTTCATACTTACTCTGCAATGATATGGTGCCTTTCTGTTCAGGCCTTCCTGCCTACTTCATCTTCTGATGTTTCTGCTCATTTTCCAGTTATTTCACACCTTTTATTTGGCAGTATTTCTTTCATATTAAGATGCAGACTGCAGTGATTTAATACTGAATGTTAGCAGACCTTTTTTACTGGTGCCCTTGTGAGTTAATTACATGGGTCACTAAGAGGACAGAAGATATGTTGTTGGCATAGTCATGTCTTACCTGTATAGTACATTTTTTAAGGAAAAAAAGGCGGGGGGGATGAGCAGTAAAATATAAAAACAATTCTTGTACTAATCTTGTGTTTGAGCTGTAAAAGTGATAAGTCATGCTTATCTAGAAGTGTTTATCGTGGTAAGGTTTAACGGCTTCTCCTTTGTTAAATATTGTTCCTGTTAATCCAAAGGCACAAGAGACTGGAAGTGTACATAGTGACCTAAAGAGGTGATTCAGAGTCATGAATACAAAAGAAATTTTATGTTGCATGGAAAGTAAGGAACCAGGGAGGAGGTATTACCTTTCATGTTGAAAGGGAAGGGTTTGTTGTGTTTTACGTCTTTTTCTTGGCTTTGTATTTTGATAGTTGTTGTACGGCCTATGTGAGTTATATAGGTACGTGTGGAACTGGAAACAGTGCAAGCAAGCCAAGGATTGCTTGTTCTTTTTCAGACACTTGGGGTCAAACTCAGTGCTACTGTAGTTCAAGCTAAGTAGTTAACTGGAAGAGACTCTTAAGATACTGTCTTTTAAAAGGTAGTCGTCACTTTAGAGCATTTATTGGACAGGATATGAATTTTTCTTTTTTTTAAGGGAAAGAAAGGTCGGATGAACTTTCAGTTGCTGTTTAAATAAAAGTGTATGTGAGATCTGTGTTCAAAAGAAAAATCAGATTGCTTGCTTATGTTTTCTTTGTGTTTCTGGTTGTTTTTTTTTTTTTTTTTTTAAGATAAGGAAAGTTCCATAACTCAGCTTA
>Ga0065711_1049599_pt1 | contig 11222 bp, 6 predicted proteins | sample Hoacrofraction12_FD_59098 | JGI IMG/M metagenome (GOLD analysis project Ga0065711, IMG submission 59098) | Hoatzin crop microbial communities from Cojedes, Venezuela - Epithelial fraction 12 v2 (version 2) | ecosystem: Host-associated > Birds > Digestive system > Esophagus > Crop | place... | reverse complement strand
CCTTCCCCTCTACACTGCCCTGGTGAGGCCTCATCTGGAGTACTGTGTCCAGTTCTGGGCTCCCCACTTCAAGAAAGATGAGGAGCTACTGGAGAGAGTCCAGCGGAGGGCTACAAGGATGATGAAGGGACTGGAACATCTCCCCTACGAGGAGAGGCTGAGGGAGCTGGGCTTGTTCAGCCTGGAGAAGGCTGCGAGGGGACCTAATAAATGCTTGTAAATACCTGAAGGGTGGGTGTCAGGAGGATGGGGCCAAGCTCTTTTCAGTGGTGACGAGTGACAGGACAAGGAGCAATGGGCACAAACTGAGGCACAGGAAGTTCCGTCTGAACATGAGAAAGAACTTCTTCCCTCTGAGGGTGACAGAGCACTGGAACAGGCTGCCCAGGGAGGTTGTGGAGTCTCCTTCTCTGGAGGTATTCAAGACCCACCCGGACAAGGTCCTGTGCAGCCTGCTGTAGATGACCCTGCTTCGACAGGGGGGTTGGACTAGATGACCCACAGAGATGCCTTCCAACCCCTACCATTCTGTGATTCTGTGATTCTGTGAAAGAGCAAGCAAAGTGGGAAAGGTTTTTATTTGTTGATAAAGGAAACTTCTTAGGCCACATCTTCCTGTAGTATTGTCAAGACGAATGTGTCCTGATTTGCTTTGTCATTTTAGTTTCCAGCAGTAGCTCTCGTGCTGGCTGCTGCTATGCCCTACGGAAGGAACTCAAAGCTCTGGCCTAGGATTTTTACGCAGTTGTCTTGCATTCCTGGTGCTCAGGATGGCTGCTGTCCTGGGAATGTAATGTGTTTCGCCCTTGTCATAGGTGTTGTGAGACTTGAGTGAGTCACTTCACTTTAGTCGCCTTTGGCGGCAAAGTAGGAATGCGCGTTTACCTTTGTGCAATGCTTATAAAATGTCCAGTGTTATTCTGGAGCCCCCCTAAAATGGGCATAGTGCATGCAGCAAGTAAACATCCTCACATCAGGGTGTTAGCCATTTCAGGGCGTACTCAGCCCTTGCAGGACTGTTTGACTATACATCTTTGCAGCCACTGGGAAACTTTAAATTGTTATGCCACTCATCTGGAAAATGACCCAGCTGAGGGGGTTGTTCATTTTTGATAAATTTTAACATTTTTCCTAAGACTAAGGGCTACCACTTTTAATTTAAATAAGCTCATTGCAAATAGTGCTGTGGACAATGCCTGCTGTTTTGTCCTTTGCAGCATCCAGAGCAGAAGAACGCAGCTAACTGCAGGTGTAGGTAAGCAATGGGAACCCACTTCAGTCAGCCCTTCAGCTCAGCGCTGAGCACCAAATGCTCCTGTACTGGCCCCCCCAGTTCAGAAAGAAAAGGCAAATTACATGTTCCTGCAGAACCTCCTGTGGTTGGGGAGGGTATGGAAGCAAGGAGAGTGGGGAGGGAAGAGCAACCACAACTGGATACCCCGCTGCATGTCTTCAGTTTGTTTCAAGATTAAATTGAAGGTGAAAGTCTTCAAGGCAAGTTAAAAGAAAACAAGGAAACAAAAAAGCAAGCAAAAATCCCTGCCACCGCCTTGTTTAGCGACTGGTGTTTATATTACAGACAGAATAGCTGCTGACTCAGAAGCGTAAAATACTTCTGTTAATAAAACTGAGGCCAGTGTCCCTGACTTTTTTATTTTTGCGGGTGATTTTTGGAGAAAGCTGATGGCTTTACTTCGTGCTCCTCACTGTGAGGCTCTGGGGCGCAGGAGGAAGTGTTGGCACAGGCCAAACTTCGGGAACTGCTGGCCCCTGTGGATGAACGCCGGGTGTCCTACTGCTGATACCCATGCTGTGGGAAGCACCAGAGTATTTACAGGCCTCATCTTGTAAAATCTGAGCCCTCTGATAGCTGAGGGATTTTGTGTTTTCTGTGGCTGGTTAATTGCTCATAATCCACTCCTCTGGAGGGAGAAGAGATGTGAAACTGCTGAGGGGTTAGACTGTTGTCCTGAAAATTGTCAGGCTGGTGTGGGTTATTACTTAAAATCCTCTTTAAACTTCTAGTTTTAGCGTTATTATTGTAGCACATAAAGTAGGGCAAAGAAACTACCGTTTGGCTAGTGCTCAGGCGAGATGCGGGAATAGAAAGGACACGTGGTTATTTAGCAACCTGCTTTGATAATTTAGTACTTTTAAAACTCCTCTTTGTCGAATGGTGAGTTTTTCTTATTTCCCAGCTGGATTCAAAAGATGCTTGTAAAGAAGTAGCCTTGGGAGACAAAACCCGTGGTGGTGTGATTCCAGGTGCTCTTATTGCCCGCTGCTACCACCGGGCACAATGGAGCAATGTGAAAGGCAGTTTCAGGGGTGCAGGCAGGGCAGGCAAGGTTTCCTACCTTTCCCGTTTACGATATCTCAGCTGAGAATATTTTTCTGCTGAAGAGTTACCCAAGGTCAGTGCTGTGGCAAAGAACATCTATGAGAGAGAAACCAGGATTTTCAGAACTCTCGCATCTGCTTTGGGCTGTTTTGGGGAGCTTCTAATTGTGTCCAACAGACAATGGAGTCTTTTCTTTCGCTGCTGACTCGTCTCCCATCAGCTATGTCTCCTTCTTGAATATTTGAGGATGAGGGTATTTTCCTGGAGAAATTTGCAAGTAAAGTACTCTTGACAAGTAGTTTTAAATGTTGGATTTGCTGTAGAAAGTGCTGTTTTCTTCTTCGTGATTGAAATTGCTGAAGCACTTTCAAAAACGCAATGAACTTATAAAAGGAAGAGCACGCTGATATTTGTAGGGGGAGTAGGGGAAGTAAGGCAGAGTTAACCTGAGAAAGTAAAAGCTAATACTTACTTGCAGTCGTGGTAACGAGCGCTGGGACGCTCTTGTTTCAGAAGCTCTGTGACAAACACAATCTCAGGGAATAAATTGTTTTTATTTTGAGAGCAGCTCTTTTCTCCCTGAAACTGCACCAAGTCAGCCCCTTGAGATAGTGTTAGGGTATCGCAGCGCTAGAGAAGCAATCTTTCAGACAAAATTTGACATCTGGACCCTCACAACGTGTTTGAGTATTTTGATGCAAATACCATTAGCGTGACGTCATGGCTACGTCTGGAACTCCTAGAGTTTCAGCAGGCTACCTTGAGCTGCTTCTCGCGTTCACTTAGCTTTGCTAGAACAGCTGATCTTCCTCTCTGGCAGTGTGACGGTGGAATGCTTTCCTTGATGCTGAGCAGCCTTGCACAGCTGGGAAATACTGGCACGTACACCAGCTGATTCAGTACCCCGAGGTCTCAGACGGCAAAGCAGGTTAAGGGCAGTATTTTCTCCTGTCCTGACTGTTGTTAAGCACACGGAGTTGATTTCTAGATTGTACATTTTTACATACGCACATACCTATGTATACATACATACATGTATATATACTGCTTTTTTTATAGGGAGGACCTTTCCCCACCCCAAAATCCCAAACCTTGCCTGTGAAATTAGTGGTATCATTGAAAGATTTTATCAGACTTTAATTACTGAGATCCAAATATGCAAAGACTGGAAGAAATACGGACTTTGTGAAGCCTGTGAAGTGTATTGAGAAAGCCAGATATAAGCATGCTGAGAGATGCTGGGTTTTGATACACGTGTATAGGTTATGCAGATATTCTGCAGTCATTGCGTGCTGGTGGAGGATGGAGGGATTTCCACTGCACTCTAAGACAGGAAAGAACTCCTGGAGTAAGCCCTTGGGCTGCTGCTTGGCTACTGCTGTGCTCCAGGCTTTGCTCAGAGAACCAATGATGCCCAAAGCCACCACCTTCCCTGAGCAGTGCAAGGCACAGGGTTACCACCTTCAAAGCGCTTGTGCAGTAAATCATTCGCGAGAGAGGAATTACTTGGAATGTGGCAGTTTGTGCTCACCCATGTGCACACATGTGGCTGGAGATGGGAAGATTGCTGCAGGTCCCCAGCGGCAAAGCGGTAGCCTGTCTGGGCTGCAGCGGAGTCAGTGTCCCCAGGGAACTCACCAGGTGCAGCCTGGCAGCAGGAGGCTGCCGACGGCCGGGACAGTGGCGCAGCAGAGAAACCACAAGCAGGACAAGGTGAGCCACCAAAAATGCCTCTTTCTTACCAGCGGCCTTTTGGACAAACCTACGTTCTATCAACCCATGACATCAGACAAAGCTTCTCTTAAGAATACTGATGTAAAAATGAGGTCTTGGGTGGTCATTTCTGGTTCAAGTAGCGGTTTATATATTTATTATAATTATACACAACCTTGACAATCTATATTGCCATTCAAAAATAAATTGAAGTATTGTCAATTTGCACATGATCTGTCACTAATAAGAATCCCATTTACATACATAGTAAACATTTTGCATACTTAAAACACTGCTATAAATTCTAACACTCCCACCTCTTCCCTCCCCCCCATCCTGTGGAGATATGTTCAGACTACGTAAACAAACTTTTCCAGCTACGCAACATTCAGGGACTACCACCTTTTTTTATTAATTTAATGAAATCATTTCAGCACTTTGCAGAGGTGGCCAGTGGGTACAGCTCTTAATTGCTTCTGTTTAAAATGGTTCTTCACAGATCACGAATCAAGCAGCAATTCCTGCTTTTCATTGCTTATGTATTTCCTTCTGACCAGGAAGATGGAAAAGGGGGTTTAATAACCGCCATCAGGGAAGTCACACGAGGACACTCCTGGTGTGCCAACAGTCCCAGTTAGCTGTTTTCACTGTTATTTACATGTCTAACAAGTGGCCGAAGTCTTCAAATTTCAACTGCAGAGAACTAAGAATTCAGCTAAGAGCTACGCTTTCTCTAGCCCACGAAGAGTTTGTATTTATACTGCAAATGTTATCTCGGGAGTGGAAAACTTATGAGGCATTAACTGCCTTTTGTTAAGCAACATGGTTTTTCACTCTCTCTTCTGATAGAGAGCTTCTGTCCTCTGGTGCCCGAAAGGCCACAAAACTTAGCACAACAAAAAAAGCCTAACAGGCAACATAATATTCTTCCATCCAGTTAAAAACCCCTCACAGCCAGGGGTGGCTAATGTAAGCAGCCCCAGAGCGTGGGCACACCACACTGACCCATGGCTGGAGTCCAGGCACTGGGCTTCAAGCTGGAAGGGTTCCAGGGGTCAGCACAGTGAAGTGTCACAGGCCGGTATCACAGAAAGGAAAGCCCTGTTCAGAGGAACGAGGTTCCCCTGACACCGATCTACAGGAACTGAATTTAGCTGCTTTGCCTACAGCAGCTGGTTAGGTGCTCTGAACCAGCAAATGCAGGGGACTTGTGAAGTGGGTTCATGTTTTTGAAAGCGAGTGCTGGTTAACTGAAAGGCATGGATAACCAGAGCATGGAGAAGCATAAAGATTCCAAGGCTTGTTAAGAGTGTGAAGTTCTCACACTAGTGTGAAAAAATACTTAAGAAGAAAAGTCTCCTGCCAGCTCCTTGCCCGTTTCCTGAAATTAAATGTAATCCTTACAAGGAAAAGCCCCACTTACATATGGAGTACTTGAGAACAGTCAAGATGAATCTACAGCAGAAGTTTGAGTTCAGCACACTGAGATGTTTCAAAAAAATACCAAGCAATTTCAAATGCTGAGGGTATAAAGGAATCCTATCAGACAGACAAGAGTGGATGCTTTAGATTGACAGCCTTGACTTTGAAACAGAAGAAACCCAGAAGTCTCCCCTGCCCACCACCGCAGGGGTACCCTCCAGCTGCCTGCAAGGCACCCCGAGTGCTGCAGCTGCAATCCTGTGTCCTCCCACTGCAGCACCCCTGTCCCTGCAGTGCCCCCGGGGCTGCCACACCCGGCTCAGAGACCAGGGCGTCTTCCCCTCCTCCTGCCGGGGCAAGCGAGGGGCAACATGGGCAAGGGGCTTCACCCCACGGGCCCGGGCCGCTGGGACCCAGCTGGCCGCTGCCTGCTCTGCCCCACAGGCAGTATTCAAACAGCGAAAGGAGGGCACTGCCAGGAGCAAAGCAGGGGCAGGATTCCTCATTCACAGTCTGAAACACATTCAAATTCAGAGCAAGCCAGGCCAGCAGCTGTACTGGGTTATTTTATCATGTAGCACCCGCATCAGTTTAAAGAAAGAGAGTGTAAAAGTTTAAATTAAACAGATTTTTAACAATCCCCTTATGTTACATCTGAATAAAGTTCAAAGTAAATCCTGACATTTAAACTACTGCAACAGAAGATGTGGAAAGGAAGACATGAATCAGTTGTAAAACAGCTAGTAGCAACTCAGTTTAGTAAAGCAAATTAAAGCCATTTCTTGAGCAAATCCATTAATCCTCAAGACAGAAGAGAATCAGTCCTCTTCAAAGGAAAGAGGACAGACATTACTGGCAAAACAAAATATTTATGCTATTTTGTAACTCAACTTTTACACGAAGTTGCAGACTGTGATTAACAAAATTTTTTTTTTAAACAAAACTCTACTGCCTTTGCAGAGATAGTGTTGCTTCCTGTTTTTCCTTTTTGTGCAATGGAGGGGACATTTTCAAACATTAGACATGTATCTTGCCCTCAACAGAAAGTCTCAAATACAATATTAGCAACAAATCCCTCCTTTTAAAACACACAAGATGCAGAGCAGCATACTATTGCTGGTTCCCTAACAAAACTTTTTACACTGCAAGATACTCATTCTGGTGCTGTCAGGGTAGCCGCAGGGTACCTTGCTCTGCGAGTGCAATGCCAAAGCCTCATCCTCGAGTGGTGCACAGCTCATGTACTTGAGAACCTTAAGCCTGCACCCTGGTAAAATCTCTTTGCAACTGAAAACAGATTACATATGAACAAGTCATATGTTCACAAGCTGATGTGAAGCTCACTGTGTAAAGAACAATTCTGCCCTTCCAGGTGGGATTCTGAACACATACGTCAGTGACCAGCTGCTATCGGCAGTCTGTGGGTAGCGTTCCTCTTCACCAGGGATCTAGAGACAGAGCAGGTGCACAGCAAACCCCTGTTCTACTAAGAAAACCTTACTATAATTGCTTGTCTTAACTATGTCTGCTTTTAAGCTTGCTGTAGAATTATTCCAGCCTTTATGCGCAAGAATTGCCTCAAACATTTGCAATGTAGCATTAAGCATCTGATGACCACGAGCAGAAGATTGTTCTTACACACGACCTTTTAGCTACTGGAGAGCTCGTACTGGAGATTCCCACTGTCTGAGCTCTTCTGCCAAGTATCAGGAAGTCTACCAGACAAATTAATGTACAGATGGGTTTTAGGGAGCCAATACTTAAGAATGCTACCCATTACACTGCTGTGGTAAAGCCATTAAGATATTCATGATGTTAAAGTCTACAGGACCAAAGCTAGCTCCATCATGTATTGACTTAAGCTTTGGACAACTGACGCAGAAGTACAGTTGCCCCCTCAGTGCCAGAGATGCGTGACTACAGTGGCAGAATTCAAGGCCAAGGTTCCAGAGTAGCTGCAGCTCTCTTCAAGGTCACTCAGGTTTGTCTTTCAAGGGCTTTAAGTATGTAAACTCCAGGTGCCAGACCATCCACAACTGATTATGTAGAGGAGGAACAGCAGAGCAAAGTACATGTATCTCAATCACCAGATGCCAGTCATGAAGATACAATTCTAGTTTCTAGTACTTGGTGCTAGTTTAGCAGGTTCATATGCAGCTGTAAATACCTTCACAGAAGAGGGAAGCAGCATCTGTGAATATAGCTCACCTCTACAAACTCTAGCCTGTGTCACGGACTACTCTCTTTGTAGCAGGAACAGTGGTGGAACATGAAGGGCAGGGCTGGAGACAAAATGGCTGCCAAAGCCAGAAACACGAGCACAACCCTTCACTTGCTCACAACAGCAACAAGCTCGTGCAGAACTGCTGCAGGAATGCCTGACAAAGCCTGAACAGTTCAACGCATTTCTACAATGGAGTTCAAGTCACCCAAGTGCCACAATGCAGCTAACCTCAGCCGCTTGTGCTGACTTGACTCAGACGCCACCTTTCACTGAATGGCCTGCTCCTATTCTGGTAATAGAAGAGCTGTCCAAAGTCAAGAGCAAAGCGACTTGCTCTAGCGAGTCAGTACAGCACGGTACCTCCGTGACCGACGGAAGCGTTCAGAACATACAGACACTGGACCTTGACAGTGTCCAAGATGCATCAAAGAAAACAGCGACTCAGCTGTGTAACAGATTATAGACACTTTCATTAGATCAAGTAAATGACCAAAGACAGTTGGTCAGCTATGCAAGTTCATCAAGTACATTCTGTCTTTAGGGTAATAATATCCAGTTTGTAAGCTCTTTTGTTTAGATCCTTGACCAGGATTTATGTGCCCAGTACCAAAGCTTAAATAAGCTCTCAGTATTTCTTCGAATTTTGCAACAAACAGCATTTAAGCAACCTCAAAATCAGGGTGCTAATATCCAGCTCACACAGCCCAAGTTCTGTTGTTTCTCCTCCCCAGCATAAGATGTGGTCAAGGTGCAGATTTCATTCAAAACAAAAGAAGCAGAAACAGCAACGTGCAATAAGACATTTTCAAGGGAAAGCTACGCAACAGTCCTTGTATATTCTGCCCCTTCCTACTATCACCATTAGCATCGTCTCACCGTAAGCACAGTACGTTACGTGTAGCAATGTGCACTGGGACCATTCACTGAATTTCAGCACATGGCAGAGCCATTATGCTAGCATTTTGTAACTAAGATTGTTAGTGGTATTGGAATCTAAAAATATGTTTATGCTTGTATTGTTCAGTTTATATGAAAAAGACTATACAATTCTCATGGTACATCCAACAAGATGGAGTAGTATGCCAACTAACCTCTATTTTAATATTTAAATTATAACAGTACAATAACTAGAAAAGGTCAGTGCTTCAAAGTGACATTTTGCCACTGCAATTCCAATATTTTTCCAAAATAAAGATGCAATTAGATCTACATTTGAGCATCAGTAGTGCAATACAGTATCCTTTCCTGAATAAAGGAGCTGAGGTTTATCCACAATAAAAGCTTTAAATAAGGTAGATTGTTGCCATTTATATATCAATTCTGTATGTTTGATATAAAATATATTGGGAAAGCTTAAACTGACTTATACAATCTACATTTGGCTAAAGCTCCACATAAGCAGCATCAGTGGAAATGAACATCAGGTGTACTTAATATAAAACACTTTCAAAACTACTCAGCAACGAATGACAGAAGGCTGGCTAAGAATAACTGAACATCTGAGGTGTGTACCAGACAAAAAGAATGGACCCTGTGGTTACTTGCACTATTTTAATTAAATTAAAAAAAAAAAAAAGCAAGATTTAGTCCACTTCCATTTCTCCCGGTGGTTTGGTCTGCTGAGAATTGTCCTTCGCTGGTTCAGGTTTTGTTTCAGTACCGCTCTGTCCATTCACTGGTCCATTGGGTTCACCATTAGCTTTTGACTGCCCATCACTGGGAGGCTCTATCTTCGGTTTGGGCTTGTATATGATGGGATTACAGAAGCTATCCAATTCCTAGTTGTAACGGGAGAGAGAAAGTTCATTTGGTGGCAGAGTAATTGCATTAAACTTGAACGTCTCAAATTTATTTCTGGTTCATAACGACCTAGAATTTAATTTTCTAGGACTAGAGTTTTCAATTCTACTAAGTCTAGAAACTTAAAATAAAACCCTTCGCTAGCTAAAGAGCTTCTGGTCAGCTAGAAGCCTCTATGGTAATCCATTTTCTAGCAAGCCTGGTGCTGTAACTCCGGATATTTTAAAAAGGGTTATTCATAGGTACTGCTGTAAATCGAGAGCCAGAATTGAGGAGCAATAAAACTGCTGCTCCCTCTGTATGGACCTTTTAACAGCTTTAAAATCTCTGCAGGTGTAACATTCTAGCTCAACACAGAGGTCAAAATATTTTTAAGGGAAAACTTACTAGAATGCAACAAGTACCATATGGTGTTTTTTTTTTACCTTAGATTTTGTCAGTATTTCTGCCACTTTGACAACTGGATCCTGAGTTAGACTTAGTTTGTTCTGGGCATTCATTTTGCTGTTCAACCAATTCATAGCCTCACTAATGTATTTTTCAACTTTGTCCATCTCAGCAGGATCTAGGTGATCATATTTTTCATCCTACGGAGAGAGATATTGATATCATCCATTAATATATGCTTCTCACCCCATTAAGAATTTCATGGACACATTAATAAAGTAGTGTAACATTGCTACAACCTGACAGAAATAGTCTAACAAGCATTTAGTATGAAGAACGACTGTAGAACAAGACAGACAGGACATTATTTTTTGTAGAACAAGACAGACAGGACATCATTTTTAGACATTTGAAATTCTGATTTTAAGTGCACACTGAAGTGCAGGTTAGTAATGAAGTTGCAAGAAAAGCACCTGAGATTTAGAAACAACAGTAACAGCCAGAACTTGAGGTATCCACTTCAAGTGGTACAAGTCACAAAAAAAACTGTGACTGTTTAATTCGTGTTCTCATGAAGAAACCATTTTTGCTAGCAGTCCAGAACCGTTCTAAAAGTTCTCAGGAGCAGAAGCACAACAGCCATTTTAAAGCAGCTTAACAGGCAGCCATATGGGATTTCTTTTTAATGCAAAAAACACTACAGAGAAACTCAAACGCCCATAATAGTTCATTCCCTAAATAATTTACTTCTACCTTGTTTTTGTATGCTTCTACTGCTTTCATAAGGAGCTGAATCTTCTTTCCCAGCTCATTTAAAACTTTTGGTCTCTCCTCATGTTCCATGTATCTTTCCTGAATAGGCTGTCCAAATTTCTGGAAACGTAAGCACAAAGATCTTTACAAAATGGGAAGTTTACTGTAGTCCAGTCTAAGAATAAAGCATGGCACTGGAAGGAGGGCTACCTTTAACTCCTTTTCTCACCCATTCAAGAGTGTAACAAAACAGAGCCCTGAAATTTAAACACAGGAGCAGTGGCTGCCCTTATTTGGCTTAGTATTCTGCAGTTGTGTTCAGCAAAAAGAGCATTTGGAACAATGCATTCGGAAGAGAAACAAGACAGGATTTACATGGATGACAATTTTAAAGTAGTTCATCCAAAAACTTCCAGTTTTATCCACTGTCTGTTTTTTTCCTTCTCTTGAATACCGGCATCCAGGCAAGAATGCTGGGCTTGTTCAGCCTGAAGAAGAGAAGGCTGCGAGGGGACCTAATAAATGCTTACAAATATCTGAAGGGTGGGTGTCAGGAGGATGGGGCCAAGCTCTTTTCAGTGG
>Ga0065711_1049598_pt1 | contig 11222 bp, 6 predicted proteins | sample Hoacrofraction12_FD_59098 | JGI IMG/M metagenome (GOLD analysis project Ga0065711, IMG submission 59098) | Hoatzin crop microbial communities from Cojedes, Venezuela - Epithelial fraction 12 v2 (version 2) | ecosystem: Host-associated > Birds > Digestive system > Esophagus > Crop | place... | reverse complement strand
AAAAAAAAAAAAAAAAGGTGGGAGGGTGAGGGTGGGGGGCTTGGGGAAGAACGCTGGCATTATGATCAAGTCAATCTAATTTTCATTCCCAGTATTTCATTCTGCCATTTCACTACATGCTGCTGTGACATGAAGTAGGTGCAAAAGAATTTTTTGTACAGAGATATATTTTTTATGAAGAATTTGTAAAATTATTAAATATGCTGTACTTTTTTGATTAATGTAGGTAAATTGTTAAAAATAAATGTTTTTACAATACAACAAATTGTAATTTTCCCAATAATGTAAAATTTACCATCTTTAGCTGATTTTCAGTTCTGATCCTATTACACATGTATTAATATTAAAGTGGCCTGTTAAAAATAAACAGTATTCTCTTTGGCAAAAAAGGTAATACTATAAAAGATTGTAATATAGCCTGTGCGATGCCACCTACCTTGAAAGCAAAATCAGAGTTCTAATTAAATATTTCATTTTAGATTTTCAGCTTCAGTGTGACCTATTCTTATCAACTTTTCTCCTTATATTTACTTTCGTGCTTTTAAATCTCAGATATTGATTTTTCACTACATTAGATTGTTCAGTAGATGCTTAACCTTGTCTTTTTAAATTCCCAAGCATTATGTAACTTGGTGAAAATTTTCAGGTGCTGTCTAGTGAGATGGGGTCTACCTCCTGTTGTCTTATACTTACCATTCAGATTTTCAAATCACACTTAGACTCCCAGATTATTTGGTTGTTTTATAAAAAATAACCTGTTTAATCTTCCACAAGCCTACATCCTACTTATGGAAGTGATGGATCACATGGAGCCAGAGGTTTTTCCAATTCTAATATTTGAGAGCTGGTACTTCAATCACTTAGATGTACATGCTTCAGCTGAAATCAAAATGCTTACATACATAAACATAGCCACATATATTAGTGTTTTCAGGATCAAGACCTGAAATTCTAAACATTTTTTTTTTCAATTTATTTTACTCCATATTCCTGTAAAAGATTTATGTGTTTGAAATACTTGTTGACAAAAAGAATGAGTCAGACTTCAAGCGTATTCTACCCATTATTCCTTTGGGAATCAGTGGTAGTATAAGACTGCCGTTCACTTTTAGAAAAAATTAAGATATGTGCACGTCCTTGCTTCCTTTCTTATCTTCGTAATGTACCCTTCTGGTAGTATGATATCTTACAGACAATGGCTATAAGTTCTCATCTTTCAGAATGACCTGACTTTCCTTCTGACACTAAGCTATAAGCTATAATCACTAACACTATTGATGCAGATATCAAGGCATTATGTGATAGGGACTCATGATTTTTACCTCTTACCACAAACAATAGTCTAACATACACTAAATAAATGAACTCTTGTTCTTTTCAATAATGCCAAACTGCAATGTCAGCTTTTGAAAATTATTTCATTTTATGATCTATTGAAGAATGTAACATGGTATATTTGATTTCAGATTCTAGACAAACCATTTATAGAAAATAAATATTTTCTATTTGTTGAGGATACAGTTATGTAACAGCTGTTCTCAGCTGAGTCTCTAAAGAACAAAAATACTTGTTTTTCAGGTGGCATCTGCTAGGTCTGTAGCAGCAGTGAGGTCATAAACAGTATCAAAGAGGTAGCCTATCTACTGGTATGATTTACTCAAAATGGAAAATGCAGATTTTTGAAGCTGCTTTTAACTTCAAACCCCAATAACTACATTAAACACACTGCTACCCACTTTAGCATGATTACTAATTCAAAACCACAGGAACCTGAATGCATGTGGCATCAAGACTTGATTGTATACAATATAAGAAAGTAGACGATCCTTTTATAGTTATTCATATAATTGTTTATATTAAATTACAAGTATTTTAGATCACAGAACTATATAGTAAATATATAGAAATGTGAATATGTTTGGAGCATGGGGAACTTGGGCTCAGTTTTGCAGTGCTTAATTTTCAGGTGTGTTCTGTTGCTTGGTAGCAGTTTCAGCATCAAGCTGCGTACCTACAGTCCGTGAAGAAAAGATCAGAGAGGTAAGAATTTGCAAGTAAGATCCACAGAGGCCAGCGAGATGAGTGGAGCCAGCTATACTAATCAGTAAGAAATACCAAGGCAAGAGGAATGCTTAAGTATCTCAGTCTTGTCCTGAAGAATATAAATCCTTCCATTAGGATTCATAACAGAAACCACCTGAAGTTGGGTGGGTTAGCTATGTCAGGTTTTTTTGCCAGGAAGCCCCCAAATGCAATGAGTAGTTAGTGCTCCTTTTCCCTCTAACACCCAATAGTGTACTGGTTCGAGTTGTCAAATTAGACATGGAAGATCAGAGTTCAGATAGCTTCTTTAGCCTAAGGAGAAACACCATGTTGCTAATCATAAAGAAGAGTGCTACAAGCGTGCAGTTGTTGAAAGCAGGTGCTGGGAAATTATCATTACCTCTTCCTCCTTCCAATGCAGTATCTGACCTAGTAAAAATTTCCAAGAATTACTTTTGGGTCATGCCTTGCAGACAAAAATACTTAGGGAGCATTCTTAGTTTGAGAATTCTTTTAACCATGGTGTAGGTAACTTGCCATAAAAAAAGGAACTTATCTACCTGCTGTTCTTGTCAGGAAGAAACACTAGCACTTCAATGGGCTTCAATATCAAACAGCAGCTGGAGGAGGCTTTTGAGAATATAAATTTTGAACTCAGGAAACTAATGGTGAATAGAAACCAAAGACCTCTTTTCATCTTGGTGTACCAAAAGTTTGAGTAAAATTTGCTTGATGGAAAAGATTAGACAGAAATGCAAACAAAAAAAAAAAAGCCTGAATCAAATCTCTTTAAGAATAATATTTTCTAAGGTGTAAAAAATATTGAGGACCCCTTAAATCAACAGTACAGACACCAGACTGGCTTAGCAGTGAAGTGATGTTGTAAATGAGATTAGAAATACATTTAAGCAATTCAGGATTGGAAAAATGTAAGTATCAGCTGAAAAGATGGACATAGGTAACAATAAAAACGACATTATAGACAGAAATTTGTAGAAGGAAACTAAAGATATTGGAAAAAAGAATCCATAGCTGGTTCTTGGGATGATAAGGGAATTTTTTAAAGAATGTGAGGAATGAAAAAAATCTGAGTAAGGAAATACTTATTAAGTGCAGTGAATGGAGATTGAGTTAGCAAACAGGAATAACAAATATTTGATACTTATTAGAATTTTTCACCTTTGATTTTCTAATTGTAATGTTAGTTATTTTCTTCTCTGAGAGATTATATAGTCCTAGCCAGGGTGTTTATAAATAGGAGAGATTTAAGCAACAACTGATACAAATAAACATTTCAAAAAAACAGAACCAACAGACAGCTTGTACTTGATAGTTGTTAGGAAATTATCTGAGCAGCCCTTGACTGTGAAACAATTTTGAGTTTCTCTTGGAAAATGAAAGAAAAGCCAGAAGCCTGGAGAAGTGCTATTATTGTGCTAAAAATTTAAAAAAAAGATCAAACAAATGATCTTTTATCCTAATATTACTATTTGAAGGAAAAAAAAGTAAATCTGATTGAGATGCTTTTTAAGGAAAATAAAATCACAGGCTAGAGTTAAAATCTTGCCCACAGATTTGAGAGAGACCTGTTCTTGTTACCCAATTTGCATTTGATTCTTGAAAGCCTGATTAATAACATAACTACTTCTGTGTTAAATTAATAAAAAAGACCTCTGATTTAATAGCACACAATAATTAATAAATAGAAATAGAGAACATCAGCAATTACACAAGAAGTTGTTTAAGAGATAGCTCTCAAGTAGAAAATAGGGAATTATTACTGAAAAAGGTGGTGCCGGAAAACATCCATGGGATTGCTGCTAGGCCTGGTGCTGCTCAACAGTGACGTGTAAATAAGGATAACACTTGTTGAAAAAAATGTAGATAGTACAAATGATTGCAGGATGATAAATGATAATGAAAGAAGTAATATGGAACAATTTGGTCTGCTTAGTAAGTATATTTAAATGAAATGTTTATAACATAACCTCAAGAATAGATGAAAATAAGAAAGAAGGACCTTGAGGGTATCTTGATAAAATGGATATTATATCCTAAAAAGTATTATCTCTGAACAGGATTTACAAACATGTTAACTGTGATGCTGTGGCAAAATAAGAGGTATTGAATCACTGGATATAAAACAGGAGTACTTGAACGGGAATAAAGAAGTGATTTTTAGACTAACTGTATATGAATCTGTATTGGATTCTGCATGTATTTCTGCAGTCCACTTTGGAAATAGGATGTCAGAATAAATTTGAGAGGGTATACAATAACATACAAATGTGAGTTAGGGTCTAGAAGAAATATCTTCAGCAGAAAATTTAGATCTGTTTAAAAAGAAGTTAGACAGTGGAATTTGATTACAGTGTGCTAAACCACATTCATGGGATTAATAAACTGCCTTTTCATTTAAGGAAAAAAAACATGACAGAAACCTTAGTAGACTTGAACTGTAGCCAGACAAATTTAAAGTGAAAATTAGGCACACACATGCATAAGTGGAGAAAATCAAAGTGTGAATTAATTTACCAGAAAATATTACGTGTTTACTACCTCTTCATTCCATCAACTTAAGCCTGGATGTTTTCATGCAAGATAGACATTCGTTCTATAGACAAACCACAGATCTAGTGGTTCTTTCACATTTCAGCTCTCTAAATATAAATAAATAAATAAATAGTCAAAAGAAAAATTAACTCAACCTGGGATCTATAAAACATAAGGCACTTAATCTGGGTTTTAAGAATCTCATTCCACAAATCTAAATACTGCATGTGCCACCTCACTCTATTCAGTTATGTCAATATCAGCAAATTAAACACCCTGGCATTGAGGGCAGTTATCACAGATCAACCCACATCTACACTAAGAATCTCTTTTACATTCCAAAACAACATGACCATATTAACACAGCTGGAAAGGATCACTGGCTTATACCTGGGAAATATTTAGGCGAATACTAGTTGACCTTGGCTAAAGCATACTGGAGACGATTCTTGCTGTTTACCAGCATAAACGAACGAACGCCAGTGCTCAGGAACATTCTCTGTCACTGCTGTATTTCATAGTATAAATAGTCTTACAGACTTGTGAGGCTCTAAATGCTGAATTGTTTGTCAAGAATGGTCATCAAAAGGAGCTCTAGTATTATCTTGTTACACAGGTTGATAACCATCTCATTTAGCAACTGTGAATAAAATAGAATACATGCTGCACATTCGATGAGGAACTATTTCCTTTCAGTGTGTAATAAGCACAGGCAGAATGTGATCAATAAACTGAAGTTTTTGAAATATTTAGCAGAAGAACATGCACTCATTTTAGAAATCTAACCAATCTTAGGTATGAGCTAGGTGAGAAGCCGCTCATTTTAGTATAGCTCTAGATAAGTCCAAAACCCAAACATGGCCAAATGAGACACTTTAAGGCAGTGTGGAAGCGACATGTGGTAAGTCTATGTCTCCAAACCTATGATGACTGAGCAGAGGGTGTTGGGGCAGTGGGAGGACAGTCTTGGACTTAGTGCGGTTCTACTGAAGTCCTTTACTAACACTTTGCCTCTACATCTTGACTACCTCTGCAATATCCATATAACTAGGTTAAAGAGTTCAGGAATCTAGCCTGAAGGAAAAGCAATGCAATATAACTTGCATCTTATATCAATACAGTGAAATTTCCCACCCTCCCAAAAAAGCTAGACATATCTAATAGTCTGTTGGGAAGGGTTCCTGTCATTGTCCCCTAGGTTCAATTTAGATGTGATTTATCAGGCTGGTGAAGAAGAACATGTGCTCTGTCTGGCATTCTGGAGGAAGCTGGGTATTGGTCTAGGTCATGAGGCAGTGAAAACGGGTTCAGGGAAGGAAGCAAGGAAATGTGAATTGGAAGAGATGTGCATGGAGGAGAAGTCTTCTTTATTTATCTCAGGGTTTCCACAGGACACAGTACTTTTATTGAGACACAGAGGTTATGGATTTCAGGGGGTACGCCATGTAGATATACTTCTACAGCAGGAACCCATATGTAAGCATACCAATGTGGGTAATTCACAGACAGCAGACCTGGCTGAATTATTCTTAGGCAACAGCATGACAGTAGTATGGCAACCTACTGTAGAGCTCCCCCCACTTACATGAAGGGTATTCACCTCCTTCCCAGGTGCACTTGAGGTAAAGTAACATGCTGCATCCCTGCTTATATAAAGTGGCTTGCAATAACAAAGAAAAGATACGAATAGGGATTAACGTGTTTTGTCTGATATGCTGCTTTCACTGAGACATCTGAAGAGAAGGTCTTGGTCACAAGAAGGGCTTGACCTGAGGAGCTGTGCAGAGACAAGTTGGGTTGTCAGCCACTGGTCATGTAGCTGAAAAGGCTTATGAAGGGACAGAAGGATAAAGGGCCTGTTTAGAGCCCTCTGAAAGTGGAACAATACTCAGGAGAGGTGTCAAGGGGATCAATTCTCAGTTCTGATGTTCTTTGTTGATAGAGTCATACGGAAACCAAGATAGAGGACTGAACCAAGAAGCATGAGGACAACAAGAATCTTCAGGAACCCTTTGGTTTGGAAGGGCTGGATGAAGAAAGTCCAGGAACTCCTGAATCCTTCAGAGAGATAGCTTGAGAGCCCTCAAAACTACTAGCTTTATGCTGCTCATCTTGACATTGGTGAGAAAATGAAGTGGACAAACAGGAGTTCACTTTCACTTCTCCCCACCACCACTATCTTTTTCTGGTGCATGATATTTGGTTTTTATTTGTTTTCTGAATATTAGACATTTTTGTTATCCATGAACACCCCCTTGATGATCTTCTTTTTTCCTTTTCTTTCCCCTTCTTTCCCTGTAAAACACTCTCCGGTTTGCTATGACTTCTTAAATAAAAAATGTAATTCACAAGGATTTTGCTTGTGACATTTCAGTTCAGAAAACAGCACAATCTGGTGAAGGTGGGAGATCTATTTGAGTGGTTGGAAGTGGGGTTTCAGAGCTTGATGTGGTTAGGCAAGTGTAAAGAGCAAGCAAAAGGATGGGGTCAGGTAGGTTGTCAAAGGCTGTGAGTATGACAAAAATAAAGGTAAGATGAACAGTTTCACCTATATGGGGGTTGTGTTTGTTGTTTTTAACTACTGCAGTAGTGTAGCAGGCTTGGTGGACTACAGCTATCATGCTTGTGAGGGCTGTGACTGAACTAGCTGTATGGTCTGAGACTGGAGAGGATAAGCAGCATCTGCCATGCTGGAGACTGCCCTTGGTGGAGGGAGATTCCAAATGCTCCCTCTGAGAGCGAAAAGGGTGCTCCCCTCATCTTTTTTGTGTGTGTATGGAATGAACCACTCAAAGCTGCTTACATACTGTCTGTGGCCAGTATAGCAGGATATCTTGTCCATGAGTCTTCCCCAGTGCTACACAAAGGCCTGTGAAAAGAGAAAAATATAGTCCTCATGGAGGAAATATTGCCAGGAGTCCTGGAGGAGGAGCAGTGAATGGAGGGAATCCCAGTCTATGACAGGGAGAATCCCCTTAAACAGCTTTCCCACCTGCCTTGCCTACTCCATCCCAGGCGCTGCACAGTCTGGGTAGTTGCACAGCACCCACAGCCTTGCATAGCATATGAATTGACAAAGTGATTGAGAATTTCTGCACCTTCACTGCTGTTCTGATTGCTATTTCCTATAGCAATGTGCTTACACAGTGACTAGTTATTGTCAGAGATGAACAGGTATAGAATGTGATGGCAAGTCTCTTCTTCACCTGGTTGCTTGCTCGTGGTACTCTGGAAGTGGATGACCTGCACAATGTCCCTTAGGAGCATTTCTTCAAATACAGAAGACCTACACCGACTGTTGTTTTTGCCAGTACTAATCAGTTACTCTGGGCTAAAGCCCAAGTTTTGCAGCACCTGATGCTGCTGACTCAGGGTCTGATGCCTGGCAAAGGTCCTTGTCTCCTCCTATACTTCTGGTCTGATTTCCAGAATCTGTGCAGTGCGGTGTGGTAGTGAGTGGTGGCTCTGCTGATCTGCCCATCTTTAAGGACAAGAACAATTCATAGTAGTCATAAGAAGGTATCAGATAGAAGGCATCAAAGGCTGTCTGACATACACACAACTGGAATAAAATACAGTTTGTGTGCCTAAGTTGTACCATTGATAGCATAGCAAAAAGACACAGAGACTGCCATTTGATGAACATGGAGTATAAAAATTCTTGTATATCATGATGACATGCACTTCAATGCTTGGAAATATGAGTGGATAGCATACCACTGAACCACAGAATGGTTGAGGTTTGAAGGGAGTTCTGAAGGTCATCTGGTCCAATCCCCCTACTCAAGCAGACTCACCTGAAGCTAGTTACCCAGGACTATGTCCAAATGGCTTTTGAGTATCTCCAAAGATTGAGACTCCACAACCACTATGGGTAACCTGTGCCAGTGCTCAGTTGCTGTCACAGTGAAAAAGTGTTTCCTGATGTTCAGAGGGCACCTCCTGTGTTTCAGTGTGTGCCCATTGCCTCTTATGCTGTCTATAGCTTCTCTAGAGAATTATATGGGATACGGTCACAAAAGCCTTACTGAATTCAAGGTAGACAGTGTCCACAGCTCTCCCCTTTTCTGCCAAGCCAACAATTTCATCATAGAAGGTTATCATGTTGGTCAAACATGACCTCCCTGTTATGACTGCATACTGATTACTCCCAATCACTTTCCTGTCCTTCACGTGCCTGGGGATGTTTTCTGAAGTTAGTTGTTCCATCTGAGTTGATCCATCAATCTAGTTGTTCCATCATACTGTTTTAATGTGTGTACTCATCATTTCTTGCATTCTCCTCCCCACCCCATGCACATTTACTTCGCATTTTCTTTAGAGAAAAAATCCAAACATTTTTCCTTCCTCTTGTGAACTCACATAGTAGCTGAAAACCATACATGCTGAGTAAGGAAGTAAAGCAATTTTTTTACAGCTCTAAAAACTATCCATTACAAAGCAGATAAAGTTTTGCTACTCTCAGCAATATATTTTTTTAAATAAATTGCATTTAATGACAACTTCCTCTATTTGCCCTAAAAAATTAACATGTTATCCTTGGAGGAAATCCATGAAATAGTCTATAGTAAAAAAGCTTATTGTTCCATTTACTAATTGTGGAATCCCTTTTCTGAATATCTTAATTATAACTGTTTTTAAAGCTTATTCCTAATGCTAGAAATGGGATGAGAAATTGGATGCAAAGAAGATCTCCTTCCCCATAGTCTTGCTTACTTTTCTTCCAGTCATGTTTTTTCTTCAATGAATCCTTTCTTTTCAGGAAATTTCTATGATACTACAGTTGCTTATACTCCAACTGTTGGCAAAGGCTTATGCAAGACTTTAAAAGACTTGATAAAGATTCAAACCTTTCCTGAGCAGGGTATAATTGTATTTCTACTTACTTAATTTATTTTGAAATGAATTAAGTTGTACTTTCATGTGAAGCCAGTGAAAATATGTCCATATCCACACAAGATGTATGGAGGATAATATCTCCAGCCCTACTGATGTATGTATGTTAAATCCACAGAAAGTTGTCCAAAAACATTTCAGGTCTTTTTTACCATGGACATTAAATAGGAGTCTGTTGAATCCATTGCTTCATTTCTCACAGATCTCTTGCAAGTACGATTTTTATATTCACAAGCAAAGACTATTTTAAAGGTCATGTTAAATGGAACTATTAATCAGCATAAACCCAGAAATGTCTAATATTTAGTGCACCTGCTGTCTTAGTTTTCAGGTTTTCCATAACTATCTACAGTAACAAAATGGTATTGCACAGAATGATGTTTTCACGAAATACTGCAGTTGATGAAGGAGACAAGCTACTGTATAAACTGTACAAATATTGCAACATATACTAACCACCACAGACAATATAGAAAAACTTTCAGTTGTAGAATTCTTTAGAGCACAGCTCTCTTTACGCTTTCTTTACTTCTAATTATTTTTACTCACACTCCATAAGTTTCAATTTCTTGCCCACGAGACGGCGGGGCTCATCGAGAGGGCTTTAATCTAGGTTCAAAGGCGGAAGGGGACATAATCAGGCTCACTAGAGATAAGTCCAGGCGTGGCATGCCAGTGTCGGGGGTGAGATCAACTTGAGCCCAGCTTAAGTGCATCTACACCAATGCACGTAGCATGGGCAATAAACAGGAGGAACTAGAAGCCATTGTACAGTAGGACATCTATGAGTTGGTGGCCATCACAGAAACATGGTGGGACGACTCTCATGACTGGAGTTCTGCGATGGATGGCTATAAGCTCTTCAGAATGGATAGGCGAGGAAAGAGAGGCAGTGGGGTGGTGCTGTATGTTAGGGACTGCTTCGATTGTATAGAGCTCAATGATTGTGATGACAAGGTGGAATCCTTATGGGTAAAGATGAGGGGAAAAGCCAACAAGGCAGATGTCCTGTTGGGAGTCTGTTATAGACCACCCAGCCAGGATGAGGAGGCAGATGAAGTTTTCTGCAAGAGGCTGGCAGAAGTCTCACAATCCCTAGTCCTTGTTCTCATGATGGCCTTTAACTTACCAGAGGTCTGCTGGAAATACAACACAGCAGAGAGGAAACAGTCTAGGAGGTTCCTGGAGTGTGTGGAAGATAACTTTCTGATGCAGCTGGTAAGTGAGCCTACCAGGGGAGGTGCCTCACTAGACCTATGGTTTACTAACAGAGAAGGACTGGTGGGAGATGTGGTGGTCAGAGGCTGTCTTGGGCTTAGCGCACATGAAATGATAGAATTCTTGTTTCAAGGTCATGTTAAGAGGAGGGCCATCAAAACCACCACCGTGGACTTTCAGAGGGAAGACTTTGACCTGCTCAGGACACTGGCTGAGAGGGTCCCTCAGGAGAGAGTCCTGAAGGGAAGAGGGGTCCAAGCAGGCTGGACATTCTTCAAGGAGGTAGTCTTAAAGGCTTAGGAACAGACTGCCCCCACATGTCACAAGATGAAGTGGCGGGGAAGACAACCAGCCTGGCTGAAAAGGGAGATCTTGCTGGGACTCGGGAAAAAAACGAGGGTCTACCACCTGTGGAAGAAAGGGCAGGCGACTGAAGAGGAGTACAGGGGTCTCATTAGGGCGTGCAGAGGGGAAATTAGAAAGGCAAAAGCCCAGCTACAACCCAGGCTGGC
>Ga0065711_1049596_pt1 | contig 11222 bp, 6 predicted proteins | sample Hoacrofraction12_FD_59098 | JGI IMG/M metagenome (GOLD analysis project Ga0065711, IMG submission 59098) | Hoatzin crop microbial communities from Cojedes, Venezuela - Epithelial fraction 12 v2 (version 2) | ecosystem: Host-associated > Birds > Digestive system > Esophagus > Crop | place... | reverse complement strand
AATTTCTCCATGAATACATAATAAACTTAAACTAAAAATAATCTTCTTGTACTGGCTCAAGGTGTATATTCCAGTTCCTTTCTTCTTTCTCTCATGGAGAGATTAGCTCCAAACATCACAAAATTAGAAGATTTCATTTTCGTTCTACGGCAGATTTCCCCTGTCAGCAACCCCAGTAACACAGAGCCAGACCTCTGTCTGTGCTGACACCTGCATTCAATTCTTGTCATTGATTTATTCTGTTCTCCTGCAGGAACCAGCTAAATGGTCTCTGCCTCAGTTCCTCCTCCTGCAAAATGGAGATGCCAGTCCTTAATTCCAGGTAAGGTCTTTTACCAGCTGTTGCAAAAAAAGTGCTATGTAATTAGCTGATATTACTACCAGGTCTTACTAATTCTTTTATATTATATGTCTTTTTATAATTTTAGGTTGATTTTGGCAACCTTGTACAAAAAAGTTCTATTTCCTTGACCTAGTTCAGTCTCAGAGTAACTGGTTTATGCCTCGCACCTACTTCTAGAGTTTAATTCCAATATAAAGTATCTCTGATACAATTGTACTTCCTTCATTAATAAAGGATATCAGCAAATACACGGAAAAAAATGTTCATTTTAGAGATAAGGTTCTCATGTTTCTAGCAAGCTTTCCTATGATCAGGAACAAAGCAGCTTTAAAAAGCAGACAAATATTAGCAACTGTGAACTCGGTTCCCAAATCTGAACTCTACGCCAATGCACAGAAGGGGAAAATTCTGAAGCCAAGGATGTTTGTGGTCTCCCCAGCTGTCCCTTCGCTCGGGGTGGAATGAGAACGCAGTGGACTATAAAAGCAGACCTGCCCAAGTTTCCCCAGGTATTTCTGCTAACATGTAGTCTTAACGTGCGTCATTCGTAATATTTCAACTGGGGCACAGATGGGATCTATTGGCATCTACAAAAGTGCACCTACTGAGAAGAGAATTAAAATAGCAAGAGATCTAGAAGCCATATCATGTGTTGCTTGTCTATCCTGCAATCCTGTAGAGGAAAGAAAACTGAAAAACATTCCCTTGTAAAGGAATTAAAGGAATATGATATAGAGGGATTAAAAAAAAAAAACACCCAACATAATAGCACACAATATTCCAAAGGAAGTAACATGAAATTATATCCCCAGCTGTGATAATATTAGTATAGCGACCCATGACTACATGCCTAGCAGACTGGAAATTGTGATCCTAACATTTGTATAGAAAGAGGTGCTGAACCAGAAAAAAAAAAAAAAAAGGAGAAGGGGGAGATAAAGTATTTTAAAGCAAATCCAAACACAGTATCTATCACCCCACCTGTTATTTGTTTCTGTCAGACCTGTCAGTCAGTGATTTTAGATGAGAGATTGGAAGCAATAGCATATGCGTCTGCTGGTGGCAGCCACAAAATTATCATTCCAGAAAGTGGTGTCTTGTGGGCAGGAGAGAATCAAGGGAAATGTTGTTGCCGAGACCTGAAAATGGAAATAAATGGGATGATTTTCAGTTACTCTGCATGCAATCATCCATGACAAGAATGCTTGAAGGTGCTGAATGCTTGAAATGAGACACATTAAAAGGGGCAAAAATTGCCCCAAAGTTGGCCCAAATCTCACACGTCTTTTGGAAACCGCAATTTATGCACATCTTTCTCACTTCAATCAGTTACTGGAGGCACATAAGGGATGGGGTTCCATGCTAGGGAAATTTAACTTCAAATAGCTGTGCGCTCCCTACATACTGTCTCCTCTGTCCCCAGTGTAATTTATTGCAGGTTCAAGAAATGATCTAATTTTTGCTTCTCGTAATTCATTATCAAGCAGAAAATTTCCATGCCATAACACATCCAAACACGCAGCACTTATACCAGAGCCTGGAAACAAGACCAGTGTGTCACCCTTTTGCCAGCTTTCTCAGTGCCATATTACATAGACAAATTTCTCAGGGACCTAGCACACTTCACCAGTAAACCAATTCAAGGAATGTTATTGAAACACCTCAATTCAGTATGCAAGAACTGTACACTAGTCATCTTCTCACTTCACCATGTAGAAAGATACAACAGCAATACCTGACATACATTTCTTTATACAAAGATACAACAGCTGCTTTCCTACAAGTCAGAGTCAATGTATCAAGGCACTGCAGATAGGAGGTATTTGAGTAAAGACTTTTTTTGTCTAAATAATTGGGAAGAATTTATGCATAGCAGAAACCTGGCCTGGTGGACCTTAAAACACTCCTACAATGCAAATATTAAGGAAAGAACATTGGAAGAACAGCTTTATGCTTCCTCCCCCTTGTCCTTCCCCTACTCCCAGGATTAGAATCATAGAATCATAGAAAGTTTTGGGTTGGAAGGGACCCCTAGAGGTCATCTAGTCCAACCCCCCCGCAGCGAGCAGGAACACCACTAACTAGATCAGGTTGCTAAGGAAGGTTTCTTTCTTTCTGTCTCCTTGTGTATATGAAGAGAAATCCTGGTTCCTTAAAATCTTTGCCACAACTGTTCAATTCTGCAGATCTGGCTTTTTTACACTACGAATATCAATCTACTCTAGTCCCACAGGGAGGTTTCATTGAAGTCTACAGTCAGGGGTACTATGATTTTTAAATTAAAAGTCAGAAGTTTCATTTACATATATTTGTTTTGCCAAACACTAATCAAATACTGAAAATAAGCATGGCAAAACAAACTTGATACTTGGGGATACTGTGTCCATACTTTATGTAGAGTATTATATCCTGAGCAGGAATGAATTTCTGCTCTGGGAGAAGTCTTGATAAATGTAATACTAACAACTACAAGCTAAATTATTACCCAACAGGTGGTTATCTTAGATCCTTAAATCTTTCCTGAGGGCAGGATTTCCTCAAAGGAAAGAAGAGAGAGTGCATATCAGTTCCTGCCGAGGTGGCAAGGAATTCACACATGATTCCAAGGAACGAGGGTGGAGGCAGGGGAAGGGCCAGGGAGGACACCTGAGCCACCAGCCAAGCGAGGAGAACCATGCAAGGGAGACCCTGCAGAAAGAAAGGAGCAAGGGGGCTTTCTCAGTATCTCACATTATCGAAGAAAAGTGTTTATGGAAGAGTCCATGGCAGCAGTAGTGGATGGCTCAGCCATGTGCAGAAAGGGGGGTCCTATATCATGTACGAAGAAATGGTCAAGGGTGCCTTGCAAGGCTTGGAGTTCAGGAGAGCCTGAAGGGTCTTTCTAACATTTCTGTCCAAGAGACAGAATCTAACCTCCATGGACCATTTGTTATCTCACTGAGGAGTACTGACTTCACATATTGGCTCACTGATTTTAGTAAAGTTCATAAGAACATCCTTTACCCTTATAAGCCACCAGTTACACAGACATACAGTTCAGGGCATCAGACAGGACCTCAGTGATGGTCTGCTCTGAGCTCCTGTATTATACAGTCACAGGGATAACCTGAATCCCTGCATGAAGTAAAGCAAACATTTTGGAGAAAAAAAAAAAACATCGGTCTAAACTGCTACATTTCCATCGAGAGAGAACATCCTTAGCGCCATACGTATGGCACTACCATTGCTGTAAAAAATGTCTCACTGTAAGCAAAACATACAAAATGCAGCCTTGAAAAAAAGGCTATTTAACTTCTTTGTCCCATACTTCTTTGCTGATTAATTCCTGGGTCAAGTGTATTTATGCACACAAGATGGAAGTCATTTTAATGCATTTAAAATTACTCCTATTCTTAAGAAGGGCTAGAGTGATCTTGTAGCGGTAATTAACATTATAAGCACCAAGTGACAATGCTTGAGGGTGTAATAGGAAACAATGTAAAAGAATTGCCACAGTGCACAGCCAAAACAAAGCTACTCTATGGAATATGGTTTCTTTGAAATCATACAAGAGAACTATTTTTATGTGCAGTCCACACTAGGGAATGAATGAACAGAAAAGAGACTGCAACTCTGCTACCCTTAAAACATACATTTTCAGTAAGCCTGCGTCCACCACCTGCTAACAAATATTTTTACTCTTTTACAATTATTTCTACCCAACTGCTTTAGGAATTCAAATGCATATTTAATCACACTGAAGATGGTCTCTAGGCCACTTGCCTGTCTGCAGCAAATTGAAGCACGGAGCCTCTACAGCTGTTTAACAGACAACTGCATAAAATAAATCAAATGAATCGACACTATTAACAGTTAAAGTATGTGTAAGTAAAAACAAAGGAACTGTTTTCCTGGAGGAGACATTTTGATTTCCTTTTAGTACTGCACTACTTTTAGTCAGGCTCTGTATCCGTCCAAGTTAAGGGAAAACTGTAGAAAAACTATCACTGACAATTTGATTAATAAATGTATAATCCTCGCCCCAGGCTATAATTCTTTACTTACCCTTGCAATTAACTTATTTGTCTGACGTTGTCCTCAAAGATGAAATGTGATTGATACAAATTTTTTGGGGTCCCATCATCTGGGCAAACAAGAACAGAAATGCTGGAAAACATATGGTATTCATACAACAGACTATACACTAAAATGTCTGAAGTGAAATGCAAAATATTACTTTCAGTGGAAGTAATTATGTACTATTTCAGGATTCTTAGAGAAACTTTCGAGGTTTTGTTGCCACCACTAAGATGTATAGATCCTTCTTTGAAAGCTGAAGACCAAAGAAGGATGGATGGATTCTGATAAGTTCAGCAGAAAAACAAGCAAGGAAACAGAAAACCAATGCTTCAGCCTTGTTCACAGAAGACTCAGAAGAACCAATAACCAATGGAGACTCCTTCACACTTGGGCCTCATGGCCCAAGATACACATCTGACCTTCAGAGAGGGCGTCTTTCTCCTGCTTCCCACTCTGCTGCCACGGACTTCAAACCGCCAGCGGTCCAGCACTGTAACAGAGAGCAAGGCCAGAGATTTCCAGGGACGCTGACAAGGGAACTGCAGAAGCTGAAACAGCGTCACTGCAGAAGGATGTGCAAAAAAGCATGCTCTGTCAGTACAGAACAGGACAATGGCTCAGAAAATCCAGACTCCCTTTCTAGCTGTGTAACAGATTTCCAGCAAAACCATAACAATTATTAGATGTATCCCTACACCTCGGGCTGATGGGGATAATATTCACCGTAGAGGAAAATGTCTGTTAGCAGGTTTGCTATGCAGACAGCAGCCAGGCCAGATCTTAGCCTGGAATGTTTTTATACTAAAGTAATATAATAATCCAGTGCAAAAGATGTGTGAAGTTTCAAAATTAAACAGGCTCTCCTGGAAGATAACCGAAATAACACAGCAGCTATAAGGCAGAACAGTCTCCTTTATTAATTCGATTTTCTGCATAACAGCTTACGGTGCCTGATGCCGTGCCATCATTTTTAAAGTAGAATTGCAGTGCCACACAGATTGCAAATATATAGCAATATTCTTGTTCTATGGACTCCTGCTGTCCACACGGACAGTAATCCAGTTGCTCCTGCAAATGCAGTAATCAGACCAAATGCATATGTAAGAAGCAAGGTACTGTTGAGTCGGTGCTCTGCCTGAATTAATTTTCCAATACACTGATTAGCTAGCTGAGCGCACAGTCAACAGTATGGTGATGAGTGTACTGTAAAATTGATGAAGAACAGACTTCACTGTTTTACTGCCTTTGTTAGGGATATCGGGAAAAAAGAGATTTTACATGAAGCTGTTTGGTAAAACTAGAACCCCTGAATATTTTATGCATATAAAATGAGTTCATTTTCCTACTCTCGTGTAGGTTTGTAGTGGCTATTTGATAGAACAACCAGCCAGATAATTGCTTATTTCCAAAAGCACAACAAAACTGCAGACTGTTAAGAGTACTTGTGTAGATCTCTCAGCCAAGCAGTAAAACGAATGGTACCAGGGCCTATAGACCTTTTGTTTTAGCAAAATATGTGCTCTTTCAGTTAAAACTGTTTGCAGGTCCCTCTGTGACTCGGGATTCTGCCTAGCTGAGAAGTAAATCAAGCAGGCAGTAAACAGGTTTCTATCACTCTGAGCACTTTTTCACCTACCCAAGGAGCTGAGATCAGTCTGTGGACTGTTCCCCTGAAGGAAGAAATTCTCTTCACCTCTGTACTAGGCTCCTTATAAAACAGAGCAGGCATCCTTGATGATATACTACATCGTATTTCTACACCTCACCCTGGAGTTTTTGACTGCCCATTTCTTATAACTATGATGACATGAAAGTCTCAAGGATGACAGATACTAGGAATACTTACACATATATAATTTTAGGTAAATCTTTGTTAAAAAAATTAAATAAATCTGGTTTTTAGTAGATTAATAACAGTAAGTGTGAGGTTGATAGTCAAGTTTAGAAACCCAACAAGTCAAGCCCCGCTACCACCAAACTTTCAATGAATAGAAGGGTTGGTTTGACGTTTGTTGTTTTTCTTTTTACCCTGGTTTCTCACGAATAACCCGAAACAAAGAACAGCAGCTCCTGATACGTGAGATTTTGTTTGCTTACCACCTGCCATTTTAGGCAGACACATTGGTGCCACACCAAAAAGTCTGCAGGATGGGGAAAGGAAGGTAGCCAGGTGGGTTTTGCTTGCAGCAAAACCATAGGTTTCTCCCATAGGTAAAGAATAAGGAGAGATTGGCTGACAGGGGACCTTGGCAACAACCTCTCAGGCCTAAGTTAAAGGGATTGAACTAACCCCTCCTGATTTCCCTGTGCTGTGTGAAATTATGCAGTGGCAAGCACATTCCATATTTTATAATGCCCAGGATGTTAGTTAGCACTATACTCTCACTACAATATAAGTTGAGGTTGAAAAAAAAGTGCCTTAATATATATTTTTAAAACCCCTAATCTGTTTTCCAGGAAAAATTGTAAATTTGTAAATAGTACCTGCTTCACAAAATCTTTACTGTTTCCTCCTCTACTGTTGCAAGATTATTTCCTACATGTAATAGCTGAGATTTTAATTCAATTATTTTTTTATGATAACCTAAGATTCACTAATGTAAAAATGATACAGATCTTTCTTTTTATTAGGTAGTGGAAATTTTTACTACTTGCTCATCATTACAAATCCTAGCTTTTTTAACTGAACCATAGCACTATGAAGAAATGGGTATAACTTTACCTATAAAGTTCCAGAAGCCTTCAATTAAAACCCACTATTCTGGTGTTTGCTAGATATACAGGGCATGTCTCAGCCCTGGAAAACACAAAGGAGCAGGAAAGATCTCCTCTCTGGTTGATTAACAAATGACTGGAAGAAGCTACCTTCACAGATGTGGAGGGTTACTTCTGTCGTTCTGCTATAGAAAAAAGGAGAGAGGGAGACTAGCAAAGATCTCACCATCCCTTTGAATTTCAACAGTTTCCTGTGTCACAGGTTATCTTGCTCTTTTGGTCCTTTTACTTCTGTTTTAACCGCAGCAGAGATGGGGAAGGAGCGGGCCCCATGGGCCGATCACTCACTAGGGTGATATCCACCACCCCATGAAATTGCCTGCGTAGTCCAGAGGCCTGGAGGCCACCTGGGAGCTTTCTGCGGCCTCAGAGATTTTCCCATTCTCTTTTTGCATGACACCATGTGTATTTTCACTAGAGAATAACAGCAACCAGATCATAGACACAAACATGATAGTCAGGACCTTCACCCAAAACACAGAGAACAAGGTTCATCACTGATCTAGCACAGACAAGGTGAAGATTCAAGCTTGCTTTTCTCAGTTTTTATGCAAGCATCCTGCTTATCGGAACATTGGAATACTGGACAGAGCTTTTTTTTTTTTTTTTTTTTAATAGAAAGTCTGCAATAAACCTCAGAATTGCTGCTAAGAAAAGCTTCTTCAAAAATTGTATGATCTTGCAAAATAGCAAGAAATTTTCAACCAGAAGCCATTCCATCAGTCACAACAGAATTCCCACCTGTGTGCCAGCAAAAGCTTACCTCTGCCTGCTAAGAGAAGCCACTACTTTCATGAAAAAATGCCTAATGCTTCTGCATCTGTTCCTTCTCTCTTTGTGGCACTTACCACAGGATGTAGGGTTACGGGTAGAAGAACAGTAAAACTATAAATTTTGCATGAGCTGATACATTCAAGCAAAATATGGGAAAACCAGTGTTCATTGACATATTCAAAGACTGTTCAAATGAACTCTTACTAAAGATGCATCAAATTCTGGACAACATCTATCTAGCACATTTGGTCATACTTTTTTATTCTTGGATTATGATATGCATTGGATTATCATATGTATGGCAAGACTCTTCCATTCGTGCCAACATCAGCTTTAGATTTGACCAGCTCTGCCATCCTCAGTGGAAGCCACTACTGACGTAAACATCTGGTTAGAATCAGGTTCTCTTTAAGTCATAAAACTGCAGATCGATATTATAAAATAAATTTGGAAAACTGATTTTTGTACTTCCATCAGAATACTGCAGTTATTCCAGGTCTGATTTAGTTGATTTAATATTCTATTACATGTATGGCAGTAATTATCTGATGTAATATAACACTTAGAATATGGTACTTCTGGAATATTTTTCCAGTTCTCCCAACTCATATTGGAACCTCGGGTAATACTTCTGTGCTCCTTGTGTTTGCCATAGTAGCGATTAGCACTTATAAACATTTTTGAAAAGAAGAAGTGAAATTCTTAAATAATTAGATAGCAGGAGGGATTATAGCTATCTTCCACTTAAATTCAATAAAAATTAACTTCAAAATACAACTTCTGTATGACTGTGGACTTCATTTACTCCAATACAAACTTCAAAGACAAAAATGAAAGAATCTCTAATGTCTTCTTTTGGAAGTTGGCAGTAGAGGAGATGCTGTGATTATAATTTCTCTTTTAAAAGGAACAGATTTGTTTAAGCAGTAGTATTTGATGACAACAGAAAGCAGTCAAGCAAAATTCACTGATAAAAACTTGCTCATCTATCATTTACACTTGCAGGTAAAAAAAAACAAACTTGAATCAGAATTCATATCAAGAGATTTCAAATCACAGATGTCTGTCTATCAAGTTTTAACTATTTTAAACCTGATCTCCATCAATCTTTCTCCCTCTTCAGCTAATGAATAACTCATTATTTCACTGACGATTTGAGAGTGTAGCATTTGGATTTGAATCACTCATACTTTGCTGACTGGAAGTTATTATTCACCCGTACAAAATGAATAACCTCTATGGACTTAGAAAAACATCTTTAAATTAAATAAAACTTACCATCAAAACAGTCTTGCTGGTTTAAACCCTTGATTTAAACTAAATAAAATAATTGGCCAACTGTTGAGCACTCTGGGACTCTGTTCATTTAAGACATGTTTTACAGTGAAAAAAAAACAGTCTTATTACATTGCTGAACATCTGAATATGACTGTTCCAAACCTTGGAGAATATTCAATAGGTATAAGGGCAGCAGCACCTGGCACAAGACCACAGTATTTGCTGAATATACAATGCACTTTTTTTTTAGCCTTCTCAGAACTCTAAAAAACTCTTTATTCCATTATCCCCATTTCATAGACGTAGGGAGATATAAGGCATAGAAAGATCTGAGAATGTCCATCAATAAACATCAGATCTGTGAATATCCATCCTGTAGACATATCTTGACCAAAGGCCTAGCACTGCCAGTATATTCCAACCCACGAAATGGAATAAAACACAAAGTGAACATAATTATCTTTACATAGGCACTACCAGGATTTTTAAAGCCGGAAGAAGAAAATACTTTCTATTTCTCAGCTAACTAGTCTCCTGTAGATCAAATACAAACAGAAGTCTATCAAGTTTTAAATATTCTAAAACTAATCTCTTCCTATCTTTCTCCCTCTTCAGCCAAAGAATAACTCCACTGTTTAACTGAAGATTTTACCGAATGTAGCACTTGGATTTTAGACACTCACGTTTTCCTGAGTGCATCATTTAGCACTCTACCCCATGACTGTCACTGGAGAGCAAAACAGAGCAGCATTCCTGGTTTATCCTTCGATTGCTGTGATATCCTATCTATAAACCCTACATTTCTGCTGTTTGCTAGGGAGGCACTGTTACATCCAGGGCAGATATCATCCTACCACCCTACGCAGAGTTTTGGAAAGTCGTCTTCTTTGTGGCACCCATACAATCCAGTCCTTCGGTTTTTCCCTATGTACAGATGGGCTTGACATTTGCAAGCAGTGGACAATGCTTAAAGAATATTTGACTTTTAAGCGTACAGAGCCTATGAATGAGAACATTAACATCATCGCTTATTACTTAATCAAGAAGAGACTTCTCTTTTAATAAAAAAGAGACTTCTCTGCACTTCACAAGATTGTAATATCTGTCTCAGCTTTCTCCTCTAAATTGAAGATGACGATTCTTGCCTATAACTACCGAGAGTATAATAGGACACTTCTGAAGCCCTTAATAAAAAATGGCACCACTAGCTTCTGTAGAACTACTTGAATACATAAAACCTTGAAAACTGGTATCAATGGGTTAGATTTTGTTCACCACGATTCACACAAGACTACGTCAGCTGAGCTGTATGTCCTTGCATCCACACACACTATATCAGAAGGAATATCTAATGTCCACAAAGTACCTGATATTTTACACTGCTTTCTACATTAACAAAGTTAAACTCTAAGCAAAATATCTCTGCTAGGACCAACAAAACTGCATTCTTTCATTTTGGTATGAAACTTACTCTATAATACGGAATAGTTCTGTGCATGCAGTACTCTGACAAAACATGCCAGAAGTGGTTTTAATGAATTTCATTTTAATTTAACTAAATTAAGATAATCCACAGAACCCCTAAATCTGATATCATAATGGTATAAATCAGAAATTATTCTAAAGTTGGGGAGCTGGTGCAAACCCAGAAAAAGTTAGATAAGAATCAGGACACCCAGATGTTTGTTATCATTGAGATGTTTAGGACATACAGTCCTAACTAGAATCATACAATCATAGAATGTTCGGGGCTGGAAGGGACCTCTGTGGGTCATCTAGTCCAACCCTCCTGCTGAAGCAGGGTCACCTACAGCCAGCTGCACAGGACCTTGTCCAGGCAGGTCTTGAATGTCTCCAGAGAAGGAGACTCCACCACCTCCCTCGGCAGCCTGTGCCAGGGCTCCGTCACCCTCAGAGGGAAGAAGTTCTTCCTCATGTTCAGACAGAACTTCCTCTGCTTCAGTTTGTGCCCATTGCCCCTTGTCCTGTCGCT
>Ga0065711_1049595_pt1 | contig 11222 bp, 4 predicted proteins | sample Hoacrofraction12_FD_59098 | JGI IMG/M metagenome (GOLD analysis project Ga0065711, IMG submission 59098) | Hoatzin crop microbial communities from Cojedes, Venezuela - Epithelial fraction 12 v2 (version 2) | ecosystem: Host-associated > Birds > Digestive system > Esophagus > Crop | place... | reverse complement strand
CCCCCGCAGTCAATAGTTGGTGTACTTTGGAAAGAAATCACTGTTTTGCAGAGGTTGTGTTGTTCTGCTGTCTGGCGTTGCAGGCTTGGCTGATGGTTTGCAGATAAGGCTCCCTCCCCACAAGTGTTGGTGAAGGAGTGCAGGCGTAGAGTTGGAGGAGATCTGAAACGCTGTAGTTCGAACAGACAAGAAAAGGGCTTAGAGTCTGACAAAAGCAGTATTCAAAAGGGTGGATTTATGATTGTGATGGTGAGATCAGAGACTCTTCGACCAGCGATGGTTATGCTGTTTGTGCTTACTTGCAATTTCATTTTTTCCCCCCCCTCCTCTCGCTGTTCATGGGGATGCATACCTGGTGTGGTATAAGAAGCGTCTCAGGAAAGATAAACCAAGCTGTGTTCTGGGAGGAGAGTTGATAAGTCATGCCTCTAGGCCTGAAAGCCTGCTTGATTTTTTGGGGTAAATACAAGGAATTGTCCTGTCTTGTGCGGTTTTGTGTTGTGCTGAAATTAATCTGACTCATGGAAAAAAAATCTTCAAAAAGAAACTTCATACAAGCGGTGGATCAGGACTAAAAGAATGGTTATTTTTTTAAAATGAATACTCAGTATTTATATTTAAAGCATATTATCACTGTTGAGCTCTACAATTGATACAGCTTTTGTCCATCTGCAGTGATTAAGCTGATGGGATATTTTTGTTTCTAGTTTAAAATGGAGAAAATAAATATGCTCCCACCATCCCTTTTAGAAAAAAAAATTGAAATTTCATGTATATTTGACCTTTTAAACACCTGTTTTGCTGGCAGCCTATGTCACTGTGAAAGTGTGTTTTGTGTATTTCTGGTTTGTTTGTTTTTAAAGCAGCCCAGCCAGGACCCTGAGGATTCTTCACGTTCTTCAGCACAGCGGAAACTGAACAGGCAGTTTTACAGATTTGTTATATTCCCTGGCAAATGGATTAAAGTCTGGTATGATCGTCTTGCCTTGCTGGCATTGTTGGACAGGTAAGCTTTTATTTAATGCAGCTCTATGTGGTGTTACAGTGGGTGGCTCCACATGTCCACAGAGCAATGCAGACCACTAGAGAAGGAAAAAGTGAGCATTGTATTAATGTCTTGTATTCAAGTTGAGTAGATAGATGCTGTGGTTTGTGTTAAGTTGAAGAAAATGTTTTTCTTCAGAGTTGGTTTTGGTGGTTCTTGCTACCCTTTGCCCTCAAGCAGGAACTTTTGATTCATGTGAGCACCAGGCCTGTAGAATAGCCTTTAGGTTGACTCTCAGCTGTTGGATCCAATGGTTCTGAGCTTTCTGATGAGAAAATCAGTTTTTTGTGGAAAAAAATACAGAAGTGGAAGGGTCCCAGGGTGTCGTGAGCCAAGTACTCCAATCATTACAAAAAACCCAGAGTGATATTCAGGAGCAGATCTTTCAGCTGCTCCCTCAGTTCCAGTTCAGGTTTACTTGTTTAGAGAAAATTTCTTGTCTTGGCACCTCTCCTTTTTTCTAGTCCCTCAGTTTCATTTGGCACGGACTCTTCAGGCAGTGCCCTTTGCTGTTAGACCTCACGTGGCAATCTGCCAGACTGCTAGGAGCTTCAGACATGTTAGCCTGAACACCTAATGGCTGCTGGCTCTCCTGTCTCTGCTTCTGGGTGGGTGCTGTGCCGTAGGTGTTAACGTGGGCTGCACAGCGGGAATGTCGGGTGACAGTTTTACATGCTGCAGAAATCAGGCTATATAGTCAGGGAGCTTAGGGCCAGAGCAGATACTTATCTGTGGTGTCTTATCTCTATGTTTCAATTGCATGGAAGGCATCTGCCGATAAACTCTTTTGTTATAACCTTAATATTAACATTGATTTTTATCTCGGCTTCCATGTTCTAATAGAACAGATAAAACGAGTAAAACATGACAAATTTGGTCTTTCATCTATGTCTTTGTTGTCAGATGTATATTTTTCTTTAAATGAATGTCTGATTTCCTCATTTTAAAGTGTTTGCGTTTTGTCTTGTGTTTTTGTCTGGGTTTGTTTGTTTGTTTGTTTAATAAACATACACTTGCCTAGATTCAGGTCAGCTCCCCTGTAGAATTCTCTTTGGGAAGTGAGATTGGAGGGTGCTGGACTTCAGTGCATACACCTTTTTTCTGTACATTTTAGGTAACACAATGGATAAGGTCTTTGACATAGGGGTGAAGTACTGTTAAACATGGAAATGTAGTTTTGGGAGCGAAACCTCACATTCTGTAAATTCTGGTAGCTCCAACACTGACAGTTCATTCCAGCTGCAAATAGACCTGCCTCAGTCTAATGAATATATAAATATTCGGACTTCTCGTAACACTTTTATTCACATAGGACAGAAGATATAAAGGAGAATGTATTTGCTGTCCTTCTAGTCGTTCTTGTTTCACTTCTTGGATTCCTGACTTTGAACCAAGGCTTCTGTAAAGACATTTGGGTTCTGTTGTTCTGTCTTGTGATGGCCAGCTGCCAGTATTCTCTCCTAAAGGTAGGACACAAGTTCATATCCCGTTGCTGAATTCTTTTCTAACTTCTACGAAGGCAAAATCCTGTAAGCAAACTTTTTTTTCTGTTTTGTTTTTAGAGTGTTCAGCCTGATCCTGCTTCACCAATACATGTAAGTCTCGGCCAGTAGAACAGGTCTTTCCCCTTTGTTATCACTTGTGTACTGTGAAACAGTTGGCTGTTCAGTGAAACCCAGGTATAAGTAGTTTGCTGTGATTTATGAAAATGAACAAGATGTTGTCTGTGATTTTGAGACTTTATACTACGTTTAATTAATTTTAAGCTATTTGAATTTATCACTGCTGTTAGACAAGTGCTTTTTCTTTAGGCTAAAATATGCATTAAAAACAAATGCATCTGTACTAGTTTGCTGAAATTCGATCCTGTGGCATCAGATAAGCTTTTTCTTTGCTTTCCTTTAGAAACAGTGACTGAAAATAGCAGGAGATCGCTATTAGCGCTGTTAGCACCCGAGTCATTGGTCAGTTGGGGCTTTAAATATCTTGTGTTTTGTTTTTTTTTTTGAGATTGGGGACTGATTCTTTTTTAAAAAAAATCTGGCATTGCAGTTGTATTTCTCAATGGTATAATTAGCTTGTCAAATGGCACAGGTGCTTTCCCTTTGTTATGATGTGGTCACAGTTTCTGTGCTTGTGTCCTGAAAAAGTGGCCAAATCTGTGGGTGAATGTAGGCTGTAAGGATATTTGTTGGTTGCTCTTTGTCTGTTGAGTATAGCTGAGACACTGAGCTCTGACAGTGACAACCACCTTGCAAGGAACCAGTTCCTTCCCCAATTTTTTGTCATTAGAGGACTGGTTTAGGAGCATCATCCTACAACTGCAACCCGACCCCTCCACCTGTCACAGGGTCTCAGCGGTTTTGATTTGTGGATCTTGGAAGACATTTCAGTAGTCACAAAGTCCCTTGCTTGCTTTTACACCAGGTGCTTAGTTGCTCACGTTTCTTATTCAGCTCTTTGAATGTTTTTGAGGACCCCCTCTCTTCCCTCAGGGTTCAAAACCAGCATGTTGAAAACTGCAGGTCTGCCGGATTATTTCCTTTTGGCAGGGAGCAATTATTTTTGTCAGTTTAGAGGCTAGAAATACAGGCTGAACTTGAAATTGAGGTTATTTCCAAGCGTATGCTACACGTATCAGTGAGATGGATTTCAGAAGATTCTTAGTTTCTTTTCCATGCCAGTTATTATGAGGTGAACTTATGGTGTTGTTGGTTGTAATGCATTCACAAGAAATACCTTTCTGCATAAAAAGTAGGGAAGGCTAATAAACAGCACCTTACACGTTGTAGGGTAATATTTTCAATACATTAAAGAAATACTCCTACCTCACTAAAAAGTTGGGGTTTTGAGGGACTAAATTAATAATATTTGTCAGTTCGACTAGCATGTGTCTAGACATAATAATGTGAACTGTAATCAAATAGTTTGCACTCATTCAGACATTAGTAATGTGTGCCTTTGTTTGAAGTGGGTGGCAAACAGTTTAATCAAAACTTCATTATAAACCTCTCTAGCCCATGTTTTTTTACAGTATTAAAGACAAAGTGGCTAATGAAGTTTAGACGGAACATTTTTTGTGCCGACTCCAGGTTTGCATTTCTGACTCCCACAATGCTGTTACAAGTATTATTCCCTATGTTATGCTCTGTGTGTCGTGCAGTAGTGTAGCAAAGTAACAATAGGTGTATTCTCATCTCCCATGTGCTTTCCTAGAACTTTGTTTATCAAGAACATTTTGGAGCACCATACGGACTTAGAGTTTTTCCACAGAGGGTTTTAAAGGTGGGAGGCATTATAGATCAAGTTAAAATAGAAGATTAGTTATTGCTACATTATATCTTTTTAACACAATAAGTATTTGTAAAGGCTTGCTTGAGCTAATAAGCACCACGGAAAATAAGAAGGTGAGAAAATATACTCCATGTACTGCTTCATAATTCATGTGACTACATTAAAATTAAAGAGAATAACAGCTCTTGATGTTAATGTAAGGATGCAGAACATCAGAGGGATTAAAGAATGATCAGTGCCATGTCCATGAATGGAAATGCAGAAGAGATTTTTCAGTGTGAAACAAACCATCGGGAGCCACAGATTTGCACACTGTATTTCTGTTCTTGGATCCATGAGTAGCTGCTAATTTCTTACGTTATCCATGCCTGCCAAGGAGGTTCCAGACCCCTTCCCTATCTCTCAAATGCAGACTTTGTTACTCTTTGATGTGACTTTGTCATTTCTAGCCTATGTAATTTCGAAAGAGTCTGCTTCAAAGAGACCATCCAGTGAGTTCAGAAAGCACAGTGCCTAGGGCTGCGTAGAGCTTTTGTTCTGAACTCCTTCCGAGTGCCGGTGTATTCACTTCCTGGTGCTGAGGAGGAGCTTGCTGACTAAACCCTGGGAAGTCTGGCAGTCTGGTACAATTTGATTGGAGGTAAGATTATTTCTTGCTCCATACCATGCTGTGACAGCTGGGGTCTCAGAATTGAACACTGTGTATTTTCTGTCATTGTGGTAAGGGAGGAGTTTCAGCATATAGAGAAAAACCTTTCTAACTCAGCTAATGTTTTGAATATTATATTAATTTATACTCATTTTATTGAATTGGGAGAATACTTCTGTTTTGATCAGCTTTGGTGTTGAAGTGGGATCTTCCCAGGTTCTGCAGATAATGCTGGCTGCTGGCTTTTGTCATAGCTGCAGGGTTGGTGCTGTTGCCTGCTACAAGATGAGAGCCTAATTCTCCTGTCAGCCTGTGCTTTGGCCTTTCCAGTTCTGGTCTGCTGGGAGCTGGTGGCCCCGAGTTGCTGTTCACACAAGAATACGCGGTTCTGGGATGGCGAATTTTGGGAACAGCCTCCTCACTGGAGTGGTGGGAAGAAGAAAAGAAATTCCATCCCAAGTGTGAGCTGTATTGGTTTATTAACAGCAGAATGTAAGAGAGGTGCCAGTGACTGCAGGCTATTAAATTCAGAGATCCAAGAGATCCTTGTTGTGTGCATTTGAAGGTTTTAGACAAGTGGCAGTTTCTTGCTACTGGTTAGAGGCAGCAGCAGACTGGGCAATAAAGGCTGTGTCTGTAGTAAATGGCTATATAGAAGGATCATGAGGGCTTGTCTGTAGGTCCTTCATAAGACACCTGCCTAGCTCAGGTTTACAAAGGCATTTGAGCTCTGAAATATTGCAGTCATGCTCTTAATAAGATTTACAGAATCGCTTGCATAACTTCATTGTCTCGGTCCCATTGCCTGCCAAAGCAGATAGCTAACTCAGTGGGGTAGCTACCACAGGCAATTACATAAATCCCATAAGGCACGTTAAAAGTATTTTTAATTTCTCCCTGTAAGCTTTTCTGCAGAACCGAGCACACACACTTTTCTTTTATGTAAAGCCTTCTGTCTTTTTCCTATTGCATTTGTGCATGCACAAACAAAAAAATGATGAGATCTTTCTGAAGTTTCTCCATCGAAATGCTTTACAGTTGCAAGTGCTGTTTTACTAAATGGAAGCATTTGTGAAATCATTCTAGCTGTGTTGAAAGTCTTCATACTTTTATCAAAAAATGAAATGCACCAATGCTGTGTTTGTAGGATGTAAATATGTTTCTGAAACATATTCATGAGAAACATCAGCCTCAGAAAGTCAGTGACATTTTTTGGCAGACTTAAGGGAGAGTTTTCACTGAAACTTTTATCAGTGGAGAAAAAATGATTGTTCAACAAATTAGATGTAAAATGTGAAAGGAATCCTGCTTCATTATTTAAAGTCTTCTGAAGGAGGATGCAGAGCGGAGTGGTTTCACTAAGGTGAAATTGGTTTTGTAGGTCAAAATTTGATGGGTTTGTCTGGTAGAACAAAATGAGCCCTTAACAGCTAAAATACCTTGTTGGGAAGCTGCACTGCCACATGCCCACCTTGGTGAAGGGCTGCCTATCTTGGCCTGCCAGTGGCAGGCACAAAAGGGCTTCACGCTTTTCTTTTTGTGTAGTTTCTGAAACCTTGAAGAGAGGAAATGCGATGTCCATCCCCCGGCTGTGGCTTTCAGGAGGTGATGCACCATCCCAGTCATCTCCTGTCTTCCAGAAGGTGTCTGCTCTTGGCCTCGAGCCAGTCCTGTCCGAATAATCCCCTCTCACATGAGGGGTGTGAATGGCAGTGAAATGCAGCACTGACACTCACAGTATTCCCCGTTCTTGTGTTGTCTGTTCCCCGGACGTGGGGACCGGCGTCTCTGTTGTGCTCGGGGAAGCTCACTCAGCATCCCAGGCAGCGCGGCAGCTGTGCAGCCTCTGTCCGTCCGAGTGCGTCTCTGCTCTTCCTTTGTTCCTCTTGATCCCATAACAGGCAAGATTTCATTTTCAGGAGGCTGTCTCATTCCCCACGGCCACCTGAAAAAGAGGGAAGGTGGTATTTGCTCACATTGTACAGGACTTTGAAAGCTGCTTCCGCAATCCTAGCTAGCATTGTTGTCATTAACTTGGTAAGAGTGATTCATTTAGAAGTAAGAGTCAAATACACACTGTAAACCTAAGTGAGTATGTCAGCGCTCTGCTTGGAACTGAAAGGTGAGTTGGAACAAAACCTCTGGACTGCAAGTCATCAGCTGTGTCTTACCCAACTGCCTTCCAGTAGTTGCCATGCAAAGATAAAACCTGGATTCCCTAATTCGAGAGATAAGACAAGGATGTAACATGGTGATAAAACAGACTTTGATCTGGAGCGCACATCAGGATATAAATCATTAAGCAATTGTTTAGATGCAGTATTTACTGATTTCTTTTCCTAAAGCACAGCTCATATTGGAGATAAATGAAGTTTAAAAACAGCCAGAAAGTGATAAAGTGATTTTTTTTTCTAAGTCCGATTTTTATCTTTCTAACTCTCCTTAGATGTTTGTGTCCTAATTTAAAAAAAAAAAAAAGCCATTAGTTACATCGAAACTCTGATGAAACACCAGCTAGGATTTGTCAGTCTGACTTGATTCATATTCCATGAATGTGAGGCGCAGTGTAAGCCTGCCAGTTCCCTGCAATCTGCCTCCTTGTTAACTGATTGATCCCAAAAGAGCGTACGGATCAGCTAATAGCAGTGCCAACGTACGAGCGTGGCTGGCAGCCAAACAGATACGGCCGCTGCATCAAACCAGTTGGTAGACTCAGAATAAGAAGTGGTCTTATATTATACTCCCCTTAAATTACATTTTACAAATAAGAACAGTTTCACAGCAGCAGCTTTTTGCAAGGCAAACCTGAACATGTGTCGCTTTGCTCCTGGCTGTTCACACTCAGGGAATCTTTTGACTCGCCAGCATTTTAAATGTCTTATTTACCCTTAAGCTTGCTACCAGGAGAACTATTAAGATTTTTCTTACGTGTCTGTTATTCTCCCTGGCCCTCGGCCCCACAGCAATGTTTTATTGGATTAATTCAAATCAAGTCTGTGAGGAGGGTGTATGAAAGACATAAGAGAAAGAACCTTCCACATACTCATTCCTTTGGATCATCATTTCAAAGTGCTACTTGGGACCAGAAAGAGCTGACGAGTGTCACCCCCTCCAGGAGGGACCCTGGCTTTCTGTCAAGTGGTTCAAATCTACAAAAAAAATTGAATTGTATTGAAGCAAAAAAATCCATCTCCATGCCTCTCGCTACACCTAGGAGGTGCTCTATTATTTTTTTTTACTTCCCAGGATGCAATTAAAATTTTATATTTCATAAAGTAAAAAAGAAAAAGCCAAGCTACCTGAAGCAGACATTCATTAAAATAAAAAGCAATAGGGAGAAAAATTCTTTTTTCTGTTGGAAAGAAAGGTTCAGACAGATTGAGAATTTTTTTTTCTCTGTAGAAAATGACTACTTCTGCAATTACTGTATTTTGAAAGGTCCAGGAGGTTAGATTTTCAAAAGCATAAATGATGGCTGGAGTTAGTCCTAACTGCTTTTTGTGCCTTTTGAAAGTCTCCTCTGGAGAAGATAAAATACCTTGTAACATTTTTATTATTAATTAGTGTGTAGAAGTCATTAAAATATTTTGTCTGACTCCTGACCCTCTCTCCGGTTTAATGCAGAGCGCACAGCAGGAGAGTGAATAAAAAATGCAAACACTTTTTTGTTTTTTCCCTTTTTTCCAGGGGCACAACAAAATCATAACCTACAGCAGACCTGTATATTTTTGTGTATTGTGTGGCCTTATTTTGCTGCTAGATGCTGGATCTAAAGACGCAAATCCTCCTGTTTACACAGTGTATGGCTTGAAGCTCTTTTCACCTAGATCTCTCCAGTCAGCCAGAGACCATGTAATAGGTGAGTCAATATTTTTCCTAGGACTGTAAAAATGAATTAAGCATTAGCCGGGGAAGTTTGTGTTTTCCCACGATGGCAATCAAACACATGTTATGGAGGCACAACTTTAAGTCAAATTGATAGAAACATTTGGAATGACTTAAGGTGGGCACGGAGGGCAGCTAGCGACCTTCCCTCACGTAGATGGAGTTCTTAATGAAATGAGGCTCGTAGAAAAGTCTCTATAGAAAACTAACAGTCACTGCTGCTATTAGCAAAAGACATCATCTGTGAAAAGCAGTTAATCTTTGTAAGGGCTTGTCTGTGCGGAGCAGTTACTGCAGAATAAGTCAAGTATTAAATTTAATGGCTGAAAGCTAATCGGTGCCAGGTCCTCAGATGGATGTTCTTCCACTCATGAAGAATACACTTTTGCTTGGTTTAGTTTAATCTTGCTGTCCACGTGATTTGTTAGCGTGGAGCAGCCACTCCACAGTAGCTCTTCCAACCTGTTTCCTTCTGGAATCATACCCTGAGGTGGCTGAGGACATTCAGGTATTGCCCCAAAATGGGACTGGTGGTCCTTTGGCATTAATTTGGAATGGCCACAGCTGGAAGCACCCCATTCTGCCAGGACACTTCTTTCTGTGACACACCTGCAGTCTGTAACCGCGATGCTGCGCTAGTTGTGCCACAGGCACGAGTCGGACTTGGGTCAAGGAGTGCAACACTGTTAGGTATCAAGTAGAAAAGTTAAAAGTTTACTGTAAATTGTGAAAACTTCCCAAGAGCTGCATTGTAGTGTACCAAAGGTTACTCTGTTGGTTTGTGAATTTAGAACCAGGAAAACCATCTATAGTACAGGAAGAAACTTGATAGAGTGTATGACCTCTGAGGTCTTTGTTCACCTGTGACTGTTGTACTTGCTTTTTGCTGTACTCAAGTCAAGCTGTTACTGCCTGAAAGGCATACTATTTTTAGGAAAGCCTTCTGGTCTTTTATATGGGTTCATTGACTTCCAGTCCTTCTCAGTGGAAACAGGGGAATAATGAAGACCTGCAACTCACTTATTTTCATTAGCTTCTTTCATTACTTTCCTTTGGTCTCATTAAAGTTTCCTCTTACATCTTATTTTCTCTGCCTGTCAAAGGTGAACAGTAAAAATGCTGATAAATAATTCAGCAAGAATCTTAAATGACTCTTGGGATAGAGATAAATGAAAAACTATAGCAACCAGTATAAGAAAAAAAATATGGTTATAAATGTGCTAATTTTGACTGGCCTGAAAAGAGGTGGTGGAGCAGGTTCTTGAAACAGCCTGGAGGGGGTGAGGGAGCGAGGAAATACAGGCTCATCTCCCCAGCTGGCACTTGCTTAATGAGAGAGGGAGAAGAAACCGTTTCCCTCTGCTTGTCCTTCATTCCTATTTTGCCAGCTCTGGGAGCTGTCACATCTGTGGATGTATTTGTCCAAGTGATGTTTGGTTCTGCGCTCTGGCTGTTCCTTGCTTCGGCTCTATGGGAGTCCCAGCTTCTGGCTGCCATCAATTCTTGCAAATGTTCCCAGTGCAGCTACTTCCCTACGCAGTGGCAGTCGGCGTCGTCCAGCATCTTGCTGCACTTTGAGTACAGATTCCCTTAGGCACTGAAAGTGCAGAAGTATTCATTTTGGGTGATGAGTTCAGGAGGGAAGTTGGCCCCACTGCATACTGATGAAGTGTTGCTATTGGTTTGCCTTTTTTGCCTGTTTCCGAGGTATTTTTGATGTCTCTTTATTAGTTTGTCATCGTATGGTGACTTTCTTATTTGTATTTCACTCATTGTAGTATTCAGAATCCATACGTTGGGAAGTCAAGGGATTTTTGACTACACACTGCGAATACCAAGGAAAGGAAAAGTTTTTTGTTTCATGTGTTTACTGCGGTGAGAAGCTGAAGTGATAGAAACCATAGAAAAGATTTACCAAAGAGCTAGTGTGATGCTGCATAGCGTGCTGTGATAAAAGTCTTGAAATAAAGTTATAAAAGAAAATCAGTGGAAATTTGTTAGATGTGTAACCTAATTACTTAGGAAATGTGTTTTTTAACGGGTTCGTTTCTCTGTAAGCGATCTATTTATGATCTGATTCTATTTTCTTTTAAATAGATGATGGTTCTGCTATTGATTTGTATTAGCTGGGGGATCACAGCTTTAATTCATTCAAACTATATTTTTCATCTGGAATTCCTTATTTCAGTTGGCCTTTTTGCAAGATTAATGTATGTAGTGCCAGCATGGCTTCACCAAGGGCAAGTCCTGCCTCACCAACCTAGTGGCTTTCTATGATGGTGTAACAACAAGGGTGGACAAGGGAAAACCTATGGATGTCATCTATCTGGATTTTTGTAAAGCCTTTGA
>Ga0065711_1010685_pt1 | contig 11222 bp, 9 predicted proteins | sample Hoacrofraction12_FD_59098 | JGI IMG/M metagenome (GOLD analysis project Ga0065711, IMG submission 59098) | Hoatzin crop microbial communities from Cojedes, Venezuela - Epithelial fraction 12 v2 (version 2) | ecosystem: Host-associated > Birds > Digestive system > Esophagus > Crop | place... | reverse complement strand
GGACAAGGTCCTGTGCAGCCTGCTCTGGGTGACCCTGCTTGGGCAGGAGGGTTGGACTAGATGACCCACAGAGGTCCCTTCCAACCCCTACTATTCTGTGATTCTGTGAAGTTACCGTGCGCAGGATGGGTCCATGCTGCCTGAGTGTCCCAGATCATGGTGGCAGGCAAAGGGACAAACAGAAGGTGGAAGAGGGCAGGGTATGGCCCCAGAAGGGTGAGGCTGTGGCCACATACAAGGCTTGGAGTGTGTGCCAGAGTGGGTATTGCTGTGGTTCCAGGTAAAATATCAGGTGTAAAATATCACAGGTGGGGAACTCGAGTGTGTTGCTTGACTAGAGGCGGAGGCACTCACAGAAATTCATTAGGATGTCTTCAGTGTCCATGTGACTTTAAAAAAAAATCTGTTTCTACATAGTTAATATATCTTTTGAGTAAGCACAAACTATGTAGTTGACACTAGTATTTATTTCTCTTGCCTGTAAATAGCAGAAATATAGAAGACCAAATAATTTTAAAATTTAACTGAGTAAGGGGGACACTCAAATGCCCTGCTTTGTACCATGTAAAAACATGGTCACACAAAGCTGTGAGCCTCGCTCAGAGGCTCTTGCTGGAGCATGTAGCTTGATCGGATTCTAATGCATTAGAGACCAGAAACTTTCCTGGTCATGGATGTGTGAATATATTACTGAGGATAATTAATTGGGTTTTTTCACTGGAAGTCAAATGTTGACTAATGTAATGGAGAAGTTTCCCTGTTTTTTCAGTGCATTATGGTATGTGCTGTGTTCGTTCTTTGAGGCCCCTTCACCAGCCTGGAGCAGCTCTGCCCAGGGGTCAGAATCATAGAATCATAGAATGCTTTGGGTTGCAAGGGACCTCTAGAGGCTATCTAGCCCAAGCCCCCTGCAGTGAGCAGGGTCATCTTCAGCCAGACCAGGTTGCTCAGGTCCTCCTTCCTTCTGCTGGACGCTTCCCATGTGTGGGGGAGCTGGGCACCAGCGCTACCAAGTGCTTTGGGTTGACCTTGTCCAGTGCTTTTAACCACGGCTGCTCTGTGGGAGAACATTGGCTTCTCCAGCCCCAGTGCCCAGCACATGCTGGACCGTCAGGCAGACCCTGCAATTAACGGGTAGAGACTCACAATTTATCTTAATCTCTCTTGCACATATGGCTCAATAAATACATTTGATTGCAGCTTTGATAAAGCTGCTACAGCTCCAGAGGGCTCATGAAATCAGTGTTCAGTCAATTTTTAACCTGCAGAAGCACCCAGCGCGAGGCGTAGATCCATTTGTTGAGAAAACAGCTGAATCGGAGAAATGAAACATCTCACCAGGAACAAATATTGTTTGACAAGGTCGGGGGTAGCAAAATACTTTTCATGGTATTTTTCTGCCTGAGGCACCTCCCTTTTGCTGCCAACATAATATACAGGACAGATGATGGTAATAGCACTGAGACAGGATTATTGACAGCTTTCCCCACTTCTTTATTTCTTGCTTCTCATCACAGCCACAAGCACAGCATGGGAGGAGGGGGAGAATCACACTACATAAAGTTCCTTTGCTGCCTTTTTGCTAAATTAACCTAGCCAGGGATGGTGATTGCCCTGGAGGAGGAAGGGGATTAGCCCTTCAAAATCCTTTTGATCCTCGGAGACCTACAGGAGCCTGGAGACTCCTCCAGAGAAATTTTTCACTTGTGGTAAGTGGGGAAGGTGTCCATGGGCTCCTTCCAGAAGGTCTGGGAAGAGAAACTAAGGAAAGCAAACCTACTGCAGCCCCTGGGGGGAAATACTGGGGGTTTGCAGAGCTGGAGAGGCTGAAGACCACTCCTTGAGGAGCAGAGGTACGAGCGCGTGCAGCTCCGCTGCTCTCCGAGACGGGTTGTTCCTCCTCCGCCGGCGCAGGGCTGTGCTGCCAAGACTTGCCAGCTGCGGCTGCCCGCAGAAGCAGGCTCCTTCACCCGAAGGGAGGTTTGTGATTCCAGACAAGCCTTGCTGCACCACCTGCGCAGGGGCAGGTCTTTCTCCTCCCTGCTCCTGAAGATTCATGCATTTCTTTTGTCTGCGTCTGCTGGATCTTGCGGCAGGGTCTCCGTAAGTCCAAGGAATAGGAGGAGGTCACAGCTGTGTAGGAGCTGAGCACCTTTTTGCTGTGGAGAAAGGGCTAGACATGCCGCGGGAAGCCTGCAATGGATTTTTTTCCAAAGCCTTTTTGTGCTCTTTGGGTGATGCGAAGGGGACCTGATGTAGCCTGACTTCAGGAGAAAGCCAAGCGTGGTAAAATGGTCTGCGGTCTCTCCAAACCTGGCCTAATTTGAACTTAAAAGTGAGCTCAAAGGCCCTGCTACTCACTTTTTAAAACTCTAACCTTCTCCCTGTGAAAGTTCAGCCAGCCACCAGCTTGAAGGCTCTTAGATCCCCATCGCTGTGAAGAATAAATACCGCCTTCCCACCGTATCGATGTGCCTTGGCCTGCAGGGGAGCATCAGTGGCTGAGGATGAAGGTCTGGGAGGATTTTTCCAGCCTCCTGTAGTTCTCTCAAGCCTTCGTCTCTAAAATGTAAAGGCTTTTATAGACTTTGTATTCTATTAGTGTAACACCGAATGCCCTCGTTCTTCAGGTATTTATAGCAACTTCTGCAGCTCCCGTAATAACTCACAGTGGCTCAGCACCTCGCAACATGGTGTCTTGTTATCCCCATTTCACAGATGTGGAAATAGGGCACACGGAAACTGGGCGATTTCTGCAGGATTTCCTGTAACCCACTGCAGGGCCTTGACTATAACACCACCTCCGTGTAAGCTGGTAGCTCATGTAGTGTATTGTGGACTTCTGCTATTCTCTTTTTTAAGATTAGATATAGTTAAGGGACATACTGATTCAAGAGTAGTGCCCTGATTCTCTGCAGTTCTGAGGATCTTCAGATGCCTGTGGACTCAGTGCAGGCATCCAGGACCTCTGAAAATTAGGCTGGGTTTTAGGTGCTTAATGGTGTTCACTTGCTGGCAGAGCAGGGGATTAACAGGAGGTGAAGGGCTGGATGAATCTTACAGCTACGCTTGGTCCCAATCAGCAGAAGAGCCGGGTTCCTGTGAGCCCGGGGCAGAAGCGGGGTGCAGGGATCCTGGGGAGCTGCATGGGCATGTGTGGGACCATGCAGCGGAGCAGCGAGGCTCTTTCCACTGCCCCAGCACTGAGCACAGTGCTCTTCTGTGCCTCAGTTTCCCCATCCACAAATCACATGCGGTACTAGTCAACCACCACACCAAAGTGGCATAAAGCTGGATTATTTTCCAGTAAAATTACTGTTTGCACCCCGGACTCAGTGTGCACCTGAACGCTACCGTGCTGTTGCTGGGTACAATGCTGGTTCCAGCCTGAGTTATGCAAAGCCTGAGGCTGGGTGATGGAAATGGTTCCTTCTGGGTGCAAATGGTCCCAGGCTCCCCAGAGCATCATCAGAAGCACTAAGTCTTATTTTCAGACTTAACCCTTTTTGTTCTGGCTTGCTCTTAGGGTGGTCTTGCTCTAAGGTATGATCCTTTTGCTGACCTCCCCAGTAAGACCAGTTCAAGTTCCAGGCCTTTGACTGATGGGAGCATGATGTGCTATTTGCCGTAGGGGCTGAACATTTGGATGCTTGATCATCATGATGTTGTTTTGCAAGGTAATATGGTGGTGGCACGTTCTGCTGCGATGCGTGGATCAAGTTCGTTACTGTTATTCCCTAATGATGGACCACCTGACTTTATGCAAGCGGTAAAGGATGGCAGCTGGGCAAAGGACTGGTGCTGACACAGGAATCCTTCCCGAAGCTGCCAGCGCTGGTGGATGTACTGCTGCGGCGTGATGCTTTTATGCACCCAGAGAGATTGCCCTCCCCTCGCTTCCTCGCAGCAGGCCGTCACAAAGCTTGGGCACCGCCGAAGCGCCTGCTTTTTTGTGCCAGGAACAACTCCATGTGGCTGACGTGAACAGCGAGCTGGATCAGCAGTGTGGTTTGGCCCTTGTGCCCATCCTCCCCGGAAAACACCCAGAGCTCCTCCTTCAGCTTCATCGAGCAGGAGAGCTTGCCTTGCGCTGAACCACCCTGCACTTGCGGAGGGGTCGGAAACTCCAGGAAAATGGCTTCTCCCAATAAAACTAAAGCCATGGCAATATGGAGATGGCATTTCATAAGGTTTTCATTAATCTTGCTCTGGGGAAGTCTATTGCTTCCAGCCACTGTCTGGTACTGAGCACACATGTGACAAGCTGCTCCTGCCCCGAAAGAGCCGGCGGTGCGAAGCTGTGCCCGCTTTGGAGCCCTTTGCTTCGGCACATGCACATCAAAGGTCCGCAGAGCCTTCGGTGGCAATGTGGTGCCCAGATGTAATCGGGGAAAATTGGTAGGTACGAACACGGGGCGCTTTAAGAAGGATTACATTTAGTGCAGTACAATGGTCCTTTACAACATGTTCCTTAATGTGCCGCAGTTCATGGTGGTAATTAGCTGGATTAAGTTGTACTGATATAAACAAAGTAATAATGAGACAGTTACAGTAAATGGAATGAGCGGGGCTCGTCCCGTGCCAGCTGCAGAGGCACTGTGGGGCGTTTCGGATGCCTTCTGCAGAAGCCTTGGATGCTTACGGGACTGGGGGGGATGCCTGCACCCGCATGCTGCTGGCAGCAGAGCGCAGCAGGGTGGGGAGCGGGAGCGCTGCGGGTGTCTCGGCGGGCAGACTGGTACCAAAGCCCAAAGAGGCAATGGCGAGTGCTGCTAACATGGGAGAGACGAAGGGCTCGGAGAAAAAGGTGAAGCAGCAAGGCTAGAAGTAGAAAATAGGATCAGGTTACAGCTTTGCTGTGTTTTAATTGCGTTGTTTAATTCCAGTTTCTAATGGTCTAAGGCTAGACATTAAATAGAGGGCTAAAATTATTCGAAACCAAGCTACAAGTCTCAACATCAGAATGCCTATTACACTTATCTGTGACCTTCTTAACATGAAAACCACCATATTATTATTATTTTACGTCTTCAGATTATTATTAGGCTTCTGAACTCTGCTGCAGCTTGATTTATAGAAACTGCTTAGTCACTGGGAGTGGGAGATGCTCACTGGTGCTTCAGCAGAGGCTCCTGCCAAGGAGCAGCCGCTGCCCTTGACAGATCATTGAGAGCTGGTGCGTGTTTCCCTCTCATGTCGAACTTCTGGGACTGCTGCAGACCAACCCGACCTCCTACCCCAGGAAGAGCCAGGGCTGAGACCATGCCGGGCCCCGTTGATGCGTCCCCCTCCAGTCGCTCGGCACAGTTATTTCTGTGCTCTGCATGAAAAGCAATCTTCTGGTTTGCTGTGCACTTCGCTGGGAGCGCTGCCCCGGATTTTGGGAGGTTGTGCTCCTGTGGGGTTGGGATTCGGGCATTGGGAGCAGCGGTTGGAGAGGGCAGAAGCAGTCGGTGGTGTGGGAAGGAGCTGGCTGTGCAGCCGGGTTGGGACGGGAGGCAGCTGGGGACTTGGCATCACCCAGGCACTGGAGCGCTGAAGAGTGCCTTCGAAATTAAATACAGGGAAGGGCGTCTGCTGCTTCATCATGTTACTAATGGTGGTGGTTTCTGTGACCCCGCTCATAGGAGCAAATGCTCTGAGCAGGCTTTGCAGGACAGGCCCTTACAAGAAGGCTGTGTTTTCCTGGGCTGTACATGCACCAGGGCATAGTAAATGCTAATAACTTACAACTGTCTGAACAGACCAATTACAAACCTGTTTCTTTTGGTTATTTGCTGAGTAACGACTGTGCTAAGCTCTCTCTAAAGCATATAAAAAATCACAAACCTCAGCCCGGTGCCATGTATGCCCTGCACGGGCAGGGAGTGATGCCTTGGCCACCACTTCTTCAGCCAGACAGCATCGTTCTCAGGGCTGCTGCCGCAGGGCTTGTGCTCCAGAGAGCCCTGCGCTTCTGCAGAGTGGCAATCCAGAGCCCTTCGAAGCCTGCAACGTAAAAAGCTTTAAAAAGAAAAAGGTGTTGAACACTTCCATCCCAATTTCTTTTGTGGGTAGGTTTAAGAATCAGCTAAGGACGTATGCCTGTTTGCAACATGCTGCTATCCTGGAGATTTAAATGGGATAGTTCAAAGAATGTGCATTGGTTAAGTAGCTTAGTCTTTAATTTTATTCACACTGGAGTAAGCCATCGTCAGGTATTTTCAGGGAGCTAACAGAAGAAAAACAATGGCTCTATTTGGCAGAGTCTGGTAGATGAAAAGTATTGAGGGTATTAAGTCCTAAACTGCTGAAAAGAGTTGAAAATAACGGATTAGTTCTCTCCTGACTCAATGCCTTTTCTTTTTGGTGTTTTTTTATTGCCTTTGCTCCTATAACACGTTGTGGTGACTCGCTGTGGAAGGTCTGTAATAAAGTTTCATTGCTGTGAAGGCACCAGATAGCCACTATTCATTCTGTGCTCGAACGCGATTACAAATGTTTAAAATATAGCCAGAAATGGGCTGGCATTGATAGAACAGGGGAAAACAATAGATGGAAAGGGTGTTAAAAAGCATCTGCTGAGGAATTGCACACCTGGAAAACAATGGTTTCTAGGTCTGCTGGAAATCAGAAGTGGCCTGTGATAACTGGTGATGTACAGAGCTATGTCATGGGGTGGCTGGTGCCCCAGCAGCACCCTTCCACCCTTCTCCTGTCCAAATAATTGTACGTGCTCACAGATACAATGCTGGAGTCCATAGTTTCAGGAATTTTACAACTGACTTAGGCTCAGACTGTTTCTGAAACTTCTTGGTCTTTAACATAGCACGGCTCAGTCCACGTGGCCCTGTAAAATGCGCAGGGCTGTGAGCGTGCCGCTGTGGCGGGTCTGAGCTGGGATGATGGGACCCACCGCCTGGCTGAGCTTGGGCTTTGGTGTCAGAGCAGGTTGGAGGAGGGAGGTGCCGCCTCCCCTGAAGCCCCTCTGCTCGGCTTTGAGTTTGCCACCTCGTTCAGACGCCTGGGTGCTGCCCTCCAGAGCAAGGACCCTGTTCCTGGAGACTGAACTGGCTGCTTCTCTCAGGACCGTATTCTAAGTGGAGACATCAAGGCTTGGCTTGATAATAGACCTATGGACTTAGGGCATTTAGGGGCATAAATTCAATAAATTTGTGGTTTACTGAGCCTAGTGTTGGTCATATCCCTTTTGCTAAAAGATCTCTCCTGAAGCAACCAGGGCCCTAAATGCAGCAAAATGGGGAATGTATAAAAAAGAGTGCTAGCTTGACACTACTGCGCAGTCCTGTCCCAGTCTGCAGCTGATTCTCGACTGTTCTCTGCCTTCTGTCCAACAGTAAAGTCATATTTATTTACTTGGCTCCACTGGGTTAATGAAAAAGCCACTTAACAAAACAGATAGGAAGAAGGACATTTGCAACCAATTATGGTATTGCTGATCAGTCAAACTGCGCTGGAAATTACGCGTTGAAGTTCAGCCCAGGCAGCTGATCAATTTACCTGGTAGCTTGGCACCGGCGCACGCTATCAACTTTATAAATCAATGTAATTTCCATCACTGTGCCAGAATATATATGTGTAATCAATATTATGTAACGATGGTTAAAACTAATTGGCTGAACGCTGGGCTCGCTTATCTGCTGAGCAACCCCACCGGAGCCCGCTGGTGCTCCAAGCAGGCAGGGCGGAATCTGGCTTGCTATTCTTTAAATATACCCCCGGGCATCATTTAAAATCGTGTTTTTTAAAGCCTTTCTCTTTCGCGACCACAAGGGAAGTTAGCGCTCCAGCGTGTAATTCGGGGTTGACCAAACTGCCAGCTCGCTATCTGCTCCGAGGGGCAGGCTCGCCGTGCCGGCTCCTGGTGAGGGTCCTGGAAAACGGGCGCGCTCTCCTCGGTGGCCGGCGCACATCTTGGCTGGGTCACGCGCAGCTTCCTCTGCTGTATTAGCTCTGATGTTTTTGCTGTCATAATGTGGGTTTGGTTCAGAAGCGAAGGCTGAAAGCACTGTTTTTTGCTGAAAAACAAAGTTTGATTTAAGGATAGGGAAACCAGGACACTTGGAGCTGTCTGAAAGCTTTGTGATGGGCTGGAGCACAGGGACATGGGAGCTTCTGGAATTGCTGGTGGTCACTCGCTCCCACACCTGATATCGCTGGTTGCTCGCTCTCATGTTTCACTCGTGTCCAATTTGTCCGATGTCTCGTCGCCCTCCCGTTCTGTGCCGGTGACAATCGCCGTTCCCTGGTGGTTCCCGGCTCTGCTGTCCCTCTCCTCCAGGGAACGCGCCGTCATCGTCCGTGTTGATATGATGATGTGATGTTGACCGTGGGAGCAGGTACAGGGGATTGAGCCATGGCTGTGCTAGGTGCTTTGCAAAAGCAGGGGCGGGAAAACAGAAGACAATCCCTGCCCTGAGGGTCTAATGCTCTGCAGGCACTAATAACCATGGGGAAACAGCACATAAAAAATACATATATAAGGCAAGGACCCTTCTTGGGTGGTGTAATTTGGTTTGGTTGATGCTTGGCTGAGAGCGAAGGCAGGGAATAAGAAAGGAGGGAAGCAAACCTTAGCTCCCCAGCTGCCCAGCCACAGCCGAGGCTGCATTTGGTAGGGTTTTTTTGGCAGAAGCAAGCTGTAAGGATAGTTCTGAAGGAGAAGAAAGGAGCGGCTGTTCAGATTTTATCGGGAAGGTTTTCCCAGGCTTTAAAAGCAAGCTGGGGAGAAAGCGAGTCTGCGCTTGGGGAAGAAGCTGACAGACGGATTGCGGAGCTGGCGGGGCAAAGGTTATGGGCTGGCCGCCTGGTAGGCAGGTTACTGGTTCAGCGAGGTAAGAGGAGATGTGGAAAGGTAACAGGAATAAAGAGGAGAAGGCAAGAAGCTTGTAAATTATGTAAACAAAGGACCGGTACGGTTGTGAATTGATGTGGTCTTGAGGGCAGCTGCTAAAACTGAAGATTGCAATAACTGCTGTAAGAGAGGAGGGAGGCTTGGAAGAGTCTTTTTTTTTTTTTTAAGAAAAAGGCTTCAGATATGTTGAAAAAGAGCAAGCTTGAGACGTGATTCCAAAGAAATGCAGTCTGTGCTTGTGGTGGAGGAGACTGGGGGTGGGTAGGAGGATGGGTGTCACCGGGGTGAGAGGGGAAGGGGGGGGGAAAAGAGGGAGGNGGCAGCAAACCGCCTGTGCTGGGCTTGCCTGGAGGGGGAAAAGCAGGGATCTGAGCTCTTGCAGTCTTTTTGAGTTATTTGAGCATTTTTCTAGTTTACTCTTTGATTAACGGATCTTTATTTTTATATCATTGCTGATCCTGGTAACTTACCCAGCGTCACAAAACGTAGGAGGGTGCGGGCAGCATCCTGGCTATTCAGTCCGCCTGATTCTTCATCTGACACCAGCCCCATGCAAACCAGGCTGCTTTTGCTATTTCCAGAAGTTCATAGCAGAAGAACACTCTGAGAAAATCTTGTCTTGTGGTGGTTTAGCCTTGCTAACTCTGGCCCTCACCCAAATAAAAATGGCAGTGGTCTGTGGAAAAGAGAAAAATAATTAAAAAATAGATGCTTACTTATATTTTTCCAAACCACCAGAGCAGTTTACCCATTCCTGAAAAAAGACGCAATCAACTACTGTTTCCCTTAATGTTAGGATGCAGAATAGTGCCTAGATGAGTTTTTTCAGAGAAGATATTTTTATACTTGTCCTGTCAAATGCAGCAGATAAGCTATTTCTTTCTCTTACCCCAAATATTTACATCTAGAAATGTTAAATAGATTTGTTTTCCTTCCTTCATCTGCTTGGTTAGAAAAAAATTCCTTTTTATGTTGTTTTTTTCAGTTTGTTCATGTTGGAGCACAAAGAGGATGCAGAATAGTTGAATAGGGTTGGGGGATTATATCTGTGTATACAAGCAGTTGGACTTGGAGAGCATCATGTGTGGTGTGATGGAAAGAAAGGATGAAATCCTGGGTCCAGAGACATCAGTAGCAATACTTCTTTTCCTTTATTAGATGTGAGTTATAGAATATTTTCAAGAGTAAACACTGATTTCTCCAAAATAAGTCACTTCTTTGTGATTCTTTTCAAATTGGAAGCCATCTTACTCTGTTTTAACTCTCAGCCACACCAGCAACCATTGCATTTCTGTCTGTGGAGAAACCATCATCACAGCTCTGGCTCTGAGTTTGCTTGGGTCTCCACGAGGAGCACAGGACAGAGCTGGAGCTGTGGGAGCGGGGCTGGAGGAGCCCACAGCAGTGATCTGAGGGCTGGAACCCCACTGCTGAGAGAGCTGGGGCTGGTCAGCCTGGGGAAGAGGAGTCTTCAAGGAGACCTTAGAGCAGCTGCCAGTACCCGAAGGCGGCTTGCAAGAGAGCTGGAGAGGCGCTTGTGACAAGGATATGGAATGATGGGCCGAGGGGTGATGGCTTTAAACTGAAAGAGGGGAGATTTAGACTGGATATAAGGAGGAAATTCTTCCCTCTGAGGGTGGAGAGGCCCTGGCCCAGGCTGCCCAGAGGAGCTGTGGCTGCCCCCTCCCTGGCAGGGCTCAAGGCCAGGCTGGATGGGGCTGGGAGCACCCTGGGCTGGGGGAAGGGGTCCCTGCCCATGGCAGGGGATGGAACCGGATGGTCTTTGAGGTCCTTTCCAACCCAAACCATTCTGTGAGTCTATGGCAGAGCAGGACTGGGTTTGCCAGGGCAGGGCTGGGCAGACGTATGTGCTCTGCTCGTGCTGAGCCCTGGCACAGGAGGAGGAGAGGGGCTGGGACAGGAGAAGGCTGGTGGGTGACGTCAGGCCTTCTGGGCAGCCCTAGCTAAGCCGATACTTGCAAGACCCCAGAATAAATTTGGGTCAGTGCTCCTGTATCTCACAGAGTGCTCTGTGAGACCCAACACTAAGTACTCCAATATAGAAACCTTTAAAATCACTCCTTATTTCTGAAAATTGAGGGGATAGAAATTGCATAAATAGAAGAAGGTGACTTGACATTATGGTTTCATTTCCTACAGTATTCCATATGATGTTCAACAAGGAAGGAGGAAGCTCAGTATTTGCAGAAAACGGATCCGCACCACGGTAGAAGGCAACATCAAGTGGAGCACATCGTACTGGGAACATGGGTGGAAACAGTGAGGATGCATCCAGCTTGAAACTGGTCTGTCAGCAAGGTGCACCTCTGTTTTCTAACTTGATACTTGTCCACATTTAGTCTCAGGA
>Ga0065711_1049594_pt1 | contig 11223 bp, 7 predicted proteins | sample Hoacrofraction12_FD_59098 | JGI IMG/M metagenome (GOLD analysis project Ga0065711, IMG submission 59098) | Hoatzin crop microbial communities from Cojedes, Venezuela - Epithelial fraction 12 v2 (version 2) | ecosystem: Host-associated > Birds > Digestive system > Esophagus > Crop | place... | reverse complement strand
TGCCGGCTCATGTCCAGCCTTTCGTCTATCAGTACCCCCAAGTCCCTCTCAGCAGAGCTGCTCTCGATCCTTTCATCCCCCAGCCTGTATTGATAGCGGGGATTACCCCAAGCCAGGTGTAGGACCTTGCACTTGGCCGTGTTGAACCTCATGAGGTTCACACAGGCCCACCTCTCCAGCTTGTCCAGGTCACCTTTCATACCAGGTGACCAGTCCCTGCCCACACCTGTGCGGGAGCACTGTGGCCGTGTTTGCTCTGCTCTTCAAACAGATGGGGATTAAAATCCCAGCTCCAGTGACAGCGGTGGTAAAGCTGTCACTGCCTGCTGCTGAGCTGAGGCTTCCCCCCGCCTTGCAGGCAGCCTGTACGGTACCGAGACTCTCCAAGTTGCTGTAATGAGCTTGCGTATTGCAGAAGTTAACTCGTGTGCTTCTATATTGCCGACTTTATCCTGTAAAACTGGCAGTTTCTGCAGTCTTTAACCTGGTGAGGAGAAGCCGTAGCTAGAGTAGGCTAGGTACTACTGCTTACCTGGGGTACAGGAATTACCAAGAAAATTAATTTAAAAGACATTGTTATACTGAAAAGTACTGAGATTAATTTTCATAGTGACACTCTCCTACAGCTAGTAAAACCAGTTCCTTAAGGAACAATAACTCCTAATCTCTCTTATAAAAATGCTTCAGCTTTGGTCCAAAATCAATAATAATAGTATTTTCAGTAAACTGCAGTTTCGAACAATTACTGCAAATTACTGATGCATTCTGATAATAAGAGTTGCTTACAGTTGGCTACGTAGGAAATTACTCAGCTGCTCATCTCTGATGTTAGCGAAAGCCGCTGTGTAGTAACAAAGGAAAGAAAAGCTCTTGAATTCAGGTTTGTTCCATAACTGGAGGTCCGCAGTGCTCAGCAGCAGCCTGGAGACGAGCGTGAGCTATTTTATGCTTTTTAGCTCTGCTGCTCATCCTTCACGCAACATTTTTATGTAATGTTACACTTGCCAGTGTATTTAATGTTTAATATTCTCCTGGGATGCAGCACTGCATTGTCTAATGCTGCCTCCACGAAAGAAAACTCTTTGTACAAACCAGCTTCAGTGAACTTCGTTGCTTCGAGTTCATTGAATTAAACCCAGCCAACTAATGCTTACAGCCCTGAGGAAACGGAAAAGGATTTTTACAATGGTCATAATCAGGGCAGGGCCATCCTTCCAGTTTTGCTTGTGCTGAAAGACCTGTTGCAAAGAGCAGTGCCATCCATCAGCAAGCCCTTGGCCCTCTCGGTGAGTGGTGAGGGAGCGGGGTCAGGTGTGCTGCGCTGCCATGGAGAGGTATCCAGTGAAGAGGGAGGGCGAGCGGACACGGTGATGGGTGTTTTGCCGTTTTAATCCATAAATCACGGAGCGCTGTCTTGCCGCAGTTTGTCGTAACGTGCTGTGATGAAGGACTGCTTGTTTATTTGAGCTACAAGTGTCGGCTCTTGGGGCCGCAGCTCAGCCAGCAGAAGTCCCCGGGGAGGAGAAAGTGAGTCGGAGAAGACCTCCTGCAGAAGCTAGGGGAGGTGGGGAAGGGGTTAGCTGTTGTTCCTAGAGATGTAAATCAAAGGGCTGTTTTGTCACAGAAAAGGCATTTCGTAGGTGCTGAGTGCTGCAGGGTGCTGCAGGCAGGCAGATCCCTTCCCGGCAGCGCACTCCTCCACCGTCGGCCTCCGACGCCGAGCTCAGGCTGTGCCCCAGCCCCGCTCTCCTCTCGGGGAAGGCGAGCACCGGTGCTGCCCTTGGCCCCGACAGTCTCGCTGGCCTCTCTCTCCTCTCCATCCTCCCACCAGGAGCCTCAGTTGCCCTCCTCATCTCATCCCATCTCTCCGATTAACTGCTTGTATGAACACAGCTTCATTTATAGAGCACTTCGGAGGATTCGCTTTCAAACTGTTCTTTTTTTCCCTTGAAGGAGGTGGTAGCTGGGGGGAGTCGGAGAGGATGGGGTGGTGAAGGGGCCTCCAGTGGGGATGCACACCTTGTACCCCGTCAGACAGGGCGGGACGGGGACCATTACTGGCTCGGGGCAGCTCTCTCTACTGGCTGGGCTGACAGACCGCCTCTCTTAGCTTCGCCAGTAGAGACCCAGGCTTGGGAAATCGCCGCCCTGGGTTTGTAATCGGCCGCTTCCTACCTCCTGCCAAGGAGTTGTGTGTAGCCATGAGCCGTTGCAGACTGATGGTGCCAAGTTCTTAAGCTGAATTCCTCTGTGCAATCTGATATTCTAGCGTGCGCTGAAAGCCGGCGGTAAGTATGCAGCCTGTTTGCTTGTGCCAGTGCCCATCGTTGCACCGCAGAGGACCCAGGCGCCCAGAGAACGCCCTCCCATGCTCATCCTCCCTGCGGTTAGCACGCGGTTCGCCTGTGCTTGGAGGTGAATGATTCCGAGTTGTGAGTTCGCCTCTTGTTATCCTATCTTCGTCGCCACTGGAAAATTAAACAGTGACTTCAGATTTCACCAGGGTTTTGAGTCTTACAGCGGGAAAAAGCAAAGGTACTCAACTGGCTCTCTGCACGTTTTTTCATCTGTTCGGTTACGCAGACTGTAAGTTTAGTCCTGTGGGCATCGCGTGCTCCTGGGGCCCACTTGTAATTTAAGACTAAAGAGCCTGTGAGATTGTTTGAAAGGCCTCAGCTGACATATGTCTCCTTTTCAGTGCCAGTATTTCATATTTTTGATACATTTCAGTATATGCCAGTGCTGGTGTGGAGCAGAGGGTCCCAGTCTGCCCTTGGCAGTCGGTACTGCCCTGGCGAAGGGAGTCACCCCATTTCGGTAGGGGTCCATATTTAAGAAGTCCAAAGGGGAACGTGCTCTGTCCATACGTAATTTGTCTGTGCTGCATGTCAGTACGTGTGGGCTGAGTTGGCTGGTGCAGACATTCCGGTACGTGCATCAAAATTTGTTCACTTAGCTCTCCTAAATGAGCGTGAATTTAGTTTCATCCATTGGATTCATGCCAAAATTATACCGTCCTCAAATTCTGTTATACATGTGAGCTGGGTTCTCAGTCGTGAGAGAATGCAAAATAGCAGTTATAAAAAAAGCATATTCCAGGAAAAATGTTACAGTGTATTATGAGTTTGGAAACTAATTATTTTGTTTATTATACAATCCTATCATCTCGGTGCTGAGTGACGGCTGAATAGGAATTTAACAAGAAATAGACAAAAGGGGATGCAGACGGCAGTAACAGGCTGAGTGACTTAAGTGAAACTAATTATTCAGTTGCATAGGAACAATTTTCTGCTAAGATAAAGTGCTATAGTTCTGCTGTTGATAGATTTCTTGTATTCTTATACCTTCCTGGTAACATTTAATGACAACCAACACAGAAGGAAATGGTTTGAACGCAGCGTCTCACCAACTTCACATGACAGGATTCCTTGCTAATTACTTGACTTAATTTCTTTAATATATTCTTTTTTAGGCTGGTATCTCTTTTGGAGTACATCTGTGAAATGACATGTGATGTAATACTACTTCATTTTTCAGTTGTTTCTTTCTAATCGTAGGGTTACTTTTCCAGCATGCTAGCTGAGTTCTGCCCTCAGAGCTGTGCTCCATAAAGCATCACATCCCCAAGCCCTTCCGAGCTGTGAGTGTGGCCATTAGCACGGGGTTTGTTCCCCCATTTCTCTGTGCTATTTTGCTTTGATACATTTTCAGCACAGCCATTAGCATTTGCGGCATAATTTGTTTTTAAGTGGCATATTTTTAGAAGAAATCTGTTCTGCATTATTTTAGATGATACCTGACATCTAAAGAGCACTGTTGCCAAATGCGTTGTGCTTTAAAGAGAACATTTGGGGAAATGGCTATCTTAAAAAGATGCAACACAATTTATTTGAGCAATTTGTTTGAAATTATGTTCATCAGCGTGAATTTATTTGCCACCCATTCCACAGGCCTGGGTTATGGGCTGGAAAAAGATAAAATGGCTGGTCAGAGCCAGTGGTAGTAGCATAGAGCTATTTCATGCTCAGAGCTAGGAAAGCAATACGAAATTATGATAATTATGATATTGTGCAAATTAGTGACAAAGTAAAATAATACTTTAAAAGGAAGACATCAGAATATTTGTTTAATTGACATCTATTACTTCATAGCATATTAGGAAATAATACTTTATATGTTTTGTGCCAATAATGAAGTCTTAATGCTCTACGAGTTCATCGGAGCATCTTGCTTAGAGCATTGCCGAGAAGGGCAGAGAGCTTGCTGCGGTCTGCAGAAATGTCTGTGCTGTTGTGCAGATTGTTCAGGGGTGTTTTCCTGGGAATGTAACTGGGAGACTCAAAACGAGAACTGGGGATGAGCAGGTTGCCCAGGCTGGAAAGGAGCTGGTGGAGCCAGGGCTGGCGTCTAAGAATTGGGAACCGTTTTGTTTTGCCTGCATAGCCTTTGGCACCGTGGGGACTAGCTTTGCTGCTGTGATGGAGCTGGACCCGAGTGTGCAAGGAAACGTGCTTGTGCGGTGTTACCCGCGGCAGAGCGGGGGCTCGTGCAGCGGCACTGCGTCCTGCCTTTATGGCTGCAAGGAATCTTAGAGAAAGACTGGTGAGTCATGCACTCATTTTGATAATACCTGTGGTGCTTAACAGTTAATTTCCATAAATTGCTTGCGTGAGTCGTTTATCCTGCATTGTAAGCATCGGCATGGGAGAAGCTGAGGCAGAGCTCCTTGGGACTGGAAAAGGAAAAAGGAAAACCAGCAGCTGGAAGTGGGGCTCCCAGCAGCAGGAGCGGGGTGCTTCCTTTGAACGTCTCCATGGTGGTCTGGGCTTGGCTTTACCTCTTTAACGGTAACTGCTGTCACTTCACATACAAAGGGAAAAGTAAATGCCTTTCTTCTTCTTCTTCAAAGTAACTCTAACGTTTCAGCATTGAGCTCACGTGGACGCAGACACTGGTGCTGCTCAGGTGGATTGCTCTGCGCTCACCGGCACTGTAATCATGGGTCGGACACCTCTAGCTTTATCCAAGTGACGTAGCTGTGCTTTGAATGTCTTGTGTAGCCTTTGGACTAAGCCGCGCCTACATGCAGCTTGCTGAGGAGCCCGAGAGCAGGAGCTGCACAAGAAGCCATCCCAAGAGGAAAATAAATCCTAGAAGACAGGGGGAAAAACGGATGTGTCTAGAGGCAAGAGAAAGAGAAGGTGAGGGGATAGTCGGCACACGAGGTAAGTTGAGTCTCTTGCTCATATCCATCCAGGTTAGAAAGGATCCAGGCAAAGACAGGAAAAATCCGCGCTGCTGTTTCAGATGCTGTAGGTTTGAGCGTGACACTGAGCGTCTGCCCTCCCTTATTCTGCCTCCCCGCTCGGGGAGCGCTTCCTCCCACCCCCTCGCCACATCTGTACCTCAAGTCTCGGGCGCTGCTGTGAATGAACTACAGTGACTTGTTACGGCTTGCATTTTGTAATCCAATAGGCAAGTATTATTGCATTAGCACTTGGCACTTCTATTAAATTATGATCCTGTTAGCACAGAGTTTAATTTGTTTGAGCTACATTTATGAAACATATAAATATACTTTCCTAGAGACAGTTTGGCTGCTGCCAAACACACGCTGCCAACTCTCTGCAGAGTGGAGGAACTGGTGGTCTCAGCTGGTGACACATCTAGCTCCGTGCAGGTGTATTCAGAGTGGGAGGGGGTGTCACAGTGGCATCGTGCATCTGTGTACGTCTTCCACGTTGCAGCAAGGACAGCAACAGTCAAAACACCTGAATTTAAGTTGCATACATAGTTATGGCAAGGAAAAACCCCACAGATTCCACAAGGATACAGTGGTTGCTCCAGCCTGCCTCTAAAAAAAAGGCAAGAAACCTTGAACTGAGCAAAAGAACACTTTTTATGGAAAAACACGGTAATGAAGACTAGAACAAAGTTCGGTTCTGGAGAACTATTGCATCTACTAAATACTCAGCAATAACTAAAAAAACCATCCCCTGATAGATCGTTTGCGTAGTGTTCAAGTGGCCATTGGAAAACCTGTGTTCAGCGCCCTTTGCAAAGCCAGAGGTGTACGGTTTACAGGTGTGTGCCCTCCAAGCAGAGCTGAGAGCCGCTGTGCCTGTGCAGGGGTCCCTGATGCCCTCCGAGCAGAAGCGAGCCTCGCGGGCCGACGCACCGTGTCGGTACGGCAGGAGAAGGCACTGCATGTCTCCATCTCCCGCAGCTGCTGGCTCCATTGGTGGCAATATCACAGCATAACCAGACTTGTAAAACCACATTGTGTGCTGTTTCGTAGATCAGATTTTTGTCATCCCGGGACACCGCTCAGTACCAAAAGGCACAAAAGAGGCAAAATGTGCAGTGACCTCCTGAAGGAGGGTCCCAGCCCAGCTGTCGGTGATGGCCATGGACGAGCCCTGGCTGGCGCTGGCAGCCAGGAGCTGCAGTCCCGGAGCACTGCTCGTCGGTGCCTTGAGCAGTGGGAGCCGCTGCTGGCTCTGCTGGTGAGGAAAACCAGCGTCCTTCTGCTGGGGGATTTATCGCTGTGCCCAATGCCTCCAAGCACTGTCCCAGCTGTCAACAGGCAGTGTATTTCTTAGGTGGCTGGGGGATATGTGGGGCTTGAGGCGCTGAGTTTTAATCTTCTAGTTTTGAAAGCTCTTTGTCATTTCAAACGAGGTGGCTTTCACTTCTATCCCTTCCTCTGCCCACCCATAAAGCATTTCAATCCCTTAAATGTTAAATCTGCTAGATGTGCAACTGCTGGTAACACGGGGCAGGGAAAAAATGGTGCAGGTCTGAAACAGCAGCAAAGAGCAACCAAGTGTTCATTCCCTAAAGAAGAAATGCCTGGCGCTTTTTCTGTGAATATTGAGTGTTCAGTGTGGAATACAGAAGATAACTTTTTGAGACAGAAGGTCTCAGATTGGAACAGTGCGTTTTTATGCCCATGTTTTCAGGGCTCTGTTCACTCCTGCTTGAGCTATCAGGTAACTCTAGTCTTGAAACAAACATAGTGGGTTTTAATAATGAGCCCATTTCCATCTGAAGTCTTCCCCATCCCTCACACATGGGTGCATAGCAAAACATGAAGTTGTGGCATGGAGACATTGCTGAATTGCTCAATTATGACAGGCAGACAGATCTGATCTTGGAGAGAGCAGAGCACTTGGGCAATGCATTCACCCGCAGGTTTTGTATCTAGTCAGAAGTTGTTTCTGTAACAAGATGTGACAAAAAGTCCATTTGATAGTTGCAGATCAGGCTGGGATTTATAGAGCTTGGGGGAATAAAGTGCCTTCTTTGATTTAGATGGGTCCTTAACCTCAAGCAATGCCCTCTAGAGAATAATGCTGGCTTTGCTATCTCTTCCTGGATTGTTTCTATCTTTATATTTTAATGATACCAAGACGGTTGTTAGTGAGATTTTTATGGTATCCTGTCAAATTAAGCAGAGTGCCCAGGCTTGATTTATGCATTCGTCAGCGCCCTGTGCTGCCGTGCACCCGCGCTGGCCGGCTCGGGGACACGGGGGTGGCCGCTTGCCTTCTGGCCCACTCAGCCATGGCGAGCAGCACTGGAGGCCCCGCTAGCATCAGCTCCTCTTCCTTCCATCAGAGCTGAGCGGGCAGGGCTGGTGATCTGGCGTGATGCGTGGCTTCGAGGGGTTTCTCTGCCGTGCTGCGTATGTGGGGCTGACATCTCGGTGCAAAGCAATGGTGCAGCCATTCGGGGTCATCCTCTCTGTCCACTTCAGGTATTTACCTCTCAGAGCATGGTAAAGGTGACGCTTCCCACATGTCTGCAGCAAGCTTCCCACTCTGCTTCCCCTGATCTTCGTGGAGATTTGCCAGTGAAACCAACAGGAATAACTAGTTCCCTATTTTCAGTAGGTTTACCCCAGAAGATTGTAGGAAGCATTTTGAATTAAGAAAATGCTGGTTTCTTTGCGCCTTAGACCACTTGCCTTTCCTCTGACACTGTGAGGTGGATTTTAGAGACCCAGACATTTGATGTCTAAACTCTTCGATGTTACAACACTGTTGGTTGTGTTGTGCTGATGTCAGCAATCCCAGGGGTGCTGTAGCCAGCAAGGATGGCTTTGGTTGTAAGAAACAAGAGAAAACCAGTCATAAGGAACAAGAAAAAAATTCCTGCTGCAGAAGTGAGAGTGTTCTAAATATGTCAGATTCCTAAATTAAAGGGGTTAGGTAAAAATAATAGGGATGAAAAATAAAACAAGTCAAAACCCACTTTATAGTGTACTAACCAAGACCTGGTACCACCATGCACTTTCGCCTGCTTCACGTCACAGGGATGGGGAGGGTGAAGAGCCCGTTGCAGGGGATGCAGCTCTTGGTCTGACTGCACAGCTCGGCCAGGGCCGCACACTGACTCGGGGAAGACGTCATGCTTCGTTAATCTTGCAGTCTTCAGAGGGACGTGTTTGCCAGAAACCTCCCATGGCTTTTTGTTGCTGTTATCCCACAAATCAGCAATAAAGCTGACCTAGCCAGATATTAGACCAGATTTACAGCTGTTCTGCGCCCGTGCGGTGTGACACAGCCGGAGCCCAGGGGTGCCTTTGGCACTGTGATTTTGCCTCCCCTGATGAACCCAACCAGCCAGTGCCAGGGGACATTAAACCACCAGCAGCTTTGCTGTAAATACCGCATCCCTACTGATGCGTGCCTGCCTTTCCACCACGCCTCTCCAACCAGAGTTACTTGGCATCAGATGTTGTACTGATGGGAAAGAAATGAAAAAGGACGTGTTAGTGACCACACAAGATTTCACATTGTGGCAGATGCAGTATTAAGCTCATTGGGATCTCGTGTCTTTGGCCTTCAAGCCAGAGCTGTTGGCCGCATTTACCATACGTCTGGAGCCAGCATCCGTCTGCCTTGTGAGGAGGATCCCCATTGCCGCTGACCTTAAATTTCTTCGCTCCATCACTGAGAGAACTCTCTGTCCCTGGGTGAGGTGGCACATATCACTCCCCGGTGCCGCTGGGGATGCAGACATCCTGCCTGCGTAGCACTGCAGAAGCCACCGAGCCCTCCTGCGCAGGGACCATGCATACGAGCAGTGGAGCTGTGGTGGTTGGAGCTCTTGCCCAACGGTTGGCATCTTTCCGAGGTGGTCTGTCCCCAGGCTGAGGTGCTCTTCTGCAGCTTGTTGTCTGCTATCCTGAGCCACAGTCCCAGGCACGTGTGGAGAATGTGGAGAAAGGACGTTTTCAAGATCAGAGACGAGCTCTCACTGCTGATGCTGTTCTGGTCTTCCTTCAAGCTCATGGGTGATTTCTTCACCCTCTACCCCCAAAAAAGCTACATTTGGACTCTGAAGATGCTGCACGCAACAGTTCTGAGAAAATGCCACCCTGTACCCTGTACACCAAATACTCCACAAAACGTCAGAAACCAGCTGATGATGGATGAAGGAACACCTGCAGTTTGTAGAACTCAGGTGATGAAAGGTGCCAGGTCAGCCCCTGGGCAGCCCCGGTGCCTGGGACAGCCCATGCAAGCCATGTGCTGTCCACCCTGTCCTGCACAATTCTGAGGAAGCCCTTAGTGCTTCAAAGAGCCTTTACTTGTTACATCTTTTCTTTGCATCTCCCTGTTCTGAAAGATTGCATCTGAAAATTCTAAATTAGTTCTGAGCAATGGTTCATCTGGTTTGAGGGAACAGTGTGCTGTCTGCAGTGTTCATTTGCTCTCCTTGGCAATGATAATTTTTGGGTATAACATTTATATTATATCCATTAGAGCATAGAATGAGATGTGAATTATCCAAAGCTGTTCCAATCACCACTTAAATCTTTATTGATTGCAAGTAATAAACATAACTACGGTGTTGCTGAGACTTTATGCCACTCAAACACCAGTTACACGCAGCTGATAAAAGTCTGTGGATTGCTGGGTGAGATTTTTTGAGTCCCAGAGTGACTTTTGCTCCCAGATCTCACCTGTAGTGGTGACTGGCTCTTCTCTGTAAGGCCTGCTGCGACTTCTGAGGGCCAGCCCAAACGCTGGGCTGCAGAGCCACTGACATCAGTACATCCCATCGCTCATTCCTGGAAAATGGCCCTTTCCTCACAAGGCTGGTGACCAGGATGTTCTTTTCATAAATTCACAGCATGTGTTTCCAAGAAGCTGTTCAGACTCTTCTGCACAGTCCGAGTTTGTTCAGGGAAGGGGCTGGTTTGCAGCACCAGCGCATGAACACGATGCCCAGTAACTGAGGTTAGATTGCCAAAAGGGCAACCTGGCCAGCTTTTGCGGTTGTATGTGGGACTTCAGCCTGCTGGGTCTCTTCCTTAAGCCGGTAAAGCTAGAGTGATGGCTTTAGGCAAAAATCTCTGTTTTTGCGTGATCTACTTCATATAGGTGCAAGTGAAAATCATGAGAATGAACCTAAAAGGTCATTAATCAAATTACAGACCTGTTATGATTTGTAATTTGAGAGGGGCAGAAGTTATACCTTCTAACATTTGTGACTAATAAAGAACTATTTCTTTGATGATTAATTTACTTTTCTCCTGCTTCAAACTCGTTCTGGCCAGAACGAAATATTATAATGCCACCAATTTTCTCAACTGAGATGAAAATTACTGCAACTAACCTGAAACTGGTGCTGTGGGGAGAGGAGGCAGGGCAAGAAATCTCTCAGACAGGGTGAGGATGTTTCAAAGAGAAATGAGAGAGCAGGTGGGCTCTGCGTCATTGTGTTTCCTCTTTTCCATATTATATTAATGGAAAATTGGTAATAATGAAATAGAAATGTCATAGATGCTCTGTGAAGAGCATCCCCTCTTCTGAGGGATGATCTCACGCATCAGCCTGGAAGTGATGCTGTATTTTATGCAAGATCACCTTCATGACAAAGTGCTGTAGTGATTCTTGAATTTAGAGGGAGAGGTGGCCAGGATTTTTAAACAGAACCCGAAGCTTTGGGGCCTACTTCAGGGGTGTGATTTTAATGAGTGAGTGCGCCTCAGTTTTCAAAAATCAGTTCACTCCGTCAGCATCATCCTGTCACCTAGGGCCACCAGCACTGAGGGATGCAGCGGGACTTTTGGGGCTGGAGTCCTGAGCCAAGAGGGGCTGAAATGTGGCAGGGAGGAGGCCCCAGGGCCGCGAAGAGAAGAGAAAAGGAGAAGAGAAGAGAAGAGAGAGGAGAGGAGAGGAGAGGAGAGGAGAGGAGAGGAGAGGAGAG